>Ga0111538_10001530_pt1 | contig 32443 bp, 24 predicted proteins | sample SoiMethybrSBSTD1_FD_79669 | JGI IMG/M metagenome (GOLD analysis project Ga0111538, IMG submission 79669) | Bulk soil microbial communities from a Populus tree surrounding site in Tennessee, USA - Soil MetaG P. TD hybrid SBSTD1 (version 2)... | ecosystem: Environmental > Terrestrial > Soil >...
ATGCGAGTCACGGCGTCCCGTCCGGACCCGCCGGTTCTGTCTGCAGGCGTGACGGTCCGGTCACCGCCTCAGACCGCCTTGGCTCTCACGACACCAAGCTGGACGAGCATGGCGACGAAGTCGTACAGACGCCGCTCCACGACGATCTGGTCGCCATCGAATTTCATCACGAACGCGCCTTTGATCTCGACGCGGCGGCCGGTCCCCGGCAGGCCGAAGAGCGTGCCGCGGTGGGTGCCGTGCGACGTGAAGAGGGTGACACAGCGATCGCCGCCCTCGTTGTCGACGATGATGTCTTCGACGCCGATCTTCGAATCACTGAAGACCTTGAACAGATCCGTGAACGACTTCTGGATCGCCTGACGCCCGTCGAGGGCGTGAAACATCGGGCTGTCCACATGCGCATGCTCCGCGTAGCAGGCCGCGAGGCCGTGCGCGTCTTCCCGTTCCCAGAGCTCAACATATCGCGTGATGAAGCGGCGGGTTTCGTCGCTGGTCATACGTCACCTCGGGGGCCAGGGATGGGAGCGCCTGAAATCCTATACGACCGGAATCCCGAAAGGTTGTTCACCGTAGCTGAAGCGCGAAGGTGGACGTCCACCCAGTTGCGAATAGCTCTCACCACGAAGAGCACAAAGAACACCAAGACTCCTCGCGAAGACCCGGAGTCGCGTGGCTCGGGTCTGAGCCGCGTCGGCGGGTCGCAACCCGACCCGCCCTACGGCAGCATGCGTGTGGCCCGCGAGCAACCAACCCCTGTCCCAAGGAGTCTTCGCGGTCTTCGTGTCTTCGTGGTGAACGTACGCCGTGTCCTTCATTGTGAATTCTTGCGCTCCTGATCGCCTCCTTTGGCGAAAATGGGCGCATGCACACTCTCATCTGGATTCTCAGTGGACTGCTGGCCGGCGTGCTGGCGCGGATGGTCACCCGCAGTCGTGCCCGCGGCCTCGTCGCCGACACGGCGCTCGGTGCGCTCGGCAGCGTCGCGGGCGCCTGGCTGCTGCGATCGGTGTTCGGGCAGACGCCGGCCAACAGCGTGTCGCACATCGCGACCGCGGTCGGCGGCGCCGTGATGCTGGTCGGCCTCGCGCGCCTGGCCCGCATGCTGATCCGGCAAGCGGAGCAATTCGCGGGCGCCGCTGCGACCGGGCTGTTTCCCGGCGAAAGCCAAATCGAGCGGCTGTCGGCGCTCGAACGCCAAATCGTCGAGCGGGTGCTCGGCCGCGTACGGCCGCCGCGCGACGCTGAGGCCGCGTTCCGTGCGCAGCTGCCGTTCGGCGCCCGCGTCGCCGACAAGGTCGCGAAGTTCGGCGGCAGCTGGACTTTCCTCGGCTTCTTCGCCGCGTTCATGCTCGGCTGGATGTTCCTCAATACGACCACCGATCAGCCGGTCGATCCGTACCCGTTTATCCTGCTGAACTTGGTGTTGTCGTGTCTGGCCGCGGCCCAGGCGCCGGTGATCATGATGAGCCAGAACCGTCAGAGCGAGCGCGACCGCTTCGACGCGCGCCTGGACTACGAAGTGAATCTCCGCGCCGAGCTGCAGATCGCCGAGATCCACCAGAAGCTCGATCAAGCCAGGGCGTCGGAACTGCAGACGCTCATTGAGTTGGGGAAGAGACAGGTCGCGTTGTTGGAGGAGTTGGTGAAAAGACGGTGAGCGTCGATGCAGGTTCCGGGGTTCCGGGGTTCCGAGGTTCCGGGGTTCGGTTCCGAGGTTCGGTCGTGTCTTCGGGCGCGTTCGCTTCGTCGCTGTCTTGCTTCAGCGTCACGAACTCGCGTGGGGCGCTCTCGTCACCAGTAGTTGTGAGCCTGAGCGCCCAAGTGCCGATGTCTACCATAGCGTTAGCTGCCCGGGCGTAAGAATAATCTGGCCGAAACCCCGGAACTCCGGAACGCCGGAACCAACGCCGCCAGCGCGAAGCAGTTGACACTCGCTGGTCCAGTACGTTACAACTTGTAACGTTACAATGTCTCGCACATCATCCCCCCGCCAGCGCTCCCTCGGCAACGCCGAACAGGCCGTCATGAACTACGTGTGGTCCCATGACGCCGTGACCGCCGAGGACTGCCGTGAGGCGCTGGCTCAATCCTGGCCGATGAAGGAATCGACCATCCGCACCGTCCTGCGTCGGCTCGAGGCCAAAGGTTACGTCACTCACTCCGTGGAAGGCCGCACCTTCGTGTATCGCGCCGTGCACGCGCCCGTGTCCGTGGCCACGCGCGCCGTCCGCCAACTGATCGATCGCTTCTGTGGCGGCTCGGCCGAGGCGCTCGTCGTCGGACTCGTCAACGACGACGTGCTGAGCCAGCGCGAGCTCGAACGGATCGCGCGCCGGATCGCGCAGGCGAACAAGGCGCAGCGATGAGTTTCGCGGCCCTCGACGCGCCGGCGCGTGCGGTGCTGCTTTTCGTGGCGGATGCCGCGGTGCGCGGCCTCGTGCTCGCGGCGCTGGCGTCGGCGATGCTGACGATCGCCCGTGTGAGGCGCGCGCCGGTGCGGTTGAGCGTGTGGACATTCGTCCTCGGCGCCTCGCTGATGATGCCTCTTGCCGCCCGGCTGTTGCCCGCCATCCAACTGCCGCTGCCGCTGTTCGTCCTGGCGCCCGCGTCGGTGCCGCCTGATGTGTGGATGGGGTCGGTGCTCGCGTCGCAAAACGTCGGCGCCACCGCCGCGCCCGCGTTTTCTTTCGCGGCGCTGCTGCTGGCAGCGTATTTCCTCGGTGCCGGTTGGCTCGCGCTCCTCGGCGCGCGCGGATGGCTCGCCGCACTCCGCCTCGAGCGTACCTGCCGGGCGATCAGCGATCCCGACGCGCTCGCCCGACTGACGTCCAGGGCGTCGGCAGTGGGACTCGGCCGCGCCGTTCGGCTGCTCGAGACCGCCGCGCTCGACGTGCCGGTGACGATGTCCGTGTGGCGGCCGGCGGTGGTGCTGCCCGCCGGGTGGCGCGAATGGCCGGCCGAGATGCTCGACGCCGTCCTCGTGCACGAGCTGTCGCACGTCGTGCGGCGTGATGCGCTGACCGAACGGCTCGCAATCGCGTACCGCGCGCTCTGCTGGCCGAGCCCGCTCGCGTGGTGGCTGCGCCGCCGGCTGTCGGATCTCGCCGAAGAGGCGAGTGACGCCGCCGCGCTCGCGAGCGGCGTCGAACCGGCGCGCTACGCCCAAATCCTGCTCGACTTCTTCGTCGTCGTTCGCCGGCGTCCGCGCCGCATCGTGTGGCACACCGCGATGGCGCGCGGCGTGAAGGCCGAGCGGCGCGTCCTCCGTGTGCTCGAATGGAAAGGGAGCCGTCCCATGTCGCTGTCCAGACCAGCCGCCGCCGTCCTCTTCATCGTGGCGCTCTTCGTCGCGACCGTCGCGACGGTCGTCCGCCCCGCCGCCGTTTCGGCGTCAGTGCCGCCATCGCCGTTCGTGCTGAACGTGCAAGGCGTGCCGCCCGCTCCGCCGGCTCCACAAGTGCCACCCGTGCCGCCGGTTCCACCTGCGCCGCCGGTCGCGCGCACGGTGGCGACGCCGGAAGAAGGCCAGGCACCTCCACCTCCACCGCCGCCTCCGCCACCACGGCCAGCAGGGCAGAGGTCTCAACTCGCAGCCCCGCCGCCGCCGCCCCCGCCGCCGCCACCGTCCGACTTCTCGAATCTCGTGCCGGACGATGACTTCGCGGGCAATGCGCTCCCGCAGAAGACGCCGGGCTTGCGGATGCCCGTCATGGTGAAGCACGTCGAGCCGAAGTACACCTCCGACGCGATGCGCGCGAAGATCCAGGGCCAGGTGGTCGTGCAGATCGTCGTCCGCGAGGACGGCACCGTGGAGAAAGCCCGCATCATCGTCGGGCTCGACCCGGACCTGGACGAACAGGCGCTCATCGCCGCCAGGCAATGGCGTTTCCAGGCCGGGATCCTCGAGGGACGTGCGGTCCCGGTCACGTGCCTGCTGATGATGGAGTTCCGGATCCACTGAGAGCCCAACAAAGGCGGGCTGAAGCCCGCCCCTCCTTTTGGTTCCGGGAGGGGCCGGCTTTAGCCGGCCCAGCGAGGCTCCTGAGAGCGACGGTAAGATTGACGGATGTCGCTTGAAAGCGCGTCCGCGCGCGCACGGCTCGTGTCGATTGCCAGGCGCGCCATGATCCAGCGCGGTCTCGAACCGGAATTTCCACCAGGCGTCGAAGCCGACGTCGCGCGGTTGACCGAGACTGAGGCCGCCGATCCCTCCCTGCAGGATCTGCGTCATCTGCTCTGGTGTTCGATCGACAACGACGACTCGCGCGATCTCGATCAGTTGACGGTCGCCGAGGCCGCGCCGGATGGCGCCACGCGCGTCCGGGTCGCGATTGCCGACGTCGATCGGCTCGTCCGCCACGGATCGGCCGCCGACGCGCACGCGGGCACGAACACGACGTCGGTCTACACGGCCGCCAGGATCTTTCCGATGTTGCCCGAGCGGCTGTCCACGAATCTCACGTCGCTCGTCGAAGGCCGCGAGCGCGCCGCCGTGGTGGTGGAGTTGACCGTGGCCGCCGAGGGCCGCGTCACCGCGTCCACCGTCTACCGTGCGCGCGTGTTGAACAAGGCCAAGCTGGCGTATGACGCCGTGGCCGCGTGGCTCGAGCGGGGCGCGCCGGCCCCGCCCGCTCTGGCCGCGGTCGCCGGGCTCGAGGCCAACCTGCAGCAACAGGATCGGGCGGCGCAGGCGCTTCGCGAGCGGCGTCACGAGCAGGGCGCGCTCAGCCTCGAGTCCACGGGCGCCGAGGTCGTCTTCCAGGGTGACACCCTCGCCGACGTCCAGGCCGATGAGAAGAACCGCGCGAAAGCGCTGATCGAAGATTTCATGATCGCCGCGAATACGGCAACGGCGACGTACCTCGAAACCTCGCGCGTGGCGTCGATCCGGCGCGTGCTTCGCACGCCGCGCCGGTGGGATCGAATCGTCCAGATCGCGCGCGAGGCGGGCGCCGAGCTGCCCGCTGTGCCGGACGGCCGTGCGCTCGACGCGTTCCTGCGCGAGCGCCGCCGCGCCGATCCCGATCGGTTTCCGGATCTTTCGCTGTCGGTGATCAAGCTCCTCGGCTCCGGCGAGTACGTCGTCGCCGGGCCCGGCGGGGAACCGGACGGGCACTTCGGCCTTGCCGTGCCCGACTACGCGCACTCGACCGCCCCCAACCGGCGCTTCCCGGATCTCGTCACGCAGCGTCTGCTCAAGGCGGCGATCGCGAAGGCGCCGTCGCCGTACCGTGAGGAAGAGCTGCGCTCGCTTGCGGCGCACTGCACGACGCAGGAGGATGCGGCGGCCAAGGTCGAGCGTCAGGTGCGCAAGTCGGCGGCGGCGCTCCTGCTCGCCGGACGCATCGGGCAGCGCTTCGACGCGGTCGTGACGGGCGCCTCGGAGAAAGGCACGTGGGTACGGATTCCACGGCCGGCCGTCGAAGGCCGCGTCGTCCGCGGCGAGCGCGGACTCGACGTCGGCGAGCGCACGCGTGTGGAGCTCGTCGCGACCGACGTCGATCGCGGCTATATCGACTTCGTGCGAGCCGACTGAACCACTCTGGCACTCGGCACCGGCACGCGGCACTGGTTGGCCCCAAGGCAATTGCAGTCGGGACGGTGGAAAGACAGAATAGAGCGCCTCCCCCGGGGTCCTCGATGCTGCGTTCAGCCTGGGCCGTCCTGCTGTGTGCAGCGGCCGCCACGGCGTGCAGTTCGTCCGCGCCGCTCACGGTCGCCGCCGCGTCCGGCGATTCGTCGAGCGCCGCCGCGCGCACAGCGCCTCAACCGCCGGCGTGTCCGGCTGGATCCACGTGCCGCATGGTCGACGCGAACGGCGGCGCCGCGACGCCGGCCGGGTTCGTCGCGCAGTGCTCCGGCCGGTTTCCCGACTACGTGGATCTGATTCCATCCAACTACACCGGGCGGCGATTCGTGCTGTCGCAGGACTACCCGGCGGCCATGCCCGCCGCCGTCACCGCGCCGTGGCTGAAGATCGACTTCAAAACCGACGCGGGCGCCGTGCAGTACATGATGGCGCTCCGCGAATACGTGTACGCGGGGATGATCGAGGCGGACTGGCAGGGCGAAAAGAACCTGGTGCGCAAGTGGTATCACGTGCCCTGGATGACCCCCGGCAAGCGCCCGCGCGAGTTCGTGCGCGGCATGACCGAAGAGCGGCCGCTCTCGGGACCTGAGCTCGGGATCAAGAAGAGCCATACCGTCCAGAACTGGGCCATCGGCTACTACAACGACGTCGGCGCCGTGTCGCTTGGCGCGGTGTTCGCCAATCCGAGCGCGCCGGATCCGAGGAAGGCGCCGTCGGCCGTCGGCACGGTCGTGGCCAAGGTGCTGTTCTCCGCGGCGACGGCACAAGACTTCGAGGGCGCCGATATCCTCGCCGGGTCGCCCGCCTGGGACGCCAATCTCATCGCGAAACGCACGCCGCTCGAGAAGAAGATCGGCAGTGTCCGTCTGCTGCAGATGGACGTGGCCGCCCGCGATCCGCGTGCGGCCGTTACCGGCTGGGTCTTCGGCACGTTCGCGTACGATCGCAACGCGAAGGGCGCGAACGGGTGGGACAAGATGATGCCGGTCGGGTTGATGTGGGGCAACGATCCGAAGCGGCTGCCCACGGCCACGACACCGCCGGAGGAGTCACGGATCAACGCCGCCGCGCCCGCGTACGCGCTCGCTCACCTCGGTTGGGCGCGGCGGATGAACGGGCCCGTGGACAATCCCGTCTCGGCGTGCCTGGCCTGTCACAGCACGGCGCAGGTCCCGAACGTGCTGACGTCGATGTTCCCGATGCGCGGCTGCACCGACGGCCAGAAGCTGCACTGGTTCCGCAACCTGCGCGGCAACCAGCCGTTCGGCGCCGTGAGCGCGTCCTGTCAGCCGCAGCAGCCGACCGGCGTCGTCGCGCTCGACTATTCGCTGCAGCTCTCCGTCGCGCTGAACGCGATGGCGAGCGGGGAATTCGTCAACCCGTGCGGCGCCGGTCCGGGTCCGCGCGGTGCGGTGGCGCCACTCGGCAAAGGTCAAAAAGTCTACGACGTCATCAGATGACAGCCGGCGGGCCCGCGGCCGGCGCGTGCGCCGATCGTGGACCCCGTCACGAGGGGGAATCGATGGCCGATATCGAGCATGAGGACTCTTACACGATCAAGAACAACGCCGCGATGATTGGCGTGCGCGTCCGCATTCTCGGCGGGCACTCCGGCGCGTGGGTCGTCACGATCGACGACATGCCTGTCGCGCCGCAGCCTGACGGCTTCGTGTCCCTGGGCCTTGGCAGCCTGGTCCGCGGACGTGAGGTCGTCATCACCACGCTCCTGACAAAGATCGCGGCCGGCAAGAAGTTCACCGTCGAGCACGAGGTGCGTGAAGTCAGCGCCGCCGGCGGGTCGACGACCCCGCTCGAGGTCAAGGACGACTTCGGCACGAAGAACACCTCCGAAGTCGAAGAGACGATCTCGTTCTCGTAGCCTGGAAGGCGCATCCTCATGCATTTGCGTACCCTCGTCGCTGCCATCGTGCTGCTTCTGGTTTCCGCCGGGTCGAGCCTGGCGCAGCGGGCGCCCGCCGCCGCTCCGGCCCCGCCGGCCGTGCCTCTCGATCTGTCGGTGCCCGAATCGCCGGCGTTCATCATCGTCGGCGTCTCGCCGACCGAAATCGCGAAGCCCGTGACGCCGACGGCGCTCGCTGTGTCGATCGCTTCATCGGCCGCTGGCAGCACCAACTTCCTTCCCGCCAACTACGCGTTGGAGTTCGCTCCCTACTGGTGGGGCAACCCGGCTCTCGAGCTTGGCGACTACCTGAAGCCCGGCATCGTCCAGTCGATCGCGCAGACGCTGTCGATCTCGTTCGCGACGGCGCGCGAAGGCACGCTCGTCCCGGCCGACAACGCCGGGATCGGCGTCGGCGTCAACACGGCGCTGTTCGCCGGCCAGGCGAGCACGGCGTTTCGCCAGCGCATGGCCGCGATGAGTGTCGATCGCATCACGTACCTCGGCCTGAGAACCGCCCTGCGGGCGCTGAACCGGCGCCTGGCTGACGCGACGAGCGCCTACAACAAGACGCATCTCGCGCCGACGCAAACGCCGACCGCGGGCGAACAAGCCGCGTTCGCGCAGCTCGCGACGGGGTTCGGCTCGCTGCCGACGCAAGTCAACGCGATCATCGAGGCCTCGGTCTCGGCCGTGGTCGACCCCGACGATCCCCAACTCGAAGAGCACCGCAAGCAGGTGATCGAGCGGCTCAAGACGCGCATGCAATCGGTGTACGAGTCCGCCCTGAGCCCGACGACCTATCCGCTCCAGCCGCTCTCTGATGCCGCGACCCGGCTGCTGCTGCTCCGCGCCACGGCCGGCGAGGGCGCGGACGCGAAGGCGGACATCAATTTCGTCACCACCGGCGTCGCGCTGGAACGCATTCTCGAGACGATGACGTCGATGAGAGACGCGGCGCGCGAGTCGATCGAAACGAAGGCGGACGCCATTCAGGCCGCCGACAAGCTGCGGCGCGGCTTTCTGCTCTCCGTTTCCGGCGCCGTCGCGACGAACATCCCGGACGCGTCGTTCACCGACGCCAAGCTCGCACGCTGGGGCGTCTGGGCCTCGCCGGCGTGGCGCTTCGACGCGCAGCCGATCGAAGTGCTCGGCGTCCTGAGGATGATTGTCCGGCCGGAGGACGAAGGGCCGGATCTCATCGATTTCGGCGCGCGCATCGTCCAGCACTTCAACGACATCACCTGGGCGGCCGAGTACGTGCAGCGGTTCGAGCAGGACTCGCCGTCGGGCACGTCGGTGAAGTCGCAGCGCGTCACCGCCAACGTCGAATACAAGTTCCGCGAGGCCATGTTCCTCACCGCCGCGTTCGGCAAGGATTTCGCCGATCCGCAGGCCGGTCAGCCGAAAGGCGGCCTGGTCAGCCTCCTCGGGATCAACTTCGGGTTCGGGAAGAAACCGAAGATTCCGATTCCCGGCGTACCGGTGGACTAGCCGTGATCGGTAAGACGATCGGTCCTTATCAGGTCCTCGACAAGCTGGGCGAGGGCGGCATGGGCGAGGTCTATCGCGCCCGCGATCCCAAGCTCAACCGCGACGTCGCGATCAAAGTCCTCCCGGAGCGGCTGGCGGCCGATCCGGACCGCGTCGCGCGCTTCGAACGCGAGGCCCAGGCCCTCGCCGCACTGAATCATCCGAACATCGCCGCCATCTACGGCGTCGAAGAGCGCGCGATCGTCATGGAGTTCGTCCCGGGCCGCACCCTGGACGACGTCATCCGCGCCGGCATCGATCGTGAAGAAGCCATTCGTATCGCCACGGCCATCGCCGACGCCGTGGAGGCCGCGCATTCCGCGGCGATCGTCCACCGCGATCTGAAGCCGGCGAACGTCAAGGTCAGAGACGACGGTACCGTGAAGGTGCTCGACTTCGGTCTGGCGCGCATGACCGGGCCGGACGCTGCGGCGGGGAGCGCCGAGGCGCAGAACTCGCCGACCCGGACCACACCGGCGATGACCCGGCAGGGGATCATCCTGGGCACCGCCGCCTACATGGCGCCCGAGCAGGCGCGCGGGCGTCCCGTGGACAAACGCGCGGACATCTGGGCGTTCGGCTGCGTCCTCTACGAAATGCTCGTACGCCGGCCCGCGTTTGCCGGCGACACCGTCACGGACCTGCTCGCCGCGGTCGTGACCAGGGATCCGGACTGGAGCGCGCTGCCTGCGGACACGCCGCGATCGATCCGCGCAGTGCTCAAGCGGTGTCTGCAGAAAGATCCGAAGCAGCGGCTGCACGACATCGCCGATGCGCGGATCGAGCTGGCGTCGAGCGCCGAAGACACCGCGATCGAGACCGCTTCGCCGCCACCGTTACGTGCTCGGGTCCCGGCGTGGGCGCTGGCGGCGACCGCCGTTGCCGTCCTGGCGGCCGGGATTGCCGCCGGCGTCTTGTGGCAAGCCTCACGTCAAACGCCGCCAGTCGAGTGGACCGCGTCGCGTCTCGGCGGCCCGGCGGTCGCCTACAGTCCGCGGATTTCGCCTGATGGTCATCTGCTCGCGTTCATCGCGGAGGTGGAGGGGCTGTCTCAGGTGGCCGTGATGAAGCCCGGGCGCGGCGGCTGGACGGTGATCACGCATGACCGCTCGCAAGGCCTGGTGTATGGATTGAACTGGTCCGCCGACTCGGGGCACGTCTACTACGACCGGACCACCGACGTCGCCAACGGCATTTTCAGCGTGCCGAATCTCGGCGGCGAGGAGCGGCTCGTCCTGGAGAACGCCGGCAATCCGCTACCGCTGTCGGACGGGAGCCTGCTCTTCGGCCGCGCCAACAGTGACCGCGTCTGGCAATTGCACCGGTTCTTTTCCAGCACGGGGAAGATTGAGGCGTTGCCGTTCGTGCGGACGTCGCAGTGGCTGGGCGCGCAGAATCTGTCAGGTCAGATCGATGCCGATCACGTCGCGATCGTCGGCCGGCCGCTCTCGGTCAAGGGCGCCGAGGACGGACTCTACCTGCTCAACCTGAGGTCGTTTGCCGCACGTCGCATTGGGTCGGACATCGACATGACGAGCGCGTTGACGTTGACCACAGATCCGGCGGACCGATCGGTGTTGCTGAGCGTCCGTGAGCCGACCACCACCTACAGAGTCTGGCGCGTCCCGACCGATGCGGCGCGCGCGTCCGAGCCGATGCTGATGTTCCTGAGCGAACCGGAGCTGACGATCGCTCGGAACGGGCCGTTGTACATGTCGCTGCATGACCGGCCGCTCGAAGTCGTCCGGTTCAGTGATACCGGCGCGGCGCCCGAGCGCTTGATCACGGGCCCGACATTGACCCGGTCGGTCGTGCCGATGCGGGACGATCGGATTCTGCTGAACTCCCGCGTCGGCGGCCGTTCCCGCGTCATCGTCTGGGAACCGCGCAAAGAGCCGGTCAACCTCGTGCAGACCGACGAGGAGACGCGAGCGCCGGTGACGCCGGTCGGCACGGATCGGGTCGCGGTGATGATCGGATCGCCCGAGACGCCCGAGATCGCGATCGTCTCGGTCACGACTGGACGACTGGTCAGCCGGTTCCCCGTGCCGCCAGGCATCACGAGTCTGGGCGCCTCGCCGGACGGCCAGACGCTGTACTTTGCTGCCGCGGGGAAGATATCGGCGATGCCCGTCGGCGGCGGCGCACCGCGACCCATCGGCTCGGGTGATTCGCTCGTCGTCGATCCGGACACCGGCGACCTGATCGTGAAGCTCGACGAGGCGGCGGGCTCCCGGCTCGCCCGTCTGCCTGCGGCGGGCGGCACGTCACAGCCGATTGCGATCGACAGCAAGGAACTGCGGCTGATTCCGGAACCGCTGTCGCCGGGATCGATCCACAAGGGCCGCCTCGTGCTTCCGGTCGGCACGAAGGATTCGTGGAACTGGTTCGTCGCCCTGCTGGACTTGCCGACCGGCCGCCTCACCCGCGTGCCGGTCGACTACGACACGGATTTTCACTTCGCGTCGTGGTCTCCTGCGGGACGGATCATCGGCACCGGGCTCGGCATGCAGGCCGGACTCTGGAAATTCGAGAAGACCACGCGCTCAGACCCGCGGTGACCCGGCCGGGTCTCTCGATCCGATCCGCGCGAGGAACGCCGCCGCCGCTTCGAGCCACGACGCGCCTTCCGGAGCGGTCGCAGTCACACCGTTCAGGTACGTCTCGGCCTTTGCGCCGAGCAGGTGCCACTCGTTTTTGACGTGACCCGCGTGCTCACGCAGCCAGGCGATGGCCAGCGCCGTGGCCCAGGCGCGCCGCACCCGATCATCCGAGCCGCTCGTGCCGTCGAGGGCCTCTTCGAGCTTCGCCAGTGTGATCCCGATCGCCGCGGCAAACGCGTTGGTCAGATCCCAGGATCCATCGGCGCGCTGCAGGGCGACGAGCCGGTGCATTGGCGCAGGGGCCGCCGGCACGTGCTTGCCTCTTGGCGTCGCAGCGCTGAGGCGCAGTAGCCGCCGGGCTTGTTGCGCGAGCTGCGAAATCGGCGACACCGAGTCAGCGTCGCTGCTGCTGAACGCCGACGAAGACGCCGTGGGGGCTCCAAGGCCGAGGGTCAGCCCCCGCTGCAGGGCGTGAACCCCGGTGTCGAACGGCGCCATCCGGGCTGGGGCGGCCATGGCGGCGCCGACGCGGTCGAGCGCGCCCCAGCCGGTGGTCAACGCGATCGGCACGCGCCGCAGCTGGATCTCCCCGACGACCGGCGTGTCGCGGCGTTCGATCGCAACGAACGACGTCTCGCGCGACATCAACCCGTACTTCGTCGCGAGCGCGACGATCTCCTGGCGCACGGCGCTCGCTTTGCGGTCCGATTGCTTCGATCCGCGCAGCGTCAGCCCCGCGGGGCTTTCTTCCAGCTCACGGACTCGCGCACGCGCGGCGAGCGTTGCCACCGTTCGCCCCGGCACCGCGTGCGCCGGATCGAGCGTGAGGTCGACGGCAAGTGGGCCCGACGGGCTGTCCGCGGTGAGCCGCACGCTGCCGGCCGCAAGATGCCTGGCGAACGCGTACGCGAGCAAGCGGTGTCCGGAGAACACCGGCCCGATGGCGGAGGTCGCGGGCATCAGATCGGGCCCGCCCCACTTCACGGCGACGTTCGTCAGCGCCGGCGAAAGCAGTCTTCCGAACTGGCGCACGACCTTCGGCTCGATCCGTTCGCCGGGGAAGATGAACTCCGCCGTGCCGCCGCCGGCGCGCGCGAGGCCATTGACGAGGTAATGGCTGGCGCCCGCCCCGATCCCGAACGTAAAGATGCGCGCGCTCGCCGCGTGCTGTTTCACGAGCGACAGCACCGCGTCGGTGTTCGTCACCTCGCCGTCGGTGAGCACGACGACCTGGCGCGGCAGCGCCGTGGATTGCGGCTGATCCAGCACGAACTTCAGCGCGGGCAGAATCTCCGTCCCGCCCAGATCCGCCGCGAGCCCGCTCACGTGCGTACTCGCCTCGGCCAGGCTCGCGTCGTCGTACGCGCGGCTTTCAGGGAAGAGCGGCTGGTAGTTGGACCCGAAGCCGACGACATTGAAACGGCAGCCGGCGACCATCGATCGCAGGCAGAGCTGGAGCGCGTTGCGGACTTCGTCGATCGAGTCGCCCGCCATCGAGCCGGAGCGATCGACGAGAAACGTGATGTCGGCCGGCACCGTGGCTGAACCGAGATCCGGGATGAACGCCACGGCGATCGCGCCGGAGCCGTCATCCTGCGCTTCGAGCCAGGCCTGCGGAACGTCGAGGCCCGCAGCCTCGACCGACAGGACAAAGTCCCGATCGAGGGCGGCCTCGCGCGTCGAGAGCGTGACCGTCGCGCGCTCGCCCTGGAGCTCGATCGCCACCGGGTGCGACGGCGAGTCGATCCGCGAGATCACACCCGTCATGGTGAGACGCACGGACAGCTCGAGCCCGTAGGGCACACGCCAGGCTCTCGGTGGATTGAGCGCCTCCTCGTCTGATCGTCCGATGCCGACGCGATCTTCCGCGGGCGCATACCGCGGCGACACAGTGGTCGGGATCGAAAATCGCAAACCACGGCCCGACACGGCGAGCTCCGTCACGTAGGTGAGCTTCACGAGGACTTCGCGGCCTGGTGCGAGGTTGCCGATGCTCGCCTGGAACACGTCGGGCCGCTCTTCGTCGAGCAGGAACGCGCCGTCGCCGCGCTCCATCGCCTCGTCGTACATCCTGAACGCCTCGTCTCGTTCTTTGACCTCACCGACGACGAGCGTGCCGTCGATGATGGCTTCGAAGCCGCAGACGGCGGCGCCTTCGTCGAGCGGGAACACGTAGACCGCCTCGATCGGCGTCGCCTCGCGATTGACGTACCGCTGCGTCACCGCGACGCGCGCGCAGACGTTGGAAATCTCCGTGTCGATCGACACGCCCGCGAGCGGAACGGGCGCGGCGCTGGTCGTGAACAGTCCGGAACGCGCGGGAGCGGGCACTTCAGACATTGGTGTCCTCGGTGATCGATCTATCGATCAGTCGATCGATCAAATTGATTGCTCGATCAGCGGTCGGAGGGGCCGGCTTCAGCCGGCCCCGCGGGCGGGCTAAAGCCCGCCCCTCCTTCTGCATTTTGCAACGCGCTCTTCGTCTCAGACGTCGTCATCATCACGGGCCGGCGCGAGATTCGCGCGGCACCAACTCGCCAGTTCGTTCAACTTGCCGGGCGTCGGCAGCCGGACGCTGCCAGCGACGTGCAACTCCACGCCGTCGGCCAGCACCAGGCGCCGCCAGAGCGCGCGCGAGACCGGTTCGGCCGCACGACGGTCCTCGAGCGCCCCGGCGCGCCCTCCGGGCGGGCTCTTGAGCACGCGGCGGATGTCGTCCAGCGACCGTCCGGCTTCCTGCAGCGCTTTCACCTGCAGCAGCCGGTCGAGGTGCGCCTGGTCGTAGTGATTCCCGCGGCCGACGCCAAGCGGCGCCGGCAGCAGGTTTTCCTGGACGTAGTAGCGAACGGTGCGTCGAGAGACCCCGCCGAGCTCGGCGAGATCACCGATGGCGTAGCGAGGCCCATCGGACATGGGTTGACTATATGACAGTTACTGTCACATTGTCAACTGTCGCATTTAGAGTTGGTCTGCGCTGTTTTCGATCCTCAACGTGGAGGGGCACGGAATCACGGAGAGCTCGGATTGTTTTGGGTTTCCAATTCTAAATTAACAGCGCGTTTAAGGTTTAGATGGAGGGGCGGGCTTCAGCCCGCCTTTGCCGGGCCTGAATCCATAACACGGAGCACTCGGAATCACGGAGGGCACGAATAGGGTTTGGGTTTCCCCAGCCCTAAGCAGTCCCGTGTTCTCCGTGCCTCGGTGCCCTCCGTGTTGAGGATCGAAAGCACCTGGTGACGCTGGTAGTTGGATCAGCCGCGGCCGAGCTTCTCGCGGACCGCCTCGAGGTCCTGCCTGAACTTCTTGACGCCTTCGAGCTCGTTGCCTTCCGGGCCGTATTCGATGCCGACGTGGCCGCGATAGCCGGCGTCGACGACGATCTTCAGCATGCGTTGCAGATCGATGTCGGACTGGTTGCCGTTGAAATCCCAGACGCGCGGCTTGGCGCTGACGCCTTTCGCGAGCGGCATCATCTCGCCGACGCCGACGTACGAGTCGTAGCTCTGCGTCTTCGCCTCCGGATTGCGCGCGTCCGGCCCGCTGATGCGGAAATTGCCGAAGTCCGGAAGCGTGCCGGCGAGCGGGTGGTTCACCGACTTGATGGTTTGCACCAGCCACTTGGCGTTGCTCGACAACCCGCCGTGGTTTTCGATGACGATGTTGATGCCGAGAGGATCGGCGTATTCGACGAGCCTGTGCAGGCCGTCGGCGACGAGCTTTGACTGCTCTTCGGGCGTGCCGCTGCTGTAGCCGTTCACGCGGACGGTGTGACAGCCGAGCGTCTTCGCGGCGTCCACCCACTTGTGGTGATTCTCGACCGCCGTCTGCCGCTTCGCGTCGTCGGGATCGCCGAGGTTGCCCTCCTGGTCCACCATGATCAGCACCTGCGTCACGCCTTCGCCGTGCGCTCGCGTGTTCATTTCCTTCAGGAACGCCGCGTCTTTCGCCTTGTCCTTGAAGAACTGGTTGACGTACTCGATCGCCTCGATGCCCACGCTCTTCGCGATCTTCGCGAAGTCGAGGTGCTGCATCGTGCCGCCAAAGAGCGGCTTGTTGATCGACCACTCGGCGAGCGAAATCTTGAAGAGCGGCGTCTGGGTGGCGGAAGTGGGAGTCATGAAAGATGACGTTGCGGAGGCGATCGGTGCGCTCGCGGCGATCTTGAGAAAGTCACGGCGGCTCGGTTCGTTCATCGTACCTCACCCACGGAACGTCACCCGACGATCGATTCCCACCCGGGACGGATCTGCTCACGCCGGACGAGCTTGTTGGCCTCGGGCGAGTTGGTGAATGTCATCGTCTTCGCGTCCCACAACAGGCGCTTGTACGGCACGCGCAGCGCGATGTTGGCGAGCGCCGCGGCCTCGCCCAGGGGCGCAACTTCGTCGAAGCTGCCCCGCGACGGCGTGTGCTTCTTGAGGGCGTTCACCCATTCTTCTTCTGCCGTCGTCGTGTCGAATTCCGGTGTGGGGATCGACCCTTCGAATGCCCGCTGGCGGCTCTCGGGAATCAGTCGAGGCCGCGTCGCGCGGAAGTCGCAGAGGATCTTGCCCTTGTCGCCGATGAACAGCATCCCTTCGTCGGCGAGATCCTGGTTGTCGGTGTAGAGCTCCTCGGGCGTCTGCGGCTTCATGCCGCCGTCGTACCAGAACGTGTCCACGGCCGGCCGGTTGGCCGTCGCCGGATGCCGCCAGCGGAGGGCGCTCGCCTTCGGGAGGCCGACCTGCGACACGCGGCCGCCCTTGGGGATGTTGTTGGGTCCGACATAGGCGTCGTTGTTGGGCCGCGCTTCGACGAACTCCGGAATCCCGAGGTCGAGGAGGCGGTACGGCTGCCACAGGCTGTAGAACCCCATGTCGCCCAAACAACCCAGACCGTACGGATACCACCCGCGGTAGACCGTGAACGTGTAGTTCGGGTGATAGAGCCGATCCGGTTCGGGGCCCTGCCAGAGCTCCCAGTTGAACCCGGCCGGCACCGGTGGACCCGACGTGTAGAACTCCTGCCACCCTTGCGGCCAGAACGGCCGGTTCGTCCAGTTGTGTACCTCGCGGACCTGGCCGATGACGCCCGCCTTGATCCAGGCGGCGAGCAGATGGCGATCCGGCGAGTTGCTGTAGGCGAGCAGGTGCGTGACTGCCTTCGTCTCGCGCGCGACGTCGAGCGTCCGGCGGACTTCGGCGACCGTGTGCGCGAGCGGCTTGTGCGCAATCGCCGCCTTGCCCTTCCGCATGGCCGAGATGTTGATGCTCGCGTGCTGGTGATCCGGCGTGATGTTCACGATGCCCTGGATGTCCGTCTCCTTCTCGAGCATTTCCCGGTAGTCTTCGTACGACCGGATGCCGGCGCTCGGCCGCTGCTGCTTCCGGTAGTAGATCTCCATGATTTCCTTCGCCACCTCGCGGCCGGCGCGGACGCCGTCGGCCGGGCTCCAGGCGGGCTCTTCGAGGAACCGGCGGATCGTGCCGCGGTTGCCGTTCGGACTCCAGTCGAGATAGTTCGAGCTGTCGCGATTCGGATCGACGACCGCGACGAACTGCACGTCTGCATTGCGGACGATGCCGGTGTTGACCTGCCGCTGCGCCTGCGTGCCGCAGCCGACCTGCGCGAGGAGGATCATGTCGCTCGGCGCGCGGTAGCCGCGACCGCCCAGGACGCGGCGCGGGACGATCGTGAAGCCCGCCGACGCGCCAGCGAGCCCCCCGAGGAATTCACGGCGGTTGAGCTTGTGCATGTCCGACCTCCGCGGGCCCGATAGGGCCCGAAGGCAGAACGCAGGTCAATGTGAGCGTGTGCCAGTAGAAGAGTATGCGCGGGTCCGGCCTGTTTGCAATGGGCGGTTAGGCCATAGGATAGGCGGGCCCTCATGATTCACGTCCAGCACCTCGTCAAAACCTTCGGCGCGGTCACGGCGGTGAACGACGTCTCGTTCGACGTCGCCGCCGGCGAGATCTTCGCCTTCCTCGGTCCCAACGGGGCCGGCAAGACCACCACGATCCAGATGCTGACGACGCTGCTCACCCCGACGAGCGGCAGCATCGCGATCGACAACCTCGACCCCGCGCGCCAGCCGCACGACGTCCGCCGCCGGTTCGGCATCGTCTTCCAGGATCCCAGTCTGGACGGCGACCTCACCGCCTACGAGAATCTCGACCTCCACGGCGTGCTGTATCACGTGCCTCGTGACGTGAGAGGCACGCGGATCGAAGCGTTGATGACGCTGTTCGAGCTGTGGGATCGGCGCGACTCGCTCGTCAAGACGTTTTCGGGCGGCATGAAGCGGCGGCTCGAGATCGCCCGTGGCCTGCTGCACACGCCGAAGATCCTGTTTCTCGACGAGCCGACGCTCGGCCTCGATCCGCAGAGCCGCAACCAGCTCTGGACGCACGTGAAACATCTCAACGAGACCGAGCGCGTCACGGTGTTCCTCACGACGCATTACATGGACGAGGCGGAGCGCGTCGCGCACCGGATTGCCGTCATCGACCACGGGAAACTGGTTGCGCAGGGATCGGCGCAGGAGCTGAAACAGCAGACGCAGACCGAGTCGCTCGAGCAGGCGTTTCTGGCGCTCACCGGCACGACGATTCGCGACGAGCGCGCGGATGGGTCCGACCTGATGCGCATGGCCGCGAAGATGTGGAGGCGATGACGTGAGCGCCGTCTACATTCTCTGGCTGCGTGAGCTGAAGCGCTACTCGCGCTCGCGCGCGCAGATCGTCGGATCGCTCGGGCAGCCGATCCTCTATCTGCTCACGTTCGGGTTCGGGTTCGGAGCGGTCTTTCAGCGGGCCGGCCTCGGCAGCTCGCTCCAGTTCATCGCGCCCGGGGTCATCGGGATGTCGGTGCTGTTCTCGTCGATTTTCTCGGGGATCGGCCTCCTCTGGGACCGTCAGTTCGGGTTCCTGAAGGAGACGCTCGTCGCCCCCGTGCCGCGGATCTACATCATGATCGGCCGCACGCTCGGCGGCGCGACGATCGCCATGATCCAGGGGACGCTGGTGCTCATCGTCTGTCTCATCGCGGGGTTCCGGCCCGCGACGCTGTCGATGCTGCCGGTGGCGCTGCTCTTCATGGCGCTGATCTGCATCGTCTTTGCGGCGCTCGGCACGACGATCGGGTCGGCGCTCCAGAGCATGCAGGCGTTTCCGCTGGTCATGAACTTCCTGGTGATGCCGCTGTTCTTTCTCTCCGGGGCGCTCTTTCCGTTGGCCGGGCTGCCCGGAGGGCTGGCGGTCGCGACGAAGCTCGATCCGCTGACCTACGGGATCGACGGGTTGCGCGGGGCGTTCATCGGCGCCTGGCACTTCGGCGCCGGCCTGGACGCGGCCATTCTGGTCGTGGTCGCCGTCGCGTTTCTCGCGCTCGGCGCGTACACGTTTTCGAAGGTGCAGGTATGACGATCACACGCATGGCGTTCGTCCTCGTCGGCACCTGGGTGCTCCTGGCGCAGCAGGCGCCGGGGACGTTCCTGACGGAGCCGCTCATCAAAGGCCTCTACACCGCGGATCCCTCCGCGCACGTCTTCGGCGGACGGATCTACATCTACCCGTCGCACGACATCGACGCGGGCGTGCCGGCCGACGATCTCGGCAGTCACTTCGCGATGCGCGACTACCACGTGTATTCGATGGACGCGATCGGCGGGCCGGTGACCGACCACGGCGTCGCGCTCGACATCAAGAACGTGCCGTGGGCAGGCCGCCAGATGTGGGCGCCGGACGCCGCCGAGAAGGCCGGCAAGTACTACCTGTACTTTCCGGTGAAGGACAAACAGGATGCGTTCCGCATCGGCGTCGGCGTGGCCAGCACGCCGACTGGTCCGTTCACCGCGCAGCCCGAGCCAATCACGGGCAGCTTCAGCATCGATCCCGCCGTGTTCAAGGACACCGACGGGAAGTACTACATGTACTTCGGCGGCATCTGGGGCGGGCAGCTCCAGCGGTGGGCGACCGGGACGTACACCGCGAAGGACGTGTATCCGCCAAACGATCGGCCCGCGCTCAGCGCGAAAATCGCGCGGCTCGGCGACGACATGGTGAGCTTCGCGGAAGCGCCGCGTGACGTCGTCCTGCAGGACGAGCAGGGCAAGCCGCTCCTCGCCGGCGACAACGGACGCCGTTTCTTCGAGGCGTCGTGGATGCACAAGTACAACGGCACGTACTATTTTTCGTATTCGACCGGCGACACGCACTTCATCATGTACGCGACGGGCAAGTCACCGTACGGACCGTTCACGCTCAGAGGCAAGGTGCTCGAGCCGGTCCTCGGCTGGACGAATCACCACTCGATCGTGGAGTTCAAGGGGAAGTGGTACCTCTTCTACCACGACGCGCAGCTCTCGAGCGGGCAGACGCACCTGCGCAACATCAAGGTGACGGAGCTCAAGTACCGGCCGGACGGATCGATCGAGACGGTGGTGGCGTACAAGAAATAACGCTGCTGCAGGAGGGGCGGGCTTCAGCCCGCGCGCCACGGGCCGGCTAAAGCCGGCCCCTCCTTGTTTCCATCACATCAGGATTCAACAGGTTCGGCGGCCGTTCACCGGCCAGCCCCGCGAGGCAGTTGGCGACGGCCATCTCCGACATCTTGCGACGCGTCTCCACTGACGCGCTCGCCATGTGCGGCGCGAGCACGGTATTGGGCAGTTTGACGAGGCCGGGCGCGGGCTGCGGTTCGCGTTCGTAGACGTCGAGGCCGGCGGCGGCGATCCGGCCTTGCTTGAGGGCTTTCACCAGCGCGCGTTCGTCCACCACCGGGCCGCGCGCCGCGTTGACGAGTATCGCGCTCGGCTTCATCAAGGCCAGCTCGCGGGCCGACAGGTAGTGCTTCGTCGCGGCCACGAGCGGGACGTGGAGCGTGACGATGTCGGACTGGCGGAGGAGCGTGTCCTTGTCAACAAAGGTCACGCCAAGCTCGCGTTCGACGGCTTCCGGCGCGCGGCCGACGTCGGTGTAGAGCACTTTCATGTCGAAGCCGCGCGCTCGCCGCGCGACGCCGCGGCCGATCCGGCCGAAGCCGCAAATCCCGAGTGTCTTGCCGCAGACGTCGTGCCCGAGGAACTGCATCAGGCCCCAGCCGGGCCATTTGCCGGACCGGAACGTGCGATCGGCGCCGATGAGCCCGCGAGCCGTCGCGAGGATGAGGCACCACGTGAAATCGGCCGTGGTGTCGTCGAGCACGCCAGGCGTGTTGGTCATCATCACGCCGCGCGCCGTCGCCGCGGCGACATCGAGGTTGTTGTAGCCGACGGCGACGTTGCAGACGATCTTGAGTTGGGGATTCTTCGCCAGGACCGGATCCGAGATGACGTCGGTCAGGAGGCAGATCACGCCGTCCTTGCCCACGAGCTTCCGCAGCAACTGTCTTGGTGTGAACGGCCGATCGCGCTGGTTGCTCTCGACGTCACAGCGGCGGGCCAACGTGGCGAGGGACTCGTCAAAGATACGGCGGGTGACTAGGACTTTGGGTTTCACGATGGGCATCCTATCCAAAAGCTTCACCATGAAGTGTTAAGAGGTGAAGAAGATCTTCCTGGGGGAAAAGACTTCTGGCGGCGATTCTTGTCCGGGGGTGGTGTTTCCCAAGGATTCCTTCACCTCTTGATTTCTTCATGGTGAAGCTTTGTCCTGGTGAAGTTCTTGTCGCGAAGTGAACCCAACGCTACCCGCGCAGTACCGTCTAAGACAACATGCTGTCGGATTTCCGCCTTGCCATCCGGTCGCTTCGTGCCACGCCGGGGTTCACCGTCGTGGCGCTCGTCGTCCTGACGCTCGGGATTGGGGCCACGACCGCGATCTTCTCGGTCGTGGATGCGGTCGTCCTCAGGAGCCTGCCGTTCGACGAAGACGACCGGCTCGTGTTGGTCGAGGAGACCAATCCGACCGCCAAGGGTCTGCCTGGCGGCTACGTCAATGCGGCCAATTTCATCGACTGGCGCGCGGCGCAGCAGGTGTTCGTGGACATGGCGGCGTACCAGGGGAAAACCCTCACGCTCCGCCAGGAGGGCGAGCCAGAGAACCTGCGGGGGCAGGCGGTGTCCGCGAGCCTGTTTCCGCTTTTGCGTGTCGGTCCGCGGATGGGCCGGACGTTCACAGAGGAGCACCAGGTCGCCGGCCGCGACCAGGTGGCCGTACTCAGTGACGGGCTGTGGAAGCGCCGGTTTGGCGCCGATCCCGCGATCGTCGGCAAGACGGTGACATTCGATCAGGGCACGTTCGAGATCGTCGGCGTCATGGCGCCGGGGTTCACGTTTCCGGTCGGCCCGCTGCGGGCCACCGACCTCTGGGTGCCCTGGGTGCCGTCGAAGGACGAGTTCCCGCGCGGGAACGGCGACTCGCGCAACTACAACGCTCAGGTCGTCGCGCGCCTCAAAGACGGGACGACGATCGCGCGGGCGCGCGCGCAGATGGAGCAGATCACCGCCGGGCTGAAGGCGCAGTATCCCAGATGGTTTCGCGACCGCTGGGTCGGGGTGACACCGCTCCATGAATCGGTCGTCGGCCGATCGCGCGCGTGGATGCTCCTGCTGCTCGGCGCCGTCGCCTTCGTTCTGCTCATCGCCTGCGTCAACGTCGCGAACCTGATGTTGGCGCGCGCGACCGCGAAGACCCGCGAGGTCAGCGTCCGCGCGGCCCTTGGCGCCACTCGCTGGCAGCTCGCGCGCGGTCTGCTGGCCGAGAGCCTGGTCCTCTCCATCGCCGGCACCGCGCTCGGCGTCGGCCTCGCCTTATGGGGCGTCGAGATCATGCGGGCGTCGCTGCCGCCCTCGCTGCCCCGGCTGGCGGAGGTCGGGATCGACCTGCGCGTGCTCGCCACCGCTGCCGGTGCCGCCGTCGTCACCGGCCTGCTCTTCGGCGTGCTGCCCGCGTGGCAGGCCTCCCGTCCGCAATTGTCGCAGGCGCTCCGCGAAGGCGGGCGATCGGGCGCCGCCGGTCTCGCGCGCGAGCGCGCGAGAACGACGCTGCTCGTCGCCGAGGTCGCGCTCGCGGTCGTGCTCCTGGTCGGCGCCGGGCTCTTCGTGTCGAGCTTCGTCAAGCTCACGAGCGTGGACCTCGGCATCGCCGTGGACAATACGCTCTCGATCGGCGTCTACCCGCGCATCACGTTCAATGCTCCCGACTCCGACGCGCAGATGGCACGGGCCGGCCAGCTGATCCAGGACGTCCACGAGCGGCTGCGCCAGGTGCCCGGCGTCGAGGTCGTGGCCTTCACCACCGGATCGCTGCCCCTCAACAGCGGATGGAGCCGTTCGCGCTTCAAGATTCCTGGAAAACAGGAATTTCCGGATGACGATGACGCGCCGGATACGAAGACGATTTCGCCGGAGTACTTCAAAGCGCTCGGTGTGCCGCTCCTCGCCGGCCGGATCTTCACCGCGGCCGACAGCGCCGAGGGCGCGGCGCCGGTCGTCATCCTGAACGACGTCGCGGCGGCGCGATACTTCGGGGGCGCGGATCCGCTCGGCGTCGAGGTGGAAACCAACGGGAAGCGCACCGTTGTCGGCGTCGTCAAAGGCGTGCGCCTCGGCGGGCCCGAAGCCAAAATGCGGCCTGAGGTGTACTTGCCGTTCAATTCGAAACGCGCCTTCGGGTCGACGTTCGTGATTCGCACGCCGCTCGATCCGGCGCGGATCACGCCCGATGTGCGATCGGCCATTCACGCCGTCATTCCCGAGCTCGTCATCCCCGAAGCGCAGACGTTCCGAAGCATGTACGACCGGCTGATCGTCCAGCGCCGCTTCAACATGATCGTGATCGCGCTGTTCGGCGCCCTCGCGGTCGTGATTGCCGCCGTCGGCATCTACGGCGTGATGGCGTACATCGTCGAACAGCGGACGCAGGAGATCGGCGTGCGGATGGCGCTCGGCGCCCAACCCGGCACCGTCCTCCGCATGGTGCTGGTCCGCGCGAGCGTGTTCATGGGGTTCGGTCTGGCGATCGGCCTGGCGGCGGGCTGGGTGCTGTCGCGCCTCGTCCAGACCTTTCTGTTCCAGGTGGAGGCGCATGACGTCCGCGTGTACAGTGCCGCGGCTGTCGTGCTGATCCTGGCGGGGCTCGCCGCGGCGTTCGTTCCCGCGCGGCGAGCCTCGAATGTCGATCCGATGCGCGTGCTGAGATAGATCGTCGGTAGATCGATCCGTAACTCGGGGGTCGCGGAGGCACGGAGAGCACTGAGCGCCTATCGTTCCGGACCCCAAGTTTGTCCGTGCTCTCCGTGAGATTCCGTGCCCACCGTGTTGAGGGTACGCCCGATCAGTCGCGGCAATACGCTTCGAACTCGATCGGGCCCCAGAGTCCGGAGCCGCGCCACAGCGTCCAGATGACCGGCTGGCAGACCCGGACGACCGTGACATCGAACAGCCCTGGCGTGCCTCCGACGTGCGTGGCCCAGGAATCGCCATGGCGGCTCGTGCCATACGCCGGCGATTGGGCGATGTCCGGCGAGAGCAGCAGCCGGACGACGTCGCCGGCGCGGCGTCCCTGCAGCGCCTGTAAGGCGCTGTTGGCGGCGTGCTGGCTCACGACGCTGTCGGTCGTCCGCTCGGTCGATCGCGAGGCGCCGTCGTAGCGGAGGACGGTGAATTGCAGGCTGATCCGATGTTTCGCCGGATCGTAAGGCGTGCGGCCGGCGCCGGCGCGCTGCACGTCGACGCGCACGAAGCCGGTGCCCTGCGGTCCCTTCTGAAAATCACGGCTGAGCGATTCGCGCATCGCGGTCACGCGCCGCTCCTGCACCGCGCGGCTCGTCGCCGCGAGGAACGCGCCCAGGTACGCCGGCGCCGTCCGGCGCCGGCGCTCGATCGCGGCGAGTGATCCCGGGCCGATGCTCACGAGCGCTTCCGCGGCCGCCTCACCGGTCCCGAGAAACGGATCGAGCGCCGCGGCGAGCGCGTCGGCGGCGACTTCCGCCTCGGAGCCGAGGCGCCCCAGCGATCGGGCCGCCGCGATACGGACTGTGAAATGCCAGTCCTTGAGCGCGCGCAGCAGATCGGGCACGGCTCGCGGTCCGACTGCGCTCAGCGTCTCGGCGGCAGCCACGCGCACTTCGTCCATGGAGCTGCCAAGCGCGCCGGCCGCGGTACGGTAGAACGCCTCGAAGTCGGCCGGCCCGAACGTGTTCGCTTCTTTCGCCAGCGCGCGCAGGATGCTCGCGCGATCGCTGGGACCGACGTCCTCGTTGCCGACGCGCGCCAGCGCTGTCGCCCGCGAGCTTCCGGCGCCGACACCGATCGCCTTGACGGCACGGCCGAGCTGCCATTCGTAGGTCGTATAGAACCGCGGCTCGGACATGACCCGCTCGAGCACGGGACCGGCAATTTCTCTTGCCGCGGGTCCGGATTCTTCGAGGGCTTCGAGCAGACAACCGCAGCGATGGCAGACGCCTCCTCGCGAGGGCAACTCCGCCGCGAGCCTGTTGGCCAGCACCGTGATGACCTCCGGAGACGCGGGCGCGATCTTGCCGAGCGCTTTCACCGCCTCACAGAAGTACGGCACGCGATAGAACGAATCACGATCCCACGTATCGAGCACGGCGACGATCGTCGGCAGTGACGGCCGGGCGTACGCGCCCATCGATCCGAGGGCCTGGAACGTCGAATACGCCTGTTGCGGCGCGAGCGTGCCGCGGAGGTCGGCCTCGAGGTCGCGCAGCGCCGCGGCGAGCTTCGCTTCGAACTCGGCCGGCGTCAGCTTGTCGATCGACAGAGCGCGTCCGGTTCCCTTCGGCTCCCGCGCTCGCGTCGCCACGTCGGCGACGAACCAGCGATGACGGACGAAGGCCGGGTCGGGCGCCTGGAGTTGGGCCTGGCTCGTGGCGACGGGCATCGGGAGCAGGGCGCACGCGCACAGCAGCGCCATCCCGAGAGTCCAGCGGACGCAGGCCATCGAGGACGTAATCGGCTGGAAGCGTGCGGGCTGGAGAGACCGGGCGCGCGCTGGACTGGTGCGCGGCCAGTGAGCTCTCGGAGGGGCCGGCTTCAGCCGGCCCAGCGAGGGGCGGGCTGAAGCCCGCCCCTCCTTCGCATTCCGCAACGCGCTCAGTACTCCTCGCGTCTGACCTTGTTCAGCATCACCGGCGAGATGTTGTAGTTCTCGAGGACGATGGTGCCGGTCTCCTTGTCGGCGGTCGTCGCGCCAAATGAGCAGCGGCGCCACGGTGCCGGAATCAATCGTGGACAGTCGTCCGGGCGACTGGCCGGGCCGGTGGTGCACGTCCGGTGCAATCGATAGAATTCGTGTGTGGCCGTCCGGGTTCGCTTCGCGCCGTCACCGACCGGGTACCTGCACGTCGGCGGCGCCCGCACCGCGTTGTTCAACTGGCTCTATGCGCGCCGCGCCGGCGGTGTGTTCATTCTCCGTATCGAAGACACCGACGTGGAGCGCTCGTCGACCGACATGGTCACCGGCATCCTCGACAGCTTGAAGTGGCTCGGACTCGATTGGGACGAGGGGCCAGGCGTCGGCGGGCCGCATGCGCCGTACTTCCAGACGGAGCGCCTTCCGCTGTATCGCGCCGCGGCGCAGCGGCTGGTGGACGGCGGACACGCCTACTACTGTTACTGCCGGCCGGAGGATCTGAAGGCCAAGCGTGAGGCGGCCGAGCAGGCGGGCGGCTCGTACACGTACGACCGGACGTGCCGCGCGCTCGCTGCCGACGAGGTTCGCGCGCGCGAAGCGGCGGGCCAGCCGCGCGCCATCCGTTTTCTCGTGCCCGACGGCCGCACGTCGTTCGCGGATCTCGTGCATGGGCCGATCGACTTCGACAACGCCACCATCGAAGACTTCGTCGTCCTGCGATCGGACCGCTACCCGACCTACCACCTGTCGGTCGTGGTAGACGACGTGGAGATGGCGGTGACGCACGTGGTACGCGGCGACGACCACATCTCGAACACGCCAAAACAGGTGCTGCTGTACCACGCGATGCAGGCGCCGGTGCCGGCGTTTGCGCACGTGCCGCTGATTCTCGGGCCCGACAAGAAGCGGCTGAGCAAGCGGCACGGGGCGACGTCGGTCGGCGAGTACGAGAAGCAGGGCTACCTGCCGGAGGCGATGGTGAATTTTCTCGCCCTGCTGGGCTGGTCGCCCGGTTCGGACGAGGAAGTGTTCACGCGCGACGAGCTCATCGCCCGGTTCACGCTCGAGGGCATCAGCGGCGGCAACGCGGTGTTCAACCCGGAGAAGCTCGACTGGTTCAACCAGCAGCACGTCCTCGGGATGAGCGCCGGCGAAATTCTCGCGCGGATCGCGCCCGACCTCGACGCGGCGGGACTCGCGCGTCCTGCCGCCGCCGATCCGGCACGCACGGCGAGAGCGATCGATCTCGTCAAACCACGCGCCAGAAAGCTCACCGATCTTGTGAACCTCGTGCGCCCGTTCATCGCCGACGGCATCGAGCGGGATCCGGCCGCGGTCGCGAAGCACCTCGCCGCGCCCGACCTCGGGCCGCACCTCGACGCCTGGCGGGATCGCCTGGAGCGCGTGGAGCCATTTACGGCCGCCGCACTGGAAGTGGCCCTCCGGTCGCTCGCCGAGGAACGCGGGCTGAAGGCCGGAACGTTGATTCACGCCACCCGCGTGGCAGTAACCGGACAGGCGGTGAGCCCTGGCATCTTCGACGTCCTCGAAGTGATGGGACGCGATCGCGTGATCTCACGGCTGAGCGACGTCGCAGCCGCCCGCCGATGACCGCCCGTCGTCGCGCGCGCGGCGCCGCTACGGCACGTCCTCAGGTGACGGCGATTGCCAGCCGTGCCCTTACCGAGGCCGAGTTCGACCGCGCGCGCCGCACGCTCATGCGGCGCGATCCGCGGCTCGCCAGCCTGATCAAAAAGGTGGGACGGTGCTGTCTGCCCGATTCGCGCGGGCACGATCCGTTTGCGGGTCTGGTGCGCGTGATCATGTCGCAGCAGCTGTCCGGCAAGGCCGCCGACACGATCTTCGGACGCGTCGAAGTGCTGGCCGGCGGACGCGCCGCACTGACGCCCGCCACGATCCGGGCGCTCGCCGCCGACGCCCTCCGCGGCGCCGGCGTCAGCCGGCCGAAAATCAGTTATCTCTACGACCTGGCCGAGCGGGTGCAGGACGGCCGGCTCGATCTGCACGCGCTCGACGGCCACGGAGACGAGGAAGTGATCGCGCAGATCACGGCGGTCAAGGGCCTCGGCCGCTGGTCCGCCGAGATGTTCCTCATGTTCCGCCTCAATCGCCCCGACATCTTCCCGGTCGGTGACCTTGGTATCGTCAAAGGCGTGCAGAAGCTCTTCAGCATGAAGCGCCGCCCGAGTCCACGGACGATGGAGCGGCTCGCCGAACCCTGGCGTCCGTACCGATCGGTCGCCGCCTGGTACCTCTGGCGGCTGCATGACTAGGTACTCGGCACTGGGCACTCGGCACTGGGCACTGGGAAGGCAGAAGGGTAGAACTCAGAACCACGAGTGCCGAGTGCCGAGCGCCCAGTGCCGAGGATCCGTTTGTGGAGAAAGTGTGGCGAGCGGCAACAGGGTGCCGGTGCGCGGCGTATCTTCGAGGCGATGACACTCACCCGCGCCAGCGTCCTCAGGTGCCTGGTCCTCGCGCTCGCGGCCACGATCGTGATCTCTGCTGCGGTCGTCTGGCTGCGCGCGCGCGACCACGAGACGTCGCTGCGCCGCGTCGCCGCCGCCTACCAGACCGAGGTCGTGCGGCAGAGCTGCGAGTCGGATCCGCAGTGGTTCCTGGCCGGCCCGCGGTCGGGCCGGCCGACGGCCGAGCAGCGTTCGCAGCCCGATGCCGACGTGCGCGTGCCGCGGCCGAGCGCCGAGGAACTGCCGTTCGAAGTCTTTCCCTACGACGACGAGTTCACCGGCACGAGCGTCGCGTCGCCGCGGTTTCCGGAGGCGTTCCGCCGTCCGATGCGCGCGACGCCGCCCGAACGGTCGATGTTCGGAAGCTATGCCGGCAAGGCGGGCACCGGCATCCAGATCGCGCAGCTGACGGGCTGGACGCAAGGCCCGTGCGCCGTGCTTTTGTTCCGGATGCAGCCGCAGCCGCGGCATCTGCTGACGAGCGCGCTGCTGTTTTCAGCGGTGTTCGGGATCTGCTTCGTAATCGCGCTGCTCTCGCCGCGGCCGGCCATCGCGCGCATCCGGCAGCTGGCGGCGGCGGCGCGCGCCTCGGCGCGCGACAACTACAGCGGCATGGTCCCGATCAAGGGCGACGACGAGATCAGTTCGCTCGGCGCCGTCTTCAACCAGACCGCGAGCGACATCCGCCAGCGGATCGTGGACGCGCAGGATCGCGAGGAAGCGCTTCGCCGGTTCGTCGTGAGCACCACCGACGGCGTGGCTGAGCCCCTCGCCGCACTCAAAGAGCGGCTCGCCGGGCTCGATCGGCTGTCGCATCTCTCCGGCGACGCCGGGCGTGAGGTGAAAGTCGCCCTGCACGATGCCCATCAGGTTGCTGCCCGGCTCGAGAATCTGGCGGCGGTGGCCGAGCTGCGAAAAGTGAGCGACACCTCGCCACGCGAGCCCGTGGACCTGCGCGCGATCGTCGATCGCGTCGTCGCCACACGCGGTCCACTGGCACGTGCCTCGGACGTGACGATCGCGGTCGAGCCCGCCGGCGGGACGACGACGATTCCGGCGACGCGGGGGCTCATCGAGCAGGCAGTCTCAAATCTCGTAGACAACGCGATTCTCTACAACAAGCCGGGCGGCAAGGTGCGGATCGAGCTGCACGGCTACGAGCGCGACGGCCACCGCTTCTCGTTGCGCGTGACCGACACGGGCCGGGGCGTCTCGGATGAAGAGTTCGCCGGCCTCACCGCGAACAAACGCTTTCGCGGCGACGAGGCGACCAGCCGGCGCCCGGGCGGCCGCGGCCTGGGTCTGGCGCTGACGCGCGAAATCGCCGACCGCTTCGGCCTCCAGCTCGAGCTGCGCCGGCCGACGACGGGCGGCTTGGAAGCGGAGCTGAGTACAAGAGCGAAGAGCTGACGTTTCGATCCAGAACACGGAGTTCACGGCGGGACGGAGGTCGCGGACTTCGTGTTAGAGTCCCAAAAACACATGAATCGCCGCACGTGGCTGTGGTCGTTCGTGACGGCGCTGCTGGCGGCGCCGCTGCGGCGCCTCAGGGCGTTCGCGCGCGTGCAGGCGCCGGCGCTCGCGAGTGCTGACGTCGCGACGCTCGAGTCGATTGCCGAAATCGTGCTGCCGAGCGATCTCGGTGTCGACGGCCGCAAGCGTGTCGTTGTCGCGTTCGTCACCTGGATCAAGGACTACAAGGAAGGCGCCGATCGCGGCTACGGCTACGGCGCATCGACGTTGAGCGCGCCGGCGGGACCGTCGCCGGCGGGCCGGTATCCCGACCAACTTGCCGCCTTCGAGGCGACGGCGCGCTCGAAAGGCGCCGCGTCGTTTGCGGCCCTTCCGGCCGATGTCCGCCGCGCCCAGATCGAAGCGTCGCTCGGCAGCATGCCGGGCGGGGCGCGATTGCCGGCACGGCCGACCGGGGCGAACCTCATCGCCGATCTGATGGGCTTCTACTTCAACAGCGCTGACGCGTGGAACCTCGCGTACCGCGCGCGCATCGATCGGGACAGTTGCCGCGCGCTTGCTGGTTCCGAACAGCCGCCGGCGCCGTTGGGGAGCCCCTGACATGGCGCGCTACGAAGCCGACGTCGTCGTCATCGGCGGCGGCATCACCGCGGCGATGGTGGCCGAGAAGCTCGCCGAGCTTCGCCCCTCGTGGTCGGTGATCGTCGTCGAAGCCGGGAAGCGGGTGTTCGACAACGAAAAACGCTTCGAATACCGCAAACGCAACCTCGATTACGGCGAGCACATCTGGCCGGGCGACTACATCACCGATCAGGCGGCGCGCGGCGTGATCTCGCGCGCGATGGCCGTCGGTGGATCCGCGCTGCACTGGGGCGGCGTGTGCAACCGGTTTTCCGAGGAAGACACGCGGTTGCGTTCATTGTACGGACTCGCGGTGGACTGGCCGATCGAGTGGAGGGATCTCGAGAAGTTCTACTGCGAAGCCGAGCGTCGCGTCGGTGTGTCGGGGGAGGCGAGTCCGCTGCCGGAGGACTGGCGCTCCGAACCGTACCCCATGCCGGCGATGCCGATGACCTACAACCTGCTGCAGATCAAGTCGTGGGGCGAGCAGAGCGGCGTCAAGTTCTGGACGACGCCACAGGCGAAGAACACGGTGGCGGGCTACGGCGGCCGGAACATCTGCCTGCGGTGCAACACGTGTGAGATCTGTCCCACCGGCGCGCGCTACTCGCCGGACTGGACCTTCAAGCGCCTGCTGGCGGAGAAAAAGATCCAGCTCCACGACCAGACGCTGGTCCGCAAGCTCGTGCTCGACGACAAAACGACGCGCATTGCCGCGGCCCAGGCCGCCAGGGAAGACGGCTCGGACAACGACGTCGAATACCGCGCGCGCACGTTCGTGCTCGCGTCCGGCTACTGCTGGAGCCCGCACCTGCTCCTGCTCTCCGCCAACTCCCGGTTCCCGGCCGGCCTCGCGAACTCCTCCGATCACGTCGGCCGGTACATGACAGGCCACCTGGCGTATCAGACGACGATCGACGTCAACCTCAAGCTGTACCCTGGAATGAACGAACAGCACAGCCTGATCTCGCGGCAGTTCTTCCGTTGCCGCACCGATCAGCCGTACGTGCGCCACGACCTCCGGCTGTGGGAGAGCGCCGGCGGGCGAGGGCCGCAGCTGCGCGACGCGGCCGGCAAGCTCCTCCTCGGCGACGAGCTCATCGCCGACTGGCGCAACCGGACCACTCGCGGCACCGTGCGCGTCCGCGGCTACTTTGACGTACACCCGGACAAGGACAGCCGGCTGACGCTCGACTCGGCCACGAAGAACCGCTGGGGCGACGCGTTGCCGGCGATTCGGCATCAGGTCGATGCGGCCACACGCAGTCGTGACGCGCAGACCCGCGAACACTTCCAGACGCTCTTCGCCAGCCTCGCGAAGGCCGGCGACGGCCGCATGGGCGGGATGAATGCGCTCAACTACCAGGACCATCCCGGCGGCGGCTGCCGCATGGGCACCGATCCCGCGACCAGCGTCGTCAACAGCTTCGGCCGCACGCACGACCACGAGAATCTCTTCGTGGTCGGCTCCCCAACGATCCCCACGGGCGGGTGTACGAACGGCACGCTCACGTTCGTCGCGCTGGCACTGAGATCGACGGCGGAGATCGCAAAGAATTAGGCGCTGCGTGCTAAGTGAAGACGTGGGCGCGGACGGCCGATCCGGTCATCTCGATCGATCTTTGCTGTAGACTCTCCGCCCATGCCGCTCGCTGCCGGCACGCGCCTGGGCGCCTATGAGGTCATCGAGGCCATCGGCGCTGGTGGAATGGGTGAGGTCTACCGCGCCCGCGACGCGCGGCTGAACCGGGACGTCGCCATCAAAGTGCTGTCCGACGTGGTGGCTGGCGATCCGGACCGGCTGTCGCGCTTTCAGCGCGAAGCGCAGGTCCTCGCGTCGCTGAATCACCCCAACATCGGTCAGATCTACGGTCTCGAGGAGGCCGCCGGCGTGGGCGGCGGGCCGTCACACTCTGCGGCGCTGATCCTCGAACTCGTCGAGGGCCCGACGCTCGCCGATCGCATCGCACTCGGGCCGATTCCGATCGCGGACGCCTTGCCCATCGCGCGACAGATCGCCGAAGCCGTCGAAGCGGCGCACGAACAGGGCATCATCCATCGCGATCTGAAGCCCGCCAATATCAAGGTCCGCGACGATGGCACCGTGAAGGTGCTCGACTTCGGTCTCGCGAAGGCCCTCGACCCGGTGTCGG
>Ga0111538_10001532_pt1 | contig 32411 bp, 22 predicted proteins | sample SoiMethybrSBSTD1_FD_79669 | JGI IMG/M metagenome (GOLD analysis project Ga0111538, IMG submission 79669) | Bulk soil microbial communities from a Populus tree surrounding site in Tennessee, USA - Soil MetaG P. TD hybrid SBSTD1 (version 2)... | ecosystem: Environmental > Terrestrial > Soil >...
CAGATCTCGACCACACTCTGAGCGTCGAACACGGTGTGAGCCGTGAGCAAGTAGTACGCGACCGCGCCGAGCGCGTAGAGATCGCTGCGGCCGTCGACGTGCGCAGGATCGGTGATCGCTTCGGGCGCGAGGAAGAGCGGCGTGCCGATCACCATCTGATCGGTGCTCAGGGAAACGCCCTCGTGCTTCGTACCCTTGACCAGACCGAAGTCGACGACCTTCGCGACGTCGCGCGCGCCGCCGCGCTCACAGAGCACGATGTTGGCGGGCTTGATGTCTCGGTGCACGAGCCCGACCCCGTGCGCTTCCGCGAGCGCGCCGCACACCTGACGCAGCACGTGCACGACGCGGGCGGGATCCTGCGCTCCGTCGGTCTCGACCAGCTCCTCGAGATCCATGCCGTCGAGGTACTCCATGGCGTAGTAGAAAACGCCGTCCGGAGTGTGACCGTAGTCGTAGATTGCCACCGTGTTCGGGTGGGTGAGACAAGCGGTCAGCTGGACCTCGCGCTCGAAGCGCGACAGATTCTTCTCGCCCGCGCGCTCCGGGGGCAAAAGCTTCACCGCGGTCGGGCGCCTGAGCAGGGCGTGGTGCGCGCGGTACACGATGCCCATCCCGCCCTCGCCGATCTTCTCGTCGAGCGTGTACTGGCCGAGCTGCTGCGCCTCGCGCACCTGCTGATGCAGCCCGTAGACCACGCGCGAGGCCATCACGGCCACGGTCACCGTGATCGCGTTCCACATCGCGATGTTGACGTCGAGCAGGAACGGGCTGGGCCACCCCGGCTCGTGCGGAAAGCTGGTGACGAACCAGTGCGTCATGCCGACCGACCCGACCGCCGTCACGACGCCGATCCAGAGCGTCTGCCGCGCGGCGCTCGGCACCATGATCGCGCGCGTCATCTGCACGATCATCGCGATCAACATCAGCACCAGGTCGACGCGGGCCACGACCGGCACTTTCCCGCAGACCATGCTGAACTCGTAAGCGACGAGCACCGCGATCGTGCTCAAGCAGTCGAAACCCGGCACCACGCGCGCCGGCAGGCTCCGCTTGCGAAGCGCCAGCCAGATCGCGATCGAGATCGTCGCCGCCAGAAGATGCAGAAGGTTGTCCGGGGTCAGTGAATTCTCGAGCCGGTAGCCCGGACCGAACACGGCGGCGGCCGAGTTCATCACGACGAAAAACGCGAACGAGAGCAGCCCGATCGTCTTGTGAAAGAGCACGACGCGCTCGCCGTAGAACACCCAGGCACCGCCGGTGTCGAACGGCACGCTGCCGCTGGGGTTCTGAGCCGAGTACGTGGAAGCCGCCACTTGTGGGTCCAGAGTATAGTGGCGGCACCGCGCGCCGCCCGGAAAGCAGCCTCAGCCCTCGACGTTTTCGACGAGGCCGTCGGCGTGTTTGGCGAAGCGCCCGGCGTCGCGACCGTGGACCGGGTCGTCGACCGGCCAGGGCCAGCCGCCGAAGCCCGTGCGGCGATAGTCCGCGAAAGCGCGCTCGATGCCTGCGCGATCGTTCATCACGAACGGGCCGTGTTGCGCGACCGGCTCACCGATCGGGCGACCCTGGAGCATCAAAACCTCGCACGCCCCTTCCCCGGCCTGGAGCGCCGCGTCTTCCGTCGCGTCGACCACGAGGGCAGCATGCTCGTTCACCGCCTCGTCTCCGACGCGCAGCGAGGGGCCGGCAAAGAAGTACAAGGTCCGGATCGAGCGCGCATCGCTGGCGCGCGGCAGCGTCAGGCTCGCGCCTGGCTCCAGGCGCAGCGTCCAGATCGCGACGTCGGTGTCCGCGCGCGATGCCCACGAGCGCGGCGGCGGGCGCGGACCTTTCTTCTGCGCCAGCTCGCCGGCGATCGTCACCACCTCCGCGCGGTGACCGGCGCTGTCGGTGAACTCGTGACGCGGAATCTGCGGGCCCCACAGCATCGCGAAGTGGGGCGGCACGAGCTTGTCTTCGGCCGGCAGGTTGAGCCAGATCTGAAACAGCTCGACCGGGTTTGGCCCCGACGCATCCAAGAGCGGAAACATCTCCGAATGCACGATGCCCGCGCCGGCCGTGAGCCACTGCACGTCGCCGCGACCGAAGCGCGCCGCCGCTCCCAGCGAGTCCGAGTGATCGATCAAGCCGCGGCGAGCGATCGTCACGGTCTCGAAACCGCGATGCGGATGCTGCGGAAAACCCGGCACGGTGAGCCCGTGGTACATCCGCCAGCCGTCCTTCTGCTCGAAGTCCTGCCCGAGGTTTCTGCCCGCGAGCGACGCGGCGGGCCCGAGCTTCTCGTTGCCGGCCGGATACGCATCGTCGTGGTGCACGCAGAACAGAAATGGATCGACGGCGGGCCAGGGAAAGCCGAGCCGCACCTGCTCGAGAATGACGCTCATCGCCCGGGAGCATGAGGACAATCGAGCGCTTTGCCAATCCCACATCGAGGCATGGCTGCCTCACGGCGGCTCCCCTGCACAAGGTCTTGTCCGGCGCGAGGTGCCGCTTGGCGTCAGCGACGCTGGGGAACCCCGCGCTCGGTGCCGGTCAGGACCCCAAAACCAGAAACGGCAACGGGCATGTAACGCCGGTGCGCCGAAGGACACGATCGGGACGTGGCGCTTGCCTTCGTGCTACCCCTGCCCACCGTGAGCGACGAGCTGCCGGACAGCGAGCTCGCCCGGCGCATCCGCGACGGCGGGGCCGAAGCGTCCCGGGCGGAGAGCGCACTCTGCAAGCGCTTCGCGCCGCGGATCCGGGTTTACGGGCTCCGGCACCTGAAGAGCGAGCCGGCCGCAGCGGATCTGGTCCAGGTCGTGCTCGTTCGAGTGCTCGAGGCGTTGCGCGCCGGAAGCGTCGAAAATACGGCGAATCTGGCGGCGTACGTGCTCGGCACCTGCCGTTACGCCGCGTTCGACCAGCAACGGGCCGAGAAGCGGCAGCGCGCGATCGAGGCCGGTGCCTCCCTGCTGGCGGAGGACGTGTTACCGCCGGCAGCGAGCGCCATCGATTTCCGGCGACTGTTCGGCTGCTTGCAGCGCTTGCCGGACCGCGACAGCCAGATCGTGCGGATGACCTTCCTGGAGGACCGCACCACCGACGAGATCGCCGAACGGCTGAAGCTCACTGCCGGCAACGTGCGCGTGCTCCGGCACCGCGTGCTGGCGCGGCTCTACCAGTGCGTCGAGGGCGCGCGCGCATGAGCTGCCCCTCGCCTGAAACCTGGGTGGCCTGGATCCTCGACGAAGCCGAGGGCGAAGAGGCGCTGGAAAGCCACCTGTTCGAGTGCGCCGTGTGCACGGCGCGCGCCGAGGGCATCGAGCGGCTGGTGCGAGAGCTGAACGGCATGATGCCGATGGTGCTCACCGCGGAACGCCGCAAGAAGCTCGAGGCCGCGTTTGGCGCGGAAGTACTGCCGATCGTTCCCGTGTCGCCAGGCGAGCACGCGACGCTCGAGCTCGGCCCGGAGAAGCGGGTCGGGTTCTGGGTATTGCACGCCGACGTCCACGGCGCGGAGCGGCTCGATTGCGAGCTTTTGACGTTCGATGGGCAGCGGCTCGCGAACTTCACGGACATTCCGTTCGACCGCGAGCGCGGCGAGGTGGCTTTGTGCTGCCAGCTTCACTACCGGGAGCTCGGTCCCCCGGAAATGCTGGTGCGGGTGAGCTCGGTCGAGGCCGCGGGCCCGCGCCCGATCGGCGAGTACTGGCTGAATCACGTTTTTACGGTGTAACGCCGGGAGCGTGACCGCCACCTTGAAAAAACAAGGAGGCCACGTGCCCATCACCAATTCCGAATCGAAGACCCGTATCGACGAGATCGCGGACGGCATCTACCGCATCAGCACGCCCGTGCCGCCGAGCCCCGACCTGCCCCCGGGCTTCAGCTTCAACCAGTTTCTGATCGTGGACGACCGGCCGCTCCTGTTTCACACCGGGATGCGGGCGCTGTTTCCACTGGTCAGGGAAGCTGTCGCGACCGTGATCGCGCCCGAGCGCCTGAGCTTCGTCGGTTTCTCTCACCACGAGGCCGACGAGAACGGGTCGCTCGCGGACTGGCTCGCGATCGCGCCGAACGCGCGGCCGGTGTGCAGCCGCGTCGCGGCGATGGTCGGCAGCGCGGGCGTGGCGGACCGGCCAGTGCAGGCGCTCGCGGACGGGGAATCACTCGCGCTCGGGCGCCGCAGCGTTCTCTGGTTCGACGCGCCGCACGTTCCGCACGGCTGGGACTGCGGTTTCATCGGCGAAAGTACGACCAAAACCTTGTTCTGCGGCGATCTGTTCACGCAAGCCGGAGCCGACCACCCGCCCGTGACAGAGTCGGAGATTCTTGGTCCGAGCGAAGGGATGCGCGGAATGATGGACTACTTCGCGCACGGGCCGAACACGCGCCCGACGCTCGAGCGCCTGGCGGCTTTCGAGCCCCGGCTACTCGCGTGCATGCACGGCACCTCGTTCCGCGGCGACGGCGCGGCTCACCTGCGTGGCCTGGCGGCGGCGCTGGGCGGCTAGCCTTTGGTGAACGCGAGCAGGTCCTCGTTGAACTGCTCGCGGTGCGTCGCGCTGAGCCCGTGCGGGGCGCCGGGATAGACCTTCAGCGTCGCCTTGGCGACGATCTGCGCGGAGCGACGGGCGGAGGCGTCGATCGGAACGATCTGGTCGTCGTCTCCGTGCACGATCAGGGTCGGCACGTCGATCTTCTTCAGATCCTCGGTGAAGTCGGTCTCGGAGAAGGCCTTGATACAATCGAGCGCAGCCTTGAGACCGACCTGCATGCTCTGGAACCAGAACTGGTCGCGCAGTCCCTGTGATACGTCGGAACCAGGCCGGTTGGCCCCGTAAAATGGCGCGCTGAGGTCCTTGTAGAACTGAGACCGGTCGCTCGCGACGCCGGCGCGCAGCTCGTCGAAGGCCGAGATCAAAAGGCCGCCCGGATTGGCCTCGGTCTTGAGCATCAAGGGAGGTACGGCGCCGACGAGCACGGCGCTCGCTACCCGGCGCGTGCCGTGGCGGCCCAGGTAGCGCGTGACCTCGCCGCCGCCGGTGGAATGGCCGACCAGGACCACGTCGCGCAGCTCGAGCTTCTCGATCAACGAGGCGAGATCGTCGGCGTAGGTGTCCATGTCGTTGCCACCCCAGGGCTGACTCGAGCGACCGTGGCCGCGGCGATCATGAGCGAGCACACGAAAGCCCTTGGACGCGAAATAGTAGAGCTGCTCGTCCCAGGCGTCGGCGTTGAGAGGCCAGCCGTGGCAAAAGACGATGGGCTGCCCTTTGCCCCAGTCCTTGTAATAGATGCTGGTGCCGTCCTTGGTGGTGATGTTCGCCATGCGCGCGGTGGTGCACGGCGCGTGCCGCAGCGGCTCAGGCCGGTGACGCGGCGGGCAGCGCAGGCGGCACGGCACGAGCGAGATCGTCGCGAACACCGTGACGAGGAGGTCTCACGACAGGCTTACTTCAGTGCTCTGTCTCTGGGCACGGAGCGACGGAACCAGCGACCGAAGTTGGTTCCGCTGGCGACTGCTTGAGGCGCCGGAACGGGTACCTGAGCTGTCCCAGGAAATCTTCCGGCACCTTGAGGGTCGTGGGATCGTCCAGGCCGAAGTCAGGCGGTAGACGATCCGGAAGCTTGAACGTGCCGAACAGCGCGTCGAAGAGCGGGAAAAATGCACCGTAATTCACGGTGCCGTCTTTCACGTCGCGCTGGTGATGCCAGGCGTGAAACCTCGGGCTATTGAGGACGTAGCGCAACCGGCCCGGGGCGATGTTCACGTTGGTGTGAATCCAGAACGAATAAAATCCGCTCACGGCGAGTATCCCCGCCAGCACGTCCAAGGGGAAACCCACGAGGAACAGCGGCAGCGCGATCACCACGTGCAGGTACACCTCGACCGGGTGAGCTCGCAGCGCCGAGGTCCAGCGCAGATGCTCGGTCGAATGATGGACGGCGTGGAAGCGCCAGAGCGCGGGAAACGTGTGGGCGGCGCGGTGAACCCAGTAATAGACGAAGTCGGAGAAGATGAGCACCTCGCCAATGATCAACCAGCGCGGCTGCTCGATCACGGGGCCAAAGCCCGAGAACAGCTGGGGGCTCAGATGGTGGCCGCCGATCCAGGCGGCGAGAATGAGCGCAAACACCATCGCGGTTCGCGAAAACACCTCGGTGACCGGCGCCGTGATCAAATAGACGAGGTCAGTGCGCAGGCTGCGGCGCGACGGGTTCGTCACGGCGGGGATTACCCGGGTCCGCACGAGCAGGAGCCGTATCCCCCAGATGATGAGAACGGTGAGGATCGAGAGCACGGCGAAGCCGAGCATCGGCCCGTAACGAATTTTGAGCAGCTCTCCGGTCGCCGAAATGAACTCAGTCACGAGGGCGTCCTCATCTTACCACTTTGGACCCCAGCTCGAAAGGGACACCGCGTTCCGATGTCGGTTCAGCTGCCGAGTGCGTCCCGGATCAGCTGTTCGAGCTCGGGTTCGGGCACGATGCTGCGGCGCACGGCGCTGATCACGCCCTCGCGGTCGACCACGACCACGACCGGGATCGCCGTGACCTCGTAGGCCTTGGCCACGAAGCCGCCTTCGTCGAACAGAGAGGGATACGCCGGCGCACGGGCTTGCAGAAACTCTGTCGCGTCGCTGCGCGAGTCGCTGGTGTCGATGCCGACCACCACCAGATCGCGGTCACCGAATTTTTTGGTCATGCGTTCGACGATCGGCATCTGCTCGCGGCAAGGTGCGCACCAGCTGGCCCAGAAATCGAGCAAGACGGCTTTCCCACGCAGGGTGGAAAGCCGGATCCGGTTTCCGGGATCGCCACCGTGAATCACCTCGAGTGAGAAATCCGGCGCCGGCCTGCCGACGTTCATGTCGCGGCGCTTGGGCCGCATCAACGGGACGATCACGAACGCGAACATCACGGTGATCGCCAACAGCGCCGCCAGCGTCCACCAGGCGAGCCGGGGATCCTTGGTCGGTTTGAGCTCGGTCTCCGCGGCCATGGGTTGCCCGAGGTCTACCACCGCTCAGCGCGCGATCGCGTCGGGGCGGCGCACCGAGCCCGGGCCGGAGCGATCCTGCGCGCGAAATGCCGCGCTGGCAGCGGGCGTGCCCGCCACCGGCAGCCGCATCCGCATCCGCGCGCCGCCGAGCGGACTCTTGTCGGCCGCGATGCTGCCGCCGTGCTCGACCACGATTTTCTTCACGATCGCGAGGCCGAGGCCGCTGCCGTCGGTCTTGGTGGTGACGTACGGATCGAAAACGACGGCACGCATGTCGGGTGCGATGCCCGGGCCATCGTCGTCGATGTCGACCGTCCAGTAGTCGCCCTCACGTGCCAGACGCACCTTCACCCGGCCCTCGAGACGCCCGGCGTCCTTGATCGCCTGCGCGGCGTTGCGCACCAGGTTGATCAGGGCGCGCCGCAGCATCTGCCGATCCATTCCCACGGGTGCGGCACCGGCCGGCAGCTCGACGTCGACGTGTACGGCCGCGCCGGGCGCTTCGGCGCCAAAGGCTCCGGAGTCGCTGCCTTCCGCGGGTTCCTCGTCGAGCCGCGACAAGTGAGCGCTTTGCTCGCGCAGGAACTCGCCGAGATCCGCTTGCTTGAGCTCCGCTTGCGGCAGGCGCGCGAAATCCGAGAACTCGCTGACCAGCCGGCGCAAGGTTCCGACTTCGTCCTCGACCACTTCGAGCGTGGTGTCGACCAGCTTGCGATACTCGCCGTCGTCGCCCCGGTAGCGGCGATGGATCTCCTGCACTGCGAGCTGGATCGGTGTCAGCGGGTTCTTGATTTCGTGCGCGAGCCGGCGCGCCATTTCCTGCCAGGCCCCGATGCGCTGCAGGTACTCGATGCGCGCCCGGCTCGACTCGACCTCCCCCAGCATGCGGTTGAAGGCCCGCGCCAGATCGGCGACCTCGTCCTGGCCGTCCTCGGGAACGCGAATCGCGAGATCGCCGGCACCGACGCGCTTGGTCGCCTCCGCCAGCTCGCCGATCCGCGTCGACACGCCGCGCGCAAACAGCGTACCGACGCCGATCGCGACCAGGATCGTCATCCCGAGCAAGAGCGCGAACATGTAGACGAAAGCCGGCTCGATGCGCTCGCGCTCGCGCTCGATCTTCTTGTAGGTGTCGACGAACTGGCTCATCTCGTTGAGCTCGTCGAAGCGCGCCTTGTTGGCGGCAAACACCGCGGTCAGCGTGGGAACGTCGCCGCCCGCCTCGTCGTCGGGATCGGCACCCCGGTGCTCGCCGGCGGGCGCGCTTTCACCGAGCGGACGCAGGACCTCGAGCTTGTTCTCCTTGGCCGGATCCAGGGGCTCCTTGCGATCGACGGTGGCGATGCGCTTGCCCGCCGCGTCGCTGACCGACAGGCTGACCAGGTTCGGATACTCGGGGAACAGCCGCTCGAGCTCGCGCCGCACCAGCGCAGCGTCGCCCGAGGCCACGGCCTTGCGCAGCGCCGGGTCGGCCGCGATCGCCGTCGCTTCGTGACGCATCGACGCCTTCACCGCGCGTGCGAGCTCCTGGTAGAGGTCGAGCGAGCGGTCGAGCTGTTGCCCCACCTCGGGCCGATAAAATCTCTGAGCGGTGGCGCGCACCAGGTAATCCGCCACCCAGATCGCGACCAGCAGCGGAATCAACGCCGTCAGCACGATCGCGAGCGCGAGCCGGCGCCGGATCGAACCGGCCGTCGTGGTTCGGCGTGCGCGGCGTTCAGTCACCCGGTCCCCGCTCGGCGCGCGCCAAAAGCTTGCGCAGCACGGACAACAGATCGAAGCCGAGCAGCTCCTTGAAATCGATCTCGCCGCTGTAGAGCTCGCGCACCCGCTCGAGCGCTGGATAGCGCGCCGCCGCCTGCTCGATGAAGGAGCCGGCGCCGAGGCGCACCGCGAGCTCGCGCATCGCCAGCACGGCCGCGCGGCCGGCGTCGATGCCGAGCGGGATCGCAACGCCGGGCGTTACCGGCGACAGAATGATGTCGCGCGCCGCCACCGCGGCGGCCCAGGCGCCCGGGCTCGAGCTCGCCGCCAGACCTTGAAACGTCGAGAGCTCGCCAAAACAGCCGAGCGCGATCGGCGCCACCCGGCGTTCGGCGGCGCGCGCGAGGTGGCGGTAGTCGCGCGTCCAGTCGCCGGAAACGAGCCCCATCTCGTCCCGCAGCTCGTCGGGTCCGACGATCAGGTCGAAGCCGGCGCCGCGCCGCCGCATCACCAGGCAAGTGGCGACTTCGCCCAGCGAGAACACACCCAGCATGATCGCCTTGCCGTCGGGGCAAAACGCTTCGATCGCGCGCAGCAAGATCCGCTCGCTGGGCAGCGGCCACTGGTCGAGCTGAGGCGGCCACAGCTTCACTTTGCCCTCCGCCTCGAGCTCGCGCAGGCTCGCGACGAACTCCAGGGCCTGCGCGGCGAAGTCGAGCTCCGGGCGCAAGCGGTCGGCAAAGCGATCCATCAGCTCGTCGAGCGCGCCGTTTTCGAGCTCGATCGCCCAGCGCGCGCGATGGCGCTGCGCGAGCTCGGCCAGCGGGCTGGGCCACGGCTCGACCACGGGATCGAGCCGGCCACGCCGGGTGCTGAGCAGCTTGCGCAGCCGCCCCGCGGCCGTCACCGCGATCACGCCGCCGCGCGGGCCCGAATGCCGGGGCCGCGGCATGACCACGCCGGGCTCGTGCTCCCTCGCCTGCTGCACCGGCGGCCTCAGCACCTCGCCGAGGCGCACCCAGTCGCTGGTGGTGAAGCCTTCGAGGCGTACGTCGCGGGTGAGCACGGCGGCAGCGGAGTATAGTCGGCAGAATGACGGATCTGCACGACCTCAGCTCTGCCCGCGACCTGCTTTCGTTCATCGGCGCGGCGCCCACCCCGTACCACGCGGTGGCGGAGGTGGCCGGACGGCTGCAGCGCCGCGCTTTCGTCGAGCTCGACGAGCGCGAAGAGTGGTCGATCGGCGCGGGAACCAAGGCCTACGTCGTGCGCGGCGGCACGATCGTTGCGATCGTCGCCGGCTCGAACCCGCCCTCGCGCGCGGGGTTTTCGCTGATCGGGGCGCACACCGACTCGCCGAACCTGCGGCTGAAGCCCGTCCCCGACCAGACCAACCACGGCCACCGGCAGATCGGCGTCGAGGTCTACGGCGGCGTCCTGCTTTCGACCTGGCTCGACCGCGACCTGTCGCTGGCGGGGCGCGTCGTGCTGAGGGACGGTCAGACCCGGCTCGTCGACCTCAAGCGCCCACTCTGCCGGATCCCGAATCTCGCGATCCACCTCGACCGCGAAGTGAACACGCGCGGCCTGGTGCTGAACCCGCAGACGCAGCTCTTGCCGATGCTCGGCCTGGAACGCGAGAACGACGCCGGCGTGCGCGCGCTGATCGCCGGCGAGCTCGGCGCGGATGTCGCGCCGGACCAGATCTTGAGCTTCGACCTCTGTCTCTACGACGTCGGCGCCGGGGCCTTCGGCGGCGATCGCGACGAGTACCTGTTCTCGGCGCGCCTCGACAACCTGGCCTCGTGTCACGCCGCGATCGAAGCCTTGCTGCGCGCCGGCGACGCCGGAAAAACCACACGCGTGATCGCGCTGTTCGATCACGAGGAGGTCGGGAGCCAGAGCGCGGCCGGCGCGCGCTCGCTGTTCGTGCACGGCGTGCTGGAGCGCATCACGAGGAGCTATCCCGACGCCGGCTCGCAACCGGTGGAGCGCGCCTTCGCGCAATCACTCTTGATCTCGTGCGACATGGCCCACGCCGTGCACCCGAACTACGCGGACAAGCACGACAAGCAACACCGCCCGCAGATCGGCCAGGGCCCCGTGATCAAGCTCAACGCGAACCAGTCTTACGCCACCGACGCCACCAGCCACGCCGCCTTCGTCGAGGCTTGCCGCGAGGCAGGCGTGACCCCGCAGTACTTCGTGTCGCGCAACGATTTCCCGTGCGGCAGCACGATCGGGCCGATCTCGGCGGCGCGCCTCGGGATCCGCACCGTCGACGTGGGCAACCCGCTGCTCAGCATGCATTCCTGTCGTGAAATGGCCGGCAGCGCCGACGTCGAGCCGATGATCAGAGTGCTCGCGGGGTGGCTCGGGCGCTGAAGACGGTCGATCCAAGGGAGTACTGGAACAGCTCCTGGAACATGTTTCGTGTTGCACCCGTGTTCCAGATCAGCCTCTTCGATCGACTCTGAGCTCGATCCTCCTGCTTTTTCTCGCGATCCACCGGTCTGATGCCAGGGCACGCTTCGTGCAATTTGCTCGCATCGAACTCAAGGGGTCGAACCATGAAGAAAATTCGTGCAAGTGGCTGCGCTGCGATTGCCGCGATCGTTCTCGGCGCAGGTGGAGGGTGCGGCGCGGATGCGAGCGGCGGAGACACTTCCGCTCCGCCGACGCTCGAGAAAATCGGCCAGACGAGGGCGGCAATTTCGCTCGAGGAGTTCTACGAAAAGTACACGACCAACAGCCAAAAGGGTCTGGTGAGACTAGCGGTGGACGCGGCGTCCTTGTACACCACCGGAACGGACATCCTTTCAGTCGCCGGCTCGGTCGGAACGCTGCTCGGTTTGATCGACGCACCGCAGAGTCTCGACGACGTCATCCGGCAAGAATTCGGAAAGGTCAACCAGAAGCTCGACACGATTCTGCTCGCGCTGATCGCTCACGATTGGTCACAGCGCAAAGCGAACATCGAGGCTCAGCTCGGCAAGAGCCTTACTGCGGCGAACTCGGCGCGCGACTGGGTGCGCTACACCGGCACCGCCATGCCCACACTCGAGGCGGACGCGGAGCTTCAAGATTCGGGCAGCGCCGTGATGACTCTGATGGGCTCGGCGGTTTTCGAGCGCGCGTATCATGATTCGGCGAACGACGGCGAACCCACTGTCACCGACGGAACGGTGACGCCGCGGGAGTGGAAGTTCTCCATCACCAAACGGCCACCGCATCCGAACGGCCTGGTATTCGAGTGGCGGCTGGGTCTGCCCGCGCTGATGCACGCGATCAACGCGCGCCTGACGGTTCTTGCGGCGGTGTATCCAAACCACATCGTCGAGGCCAGGTTCCGGTCGGACTTGCTGAGTTACCGCGATCGACTGATACAGATCTTGAGCACGATCGAAGGTGGTTTCGACTGCGGGTGGAGCCTCTGGCGCGTGGGCGGGATCGCCGGGACCTACACTGCGAAGGCAATTTGTGCCGAGACCTACACGGGCATTTACGCCACGGAAGAGCGCACCGGGCCATTGCGAGACTACATGTTGCATCCCGTCATATCGCCGCAGAATCCCTACGTGGTGCTCCGCCCTGGCACCGTCGGCAGTCCGGGTGTGCAAATCAGCAGTCGGAACTACTGCGGGGGAGGAGGCGCCCATCAGGACACCTATCTCTGCCAGGCGTTCTGGGACCTCGCACCGACCGATCCGCTGTTCGGCGATCTGGTCAGTAACGGCATCGATGACGCGATGGCCAAGCTGCGCAGGGAGCTCGGGCTATTCGAGGTGCGCAAGATGATCGACCGGTTGTATGCCATGGCCTACAACAACACGGGCCCTGCTCCGGACGGCCGCATTCGGAGTGCGATGGCCAATCGCTGCCTGGGCAGCGCCAACTCCGGCGATGCGTACACGGGGATCGTGAACTCGGCCTGTGTGCCATCGAACAACCTCGCGGTCTTCCACCAAGCTTGGCGTTACGACCCGCTGAAGGACAGCATTCAAAACTGGTGGAACAACTGCGTCGACGTGCAGTGGGGAAGCAGCCGCATTGGCACGCCGGTCTGGCTGTGGGGCTGCAACGGCGGAGACGCGCAGCGCTGGTCGTACGACGCCCAGTCGCATCTTCTGCGAAATGCCCTCGGACGCGTGCTCGACGTCCAATGGGGGAACTCGAATCCGGGCACTCCAGTCTGGACCTGGGACCAGAACGACGGGCCCGCACAGCAGTGGGGCTTTCAGCTTCCGTTCACCAGCGAGCCGCCCGTAATTCCCCCGATCTGCACCACGTGCCAGTAACGACGCGCTACTGGTCGATGCGGTTGCACCGACGGCGCTAAGCGCTTCGACGGCCGCACGGAGTCGCGAAGCGCTCGAGCTCGGCGGCGACGTCGATCCGAGCGCACTCCTGCTCGATCACGGCGCCGAAGCTGCGCGCCGCGGCGCGGTACTTTTCGTCACCGAGCACCTCTTGCACGGCCCTGCTGATCGCGCGGGTGGAGGCTTTCGGCGACAGCCGCACACCGGCGCCGCGGTGCACGACGCGGGCAGCCGTATCGTCCTGGTCGCGACCCATCGGCAGGCACACCATGGGAACGCCCGCCGCCAGCGCCTTGAGCGTCGTCCCGTGACCACAGTGGGTCACGACCAGCGCCGCGCGCGCCATGACTTCACGGTGCGGGGCGGAGCGCACCACGACCACTGACCCCTTCGACGTCACGTGCTCGGCATCCATCATTTCGCCGAGCGTGACCAGTGCGCGCACGCGAAGCGGCGCGAGCGCGTCGACGACCCGTCGCAGCGTTGCGCCCTGGTTCTGAAAAGTGGTGCTGAATGCAACGAGCACGAGCGGATCGGTATTGGCCGGATCCCACGGCGGTTTCCAGGAAGCAGCCCACTTCGGATCGTCCAGCACCGGACCGACGTAGTGGACGTTGGGCGGAACGAAGCGCGAGCAAAAGTCGAAGCTTGCACTGGTGAGCACCAGCAAGGCGCGGGCGCTCAGCGGCTGATCGAAAAATGACGCGAGCGGAGCGAGCCCGAGCTCGCGACGGACCTGGTTGAGCCGCGGCAGCGCGGGCTGGAAGAGCCGGTGCGTGAATGCGTACAGGAGCGCGTCGCGCCCGCGGCCGAGGGCGCTCTTGGCAGGCGAGAGACCGCTTCCGAAAGGCGGAGCGCCGCGCACCGGCAAGGGCCAGATGTTAGGCACCAAGGCAACGGTCGGTACGCCCGCCTTCTCGCCCGCCATGATCGCGCCGAACAGCACATAGTCCGGCACGAATACATCCGCTGGCTCTCGTTCGAGCGCCTCGAGCGTATCTTGCGCGTAGTCGGCAGCTGGTCCGACCAGGAACGTGTCCCGATAGCGGCGCAGCATCGAGATCGGATTCGTGGTTTCCCAGTCGCGAATGAAGTCATTCTCGGGGAGCAGATCCGTGCGGTGCGGCGCCCGCCGCCAGGGGGTGAACGCGCACCCGGCTGCCTCGGCTTCTTCGCGAATCGTCGGATCGGCCAGGACCTTGACCCGATGGCCGCGCTCCAGCAAGCGACTGGCCACGCCGAGCACGGGCGGAACGCACCCGCCGCCCTCCCAGGTCGCGAACAGAAACCGTTTCTTGCCCGCGTTCATCGGAGATCCTTTCGGTCGACGAGCGCGCCGACCAGCTCGTGGAAAACCGCCGTCGTCTCCGCCCGGCTCAGGCCGAAATCGCGGCGGAGGAGCTTCCACAAGTAAACTTCGGTGGCGGCGTAAAACGCCATGATCCGGCGCTCGCGCGCGGCACCCGAGCGCTTCGGCAAAAAGGGACCGAAGACGTGTTCGACCCAGCTGCGATGGCTCTCGCGCGCCTGCGACAGCAGGTAATGAATCGCCGGAATGCTCCGCTCGAGCTCGAGCACGCGGGTATTGGCGTCTCCCATCGCCTCGTAGCGCTGCAAAAGCCTGGACAACGCCGTCTCCACGTCGCCCGGTTCGGTCTGCCTTCCCGCCTCCTCGCGCGGCCGCTGCCAGTCGACGACCGCCACCGCCAGCTCGTCCTTCGACGCAAATTGTCGGATCACGGTCTGCTTCGAGACCCCGGCACGCTCGGCGACCGCCTCGAGCGTCACGGCCTCGTAGGGCTGCTCGATCCAGAGCTCGTAGGCGCAGTGCAGGATGCGTTCCCGCGTCGCTTCCACGCCTTGTGCCCGAGCCCGCATGCGGTAAGGGCGTTTTTTCGGGCTCGCCTTTTTCACGTCACCAATAGTAACACCAATTTTTAGCGTGTCTATCGGTAACTCGAAAGTATCACGTCGCGTCCGCGAGGGCGGCGGGCGTGTACATGCGGCACCAGGCGCTGGGATTGCGAATCCCATGCGCGCCCAGAAACCGATACGCTGCTTCCACGAGCGCGCCGCCGCTCTCGCCGCCCAGCAGACGGCCTTCTCGGGCGCGACAGGCGGCCGCGACGATCGGGTCCACGGAATCGTGCTCCGACGCCGCGGCGCGGTAACCTTCGCGCGCGGCCTCGAGCTCGCCTTTGAGCTCGGCGATTCCGGCCCGAATCAACTGGCTGATCGCGAAGCGTCCCGGCAGCTCGAAGAGCGTGGTCTGGCGCGCTCCCTCTTCTGCGATCTCGAAGAACGCGGCTCGCTCCTGGGACTGCGCGGCCGCTCCCAGCGCCGCCAGCGCACGGATCGAGTGGGAGACGCGGCCAAACGCCGGGTTCGTCGGCAAGCGCGTCGCAAACAACCGCGCCCACACGCCGTCCATCGCTTGCCAGGCCGCCGAACCTCGAGCGGAGTACAGCGAGAGTTGCGCGCGGCCGAGCGCCTCGATCCAGGCCGGGATGTCGAACGCGGAGCGGCCCCAGCGCCGCAAAGCACGGCGCATCTCCGCGTCGGCGACGTCGGGCTTGTCCGCCGCCAGCTGGAGCACGGGATGCAATCGAAATTGCACACCCTGAAACGTGTCGCCGCGTTCGTCGGCTTCGCGGATCCACGCCGGCATGCGCCGAAGAATTTCCGCCACGCCGCCACTGTTCCACAGGGCGAAGAAAATCAAGATGCGCACAGTCGCCTGATCGCGCGCGACACCGACGCCGTGGGCGGACCAGATTTCGTCGACGTAACACAAGCACTCCGCGGCCTCGCGGTAGTTTCCCTGCCACAGGTGGCCGAACCCGAGCACGAACGCCGTCCACACCCGGACGCTCGGATCGTCATTGGTTTGGGCCAGCTCGAAGCAGCGCTTGGCCGCGCGCGACGCGAGCTCGAAGGCCCAGGGGAACGGTGCGTGTATGCAGACCGATCCGAGCGCGCGAACCACGCGCTCTGGCTCGCCCAGCGCAAGCGCCTCGCGCAGGTGACAGAGCGCCAGAAACACGCTTTCCCCCTCCACCGCGACGCCGATCAGCCCGCGCGCGCACGCGCCGAGCAAGTCGACCCGATCGACCTGTTCGGTAGGAAGCGAAGCGGCATCCCGCGGCTCGAAGTCAAAACCCCGTTCCAGCAGCTCCTGATTGATCGCGAGCGCGGCCTCGATCCGAGCCGCGGGATCCGCCGGGACGGCGATGCCGTGATCGAGCAGCGCGTCTTCTATCAGGCGAACGCCCTGGTCGATCCTGCCGCCCAGGAGCAGATGGCCGACCGCCCGCGCGCGCAGACGGCGGCGCTCGTCTTCCGGGCCATGCAGACACGCTTCCAGGTAAGTCTGGCCGGCCTCGCCGTTGTGGCCTGCGTTCGCGAGCGCCTCGCCGAGACGCACGAACAGCGAAAGCCGCTCCTTGCCCGTCGCGGGCCCGTGGTCGATCGCGATTCGATACAGCATGGCCGCGCGCTCGAACGCCAGCACCTTGCCGGCGCGCTCGGCGGCATCGAATGCGTGCCGCGCAGCGCGCGCGTATTCGCCTGCAGCGAGGTAGTGTTCGACGACCGAGTCGACCTCGAACGCGCCTTCGGCTTCCAGCGCCTCGCCGATGGAGCGGTGCCACGCCAACAGCGCGCCGGGCCCGAGATTCGCCATTACCGAGTCGCGAACGCGGTCGTGATAGGTCTCGAGCAGCGCGTCCGGTCCAGCGCCGATCGGACGCAGCAGATTCAGCGGCCGCAGATCGTCGAGCACGTCCCCGATTGCCTTCACGTTGCAAATCCCGGCAGCCGTCTTGCGTTTGATCGGACGGCCCGCGACGGCGACCACATCGACGAGCCGGCGCGCTTCCGGTGCGAGCGCGTCGAGACGCCCGCGAATCGCCTGGTCGAGACTCGGCGTGAGCGCGGAGACGCCCGCCAGCGCTTGTTGCAAGAGCTCGATCGCAAAATACGGGTTACCCCCCGATTCACGATGAATTGCGGCGGCGTCGACCGCTCCCGAGGAAACGCCCAGCGCGTCGGCCAAGCTGCCCACCTCCGCGGCCGTCAGCGGGTCGAGCGCTAGCGTGCGCACCTCGACGCCCGAGAGCCGCCGATCGCCGAGCAGGAGCTCGCGCAAGAACTGGCTGTGCTGGACCTCGTCACTCCGATACGTCCCGACCACGAACAGCGCGGGTGGATCCGGCGGGCCGACCAGCTCGCGCAACAACAGCACGCTATCCGGATCTCCCCACTGCAGGTCGTCGACCCGCAGCACCACGGGGCTCAGGTCGACGATGCGCGCCAGAAGCTCCTTGAGCGCGGCAAAGCTCTTGCGCCGAAGCTCGATGGGCTCGGACGCTGGCTCGTTTTTTTTCTGCACCCGATCGACGGCGGCGACTCGTGTCAGCACGGGAAACATCCGCGCCAGCGCGTCGACGTGGCGCGGCATCATTCGTCCTGCCTGCTCGAGCGGCAGACGTCGCAGGTAGCGGCTGAGCGAGTCGACGACGCCGTCGAACACCTTGAACGGGACTGCTTCGCGCGGGTAGCAGCGGCCCGACAGCACCACCGCGTCCGTACGCTCGAGGCGTTGAAGAAAGCGGTCGACGAGCGCAGTCTTTCCCATACCGGAGGTGCCGGTCACCAGCGCGACCACCGGGATAGCGCCTTCGGTCTCGGCAAAAGCGTCGCGCAGCACGCTTTGCTCGCGCTCTCGTCCCACGAACGGGAGCACCGCGACTTCCGCCCGCGGCGGCATACTCGGGCCAGACTCCAGCGCAACGCGCCGCAGAATCTCGGTCGCGCCGGGTCGCCGAGCGGGATCGCGTTGCAGGAGATCGACACAGAGCGCGTTCAAATCCTCGGGCACGTCTGCAAACTGCGAGGGCGGCGGGGCACCGTGCAGCAGCTTGCCCATCAACACGTCCGAAACACTCCCTTCGAACGGCAAGCGGCCGGTCAGGGACTCGAACAGCATGACTCCGACCGCGTACCAGTCGCTGGCCACGGTGGCACGCTCGCCTCGCGCCTGTTCCGGCGCCATGTAGTGAGGCGTCCCCATCAGGCCGTAGCCCGAGGCCTGATCCGAGCCGTCCCCCGAGGTTTCACTCACGAGACCAAAGTCGAGAATGACCACGCGGCCGTCGGCGATCAGCACGTTGGACGGCTTCAGGTCGCGATGCAGCTTGCCCGCGGCGTGAATGGCAAGAACACCGGTGGCGAGTTGCATCAACGCGTCGCGCAGCACTGCCTCTTCGAACGAGCCGGAGCCCTCCGCGTCCAAGCCCTCCCGTCGCGCTCCCGAACGCAGCGCGATCCCGCTTGAGGCATCGCGCGGACTCGCAACGACGCCGCTTCGCACGAACGTGCTGAAGGGCATACCCGCGACGAGATCCATGGTGAAAAACCAGTGATCGCCATCGACCAGCAGCTCGTGCAATCGCACCAGGTTCGGGTGCGACACGTCGGCGAGCGCGCGAAACTCGTTCTTGAGTCGGTAGATCCCGTCCGCGTCGACGTGGCTCAGCGTCTTCAAAGCGAAGCGACGGCCGTCGTGCGCATCCGAAACCTCATAGACGACGCCCATGGCTCCCTCGCCGAGCCAGCCGTGGACGATGAAACGGCCGCCGCCGAGCGCGCTGCCGATGGCAATCGATCGCGCTGCTGCGCCTCCGCCAGGGACGTCGTCAGTCACTACCGCCAGAGCGTTTCAGGAAACCAGACTCGAGCGCAAGCGCGAGAATGCGACGGCGGCTGAAAGCCACGCTTACTGGGAAGGCCCGAGCGCAAAGCGCGCGATGCCAATCGAAGCTACGGCTGCGTCTCCGCCCCCGGCCGTGGCGACGAGGCCGCCGAAGTAGAGCGCGTCCGGCGTTACCGCCATCGAATCGACGCTGATCGCTCCGACGCCGCCGGCAAGGGGCGCGAAGCGCTCCCCATCGAAGACGAACACGTTGCGATCGCCGCGCACCGCGTCCGTCGCTTCGGGAAAGATCCCCCCGGCAACGACCAGGCGCTGCCCCTGCACCCACATCGCCGCAATCTGGTGTTTGGCGCCCTGTGCGGCCCGGATGTGCGGCACGAGCCCGCGCTCGGGCACGCCGAGCTCCGTCCATCGGCTGCCGTCCCAACGAGCGAGCACCCATTCGACGTCGGTCCCTCGCGTAGTGTCGCCTGGCGTCGTGCTCGCGTAGATCGCGCCGGCCGCGTAAGCGAGCGCGCTCACCGGCGTATCGAACCCGGAACCGAGCGGCTGCCAGCTCGCGCCGTCCCAGTGCGCGATGCGTGCGACGGACACCGCACCGACCCGCGTGAATCCGCCACCGACGACGAAGCGCCCGCTCTCGCCGGGTTCGAACGAGAGCTCGCTGACCGGGCCATCGAAGCCGCCCTCGACGAGCCTGAGGGTGCCGTCCTCGAGCCGCGCGATGAAGCCGCTCGGCGCGAGATCGCGGTCGAAGCCCTGGCCAACGATCCAAAGCCGGTCGTGGGCGTCGAATACCAGGTCTCTGACCATGCCGCTCGTGACGCTGGGAATGTCGCCCAGCGTCACCCAGGCACTGCCGTCGTGCTCGTACAGCCGCGGCATCGGTGGGGTTGGCGGGTTGTCCTGTCCAAACGGCGTTTCACAACCGAGGTACACGCGGCCGCGCGGGCTGACTGCCAGCTGAGAGCAGAGGACGCCCGCCGGGCGATTCCCCGGGAGCGCCGTCCAGGTCGTACCGTCGAAGCGATAAGCGGTGGCGTTCACGCTCTTCTCGGTTGCGGGAGGGATCAACCCATAGACGCCGCACTCCGGATCTCCCACCGCGAGCTCATCGGCGGCACCGCCGAGCCCGAGGCCAGACGTTTCCCCCTGGGCGATCCAATGCTCGCCGTCGTAGGCGACGAGCGACTGCGACGCGACGCCGCCGGTCTGTGTGAACGACCCGCCCACGTAGAGCCGAGAACCATCGCTGTAGAGCCGTTGAAACCGCGCCTCCAGAATTGCCGTGCCGCTCGGCTCGTTTCCACACACTTCGAAACCCGGAAACCACGGCGCGGCTAACGCGGGACCGTCTGCGCTACTTCGCAGAGGCTCCCAGTCCAATCCGTCGAAGCGTGCGACGCCGCCGAGATCCTCGTTGCCAGCGACGGTCGCGCCGAGACAACCGATCGCGTAGAGCCGGCCTTGGTGAAACGCGATGTCGCTCACGACGCCGCCCAGGTCGGGGAGCTCGCGAGACAGGACGAAGCCCGCGCCGACGGGCTCCCATGCGGAGCCGTTCCAGCGTGCGACACCGCCGACCGGCGCGCCCGCCGGAACCGCCGCTCCGCCCGCGAACAGCGTGCCCGCAGCGTCGCGGGCGAGACCGAACACCCACGGGAGCTCGCTGCCTTCCATGCTCATTGCCTGCCAGTTGGTCCCGTTCCACTGGGCGACGCTGCGAGTCGCAATGCCGCCGACGTGCGCAAAGCGCCCGCCGATCGCCACACTGTTGCCTTCGGCGAGCAGTGCGTAGACGGGCCCGTCGATCGCTCCTCCAGGTGCCGCCGACCAGCCCGCCGTTTCGTCCCACACCGCGAGCCCGGCGGACCCATTGCCGTCGATCTTGAAGAAGCCCGCCGCCCACAGCCGGCCTCCGACCCACCCCAGCGCCCGCACGACGCCCGCGAACGTCGCGATCGATCGAAACTCGTTGCCGAGGTTCACATAGATGGTGCCCGTTTGTTTCGCCTGGGCGGGATCGGGCACGAGCGGCACGAACGTGCTGAGCGCCACGCGATTCGGAGCAACGGCCACCGCAGAGAAACTCCGCGCCGGCAAATCCGAGCGCGCCGCCTTCCAGACGCCTTCCCCCAGCCGCGCGAGAGCGCCGACGCGCTCCTGACCGACCCACTCGAAGTAGCCCGTGGCGAGCAGCGATCCATCGTTGTCGCGCGCGAATCCGCGCACGGCGGGGATGTAGCCGTCGAAGCCCGTGAAGCCCGGAAAGGTGAAGCGAGGGTCCCAGGATCCCGACTCGATCCGGCTTTCTAACGCGGTCGGCTCGCACTTCCCGCTCGGCTGGCCGCCGTCGGCCTCGGGGCTTTTGGACGCACCGATGCGCTCGTCGCTGCCGCAGCCCGCGTACACCAAGAGCGACACAACGGCGATTCTGGAGGCAAGCATCGGAGAATTGCGGACCGATTCCCAGATCGCGAGGATTTGATCCAACATCGAAAATTCCGCGCGCTGCGCGGCAAATTTTGCGCACGCATCACGCTTGAAACGAGCGCTCCGGTGCGCATGCTGCGCGGAACAGCACGATGCACTTCCGTGGCTTGCTCGCCGCCTGCCTTGCCGTGGCCACGGCGTGCGGGGGTTGCGCGGCGGTGCCGGCCTATCAGCGCGGAAAACTCGCCCACCCCACGATGGCGCCCGGCGACGCGGAGAGCCTGGCTCGGGCCCACGTCGAGAGCGTGCAGGAAGGCGCGATCGGCGGCACGCCCGGGGCTTCGAGCGGCTGCGGCTGCAACTGATGGACCGCTTCAACGCCCTCATCGGAGTCGTCGCAGTGACGATCGGACTGATCGGCAGCGCGAGCGCCGAACCCGCGGCGAGTGCCGGCCAGCCCAAGCCCAAGCCCAAGCCAGCCAAGTCCCACGTGCCGTCGAGGCTGATGTCCACGAGCCGCGCGGAGCTCGCGATGTATCAGGATACGGACGCGGTCACCGTCGTCACGCCGGCGTTGTGGGGTGAAGTGCACGATCCGCTTTCGGGCTGGTCCGCCTCGGGCAACTACCTGGTCGACATCGTCTCCGCGGCATCGGTGGACATCGTGTCGACCGCTAGCCCGAGCTGGCAGGAGGTGCGGCAGGCGGCCGCGATCGAGGCCAGTTATCGACCGGGCTCGCTCGGCGGCGGCTTCGGCGCAAGCATTTCCGTGGAGCCGGACTACGTCTCTTACGGCGGCGCGCTGAACGGCATCGCGGAGCTCGCGAACAAGATGGCGACGCTCGAGCTCGGCCTGAGCTTCGAGCACGACATCGCCGGGCTCAAGGACACGCCGTTTTCGGTCTTCTCGCTGACGTTCAATCGCTACGGCGGGTCGGCTTCGGTCGAGCTGATCGCCAATCCTTCCACGACCATCACGCCGTTGCTCGAGGTCTTTTACGAGGACGGCCGGCAGGAGGAGCCGTATCGCTACCTACCGATGTTCGCGCCCGACGTGGCGCCGCAGATTCCACCCGGTGCGTCGCCCGATCTCGTGAATCAGCTGCGCCTGCCGCCGCGCGTGGCGGAGAACTTGCCCGACACCCGGATGCGGCTCGCGCTTTCCGGACGGCTCGCCCATCGCTTCGAGCATTCGACGTTGCTCGCGTTCGAGCGCTTGTACGCGGACGATTGGGGCCAGTTCGCGTCGACCACCGACCTGCGTTACGTGTTCGAGGTCGGGAGCCGCTGGTCTTTCTGGCCCCACGCCCGCGCCAACGTGCAATCCGCAACGACGTTCTGGCGCCGCGCCTACGTGGGCAGCGTCGACGGGCGCGACGTTCCGACCTTTCGCAGCGGAGACCGCGAGCTCGGACCGCTCTGGTCCGCGACGCTGGGCCCGGGCGCGCGCTGGGACCTGGGCAGCGCCGACAAGGGCAACTTCAGCGCGCTGTTCGAGCTCGAGGGCACGTACACGCATTTCTCCGACGCGCTCTACATCCAGCAGCGCTGGGCCGGCTTCGCCTCGGCGCAGATCGAGGTGAGCTTCAAGTGATTCGACTCGCACCCGCTTTGATGGCAGGGCTCTTGCTCGGCTGCTTCGATCCGGTTCATACGGATGACGTCGACGCCCTGGGCCCGGAAGCGGCGGGCGTCCCGGAGGGACCTCTGCACCGCCCCGGTCAACCGTGCACGGTCTGTCATGGCGGCGACGGCCCCGGTTCCCCCACCTTCGATCTCGCGGGCACCGTTTTCGAGCTGAAAGATCAACGTCTCCCGGCGTTCGGCGCGAACGTACTCTTGATCGATTCCCTGGGGAGCACGCAAGCCGTCGGCACCAACGAGGCCGGCAACTTCTGGATACCCGAGTCCGAGCTTTTGCTCGGCTTTCCGATCTGGGCCAGTGTGCAGTTCGATGGCGTGACGATCGAAATGAAGACGCCGATCAACCGCGCGCGCTCGTGCGGCGAATGCCACGCCGACCCCCCGGCGCCGAGCGCGGTCGGCCACGTCTATGCGAGGAATCCAACGCCATGATCACCAAGCTCGTTCACGCGTGTTGGTTGTGCGGACCGATCCTGGTCGCCGGCGCGTGCTGGCACTCGCCGCCCGACGCCGACCAGCGCACGGGGGTCACGGGACCGCCGCGCGCTGAATTCGAGCCGGTGAGCAGCGTACTCCAGGCCCACTGCGGCACGCTCGACTGCCACGGTAACGTCGCGCGCAACATGCGGCTCTACAGCGCGGACGGGCTCCGGCTCGCGCCCGCGGACGTCCCGGGCGTGGATGGCGGCGTCACTACCTTCGCCGAGCACGAGGCCAACTACCAGGCCGTGGTGAATCTCGAGCCGGAGCGGATGACTCAGGTGGTGAGTGAATCCGGGACTGATCCGACGCGGCTGACTTTGATTCGGAAGGAGCGCAATCTCGAGTACCACGCCGGCGGCGCAGCCCTGCCCGCGGGCAGCGACGGCGATCGCTGCGTCACTTCCTGGCTTGCGAGCGCCACGGATCTCGCGCTTTGCGAGCGCGCGGCGCAGATCGCGCGCCCGGTGCCGCGCTAGCGCTTGAGCTCGCGCTCGCTGGGCAGCGCCGTGCACGGTACGTTGAGCTCCGCGGGCGGTTGAGTGCCCCGCTCGAAGGCGTTGGCCAGCGCCTGGATTGCCGCACCCGTAGTCGGCGGCACCACCACCGTGGCCCTGAATTTACCCTCGCGCACGTATCTCTGCCCCACGTCAGGCAGACCGTCGCAGCCGAACACCTCGACGCGTCCCAGTTCGGCGCGCGCGAGCCGCGCCGCCGCGCGCTCGAGCGCTTCCACGGCGGCGAGGGCGATTTCGTCGTTTTGACACGCGATCGCGTCGAGCCGCGCCGACTTGCGAGCGGCCATGGAAAAATGCTTGTCCAAAGCCTTGCTCGCGCCTTGGAAAGCCCAGCTGCCGTAGAGCACGTCGACGCCGATCTGCGAACCGGTGAGCGCACTCCGCAGACCGACTTCGCGATCCACGGCGGTGGGTCCAGATCCACCGCGCGCTAGCAGCACGCGAGCATTGCGCGGCAACGCGGCGCGGAGCTGCCGCCCCTGGACCTTGCCAATCTCGTGATCATTGGGCGAGACCGTGAAAATCGGCAGCTTCGGAAACTCGTAGGGCAGCCGATCCAGAAACGCCGCGCTCCGGTTCAGAAGCACCCAGCCGACGCCCGCAGCGGCGACCTCGCGTGCGAGCTCGCGCATGCTCGCGTCTTCGGCCGGCAGAACCATGACCGCTCGCGGCCGCTCGCCCGCGGGCCGCCCGATCACGGCGCGAAGCTGCTCGACCTGGCGCGCCACGCCGAGGCTGCAAAACGACACCTCCAGCACGATTCCAGTTTGCTCGGCGTGGCGTACCGCGTCGGCGTGCAAGAGCTGCTGGTAGCGGTTCTGCGCCTCGGTCAGAAACAGCGCAACCGAGCCCGAAGGCATTCATCATCGTAGCATCGCCGCGCGATATCAGCGATGGCTACTGAACCATTGCAGGATCAGGTTACTCGAGTCGGCGGTCAGCTCCGAGCTCCACTGGTGTCCCGGAGAGGGAGGCGCGTCGCCGGTGAACTGGTCCAGGCGCACGAACTCCTCCTTTACGCCATTGACGGTGTAGACCGGATTGCCGTTTGGAAACTGCGTGTTCAGCCGGTCGAGATAGCTCTGCATGGTACTGAAGGGGACGACAGGGTCGGCCGGATCATGCAGAAAGAAGGTCGGGGGATGGTTCGTCGGTAGCTCGGGGGGCGAGCATGGATCGGCGCAGTTCTGATACGAGGCACTCTCTATGGCTACGGCGCGGAACGGCTTGCTCGTCGACTTCACCGTGCTGTTACCGTTGATCCCTCCCGCAAACTCGTTGGCCATGCGGCTGCTCATGTAGCCGCCGCTCGAGATCCCCGTCGCGTAGACAGCGTTGATGTTGATGGGCCCGAAGGTCGTCTTGCCGGGCTGTATCTGCGCAACGAGCGCGGTCACCAGGGCCTTGTCCTTGCCGAGAAAATTGTTCCACCTGTTCCCAATGTTCGAGTCCCAAAAATAGCCGCAGCCAATGCTGGGGGGGACGATGCACTGGTAGCGAGCTGCCGCTTGAATCACCGTGTAGCCGGCGTTGACCAGCGCCACTACCGTCGCTACCTGGTACCAGCCGCCGAACGCACCTGGTTTGGTGAGGGGCACGCTCCACGTAGCTCCAGGGCCGTTGCTGCCGCCGGTGCCGTTGTCCGTGCCTACGCCATCCGGGCTGGTTCCCTGAAACAGTACGACCGCGGCGTGCCTTCCGGTCGCCGCATCATAGCCGGGCCCGGTGTTCGCTCCGATCCTGTAGAACACCCTGCGGTTCGAGATGACCGGGCTGGCCGTCTCGGCGCAAAACGCCGTCCCGTCCGGGTTGATCTGGCAATCGGCCAGTGCGGCCGCCGTGGTGTCCGTGACCTCAAGCGCCACGTCGCTGCTTTCGGCCGGCCCCCCGCATCCCGTCGCGACCACCACCGTAGAACCCATGAGCACCGCCACGAACGAGCTCGAAAACTGTTTCATTCGATCCTCCCTTTTGGCCGACGACGTCGGCGCGATGATTTGGAACTCACCGCGGAGTACGGGCGACGCTCGAGCCAGGATCCGCGCTCGAGCGATGGTCTCCCAATGGTTTCCAAACGGTGCCCCTGGATCGATCAGCCAGCGAGAGCGCGCCGCGTTCGGCGATTCTCCGGCACTCTTGCGTGAGAGCGTGCATGCCGAATTCCCGGGCAAGATCGAAAGCCCGAACGACGGCCTGCGTCGCACGCTCGCGAGCACGAGGGTCGTTTCCCAAGAGCAGCAGCCGTGCGTACGTGATGCAACCGAGGCTGACGAAGGTCGGCGACGACATGCGTTCCGCTGCGACGATGGCGCGCTCGAGGTGCCTTTCGGCGCATTTCAGCTTCCCCATTCGCATGGCCAACATCCCCAGGTGCCGCGCCATCGGACCATAGGTCGCGATCCCGACCGACACGGTGGCGTGGTGATGCTCGTACGGAAGCGCAGCGTCGTAGAGCAGCCGCGCCTGCTCGCGATTGCCGACGAACGCGCAAAGCTCGGCGGCGGGGGCGAGTGCGCTCAGCACGGAAGGGTCGCGCTTCAGGTTGTCGAGATCGCGTTCCAACAGGCGGTCCAGCGCCGCACGCGCGAGCTCCTTCTGCCCGAGCTCGGCGTCGATCTGCGCAAGGACAGCGCGCCATCCGCAGAGAGTCGGGTGCCGGAGCGATATGTCGCGGACCAGCGGCTCGACCTCCGAAACGCGACCTTGAAGCCGCAAGACGCCGCAACGGTGGGCGCAGTAGGCGTGGTAGGCGAGGGTCTCGCCTATGGCACTGCCGAGCTCGTGGGCTTCGTGTGCAAGGCGTTCGGCATCATCCAGCCGTCCGGCGACCATCGCGCGCATGGAGCGAAACGCCCTCGCGTACCATCGAAAGAACGGCTCGCGTGCGTGTTCCACCAGGGTTTCGAGCGAAGCCGTCGCGGCGTCCAAGCCGGCCATGTCGCCGAGCTCACCGCAGTTCCAAACCCGCGCCGCGGCGGCGCGGAGCAAGATGCGCTGGTCGCCGGTCTCGTGACCGATCCGAGTCAGGGCCTCGCTGATCGAAAGCCGTTCGACCAGGTAGCTCGACGCGGCCAGAGCCTCGTGACACGCCTCGAGGGTTTCTGCTCGAAGCTCTAGCGGCAAAACGGCCTCCGCGGCCGCTCGGGCCTCGAGCGCAATTCGTGCGCTGCCCTCCGGGTCGCGCGAGTAGATGAGAGATTTCGCGAGCAGCGCTTGCAGGCACGGCCGCTGGTGGTCACTCGTGGGGAGCGCAGCCAGCGCTTCCTTCAAGAGATCCACCCGCACGTGATCGACGGTTCCGCCCTCGGGCGCGCTCGCCAACAGCGTGGCCGCGCGCGCAAGTTCCTGATGCGCAGCGAGCTCTCGCGCGATGCCGGCAGCATGCAAGAGGCTGGCGCGCGCGTCGTCGGCTCGTCCCGCAAATTTCAGCAACTCGCCCCGCTCGAGCAAGACGCGGAGCCGCTGCCGAGGATCGGCGCTTGCGTCGAGCAACTCGAGCGCCCGCCCCAAGTGCCGGGCGGCGTCCTCGTAGGCGAGACAACGCTTGGCCGCATCCGCTGCGCGAAGCGTGTACTGCAAAGCGCGCTCTCGATCGTGGACCGTTGCACCGATCACGAAGTGTTCGGCGAGCTCCGACAACAGCATGTCGTTTGCGCCTGCGCCGCGGGCCTCGAGTGCCAAACCCGCTTGCCAGTGCAGCCGGGCGCGCTCGAGAAGCGGCAGCTTTTCGTACAGCGCTTCTCGAATCAAGGTGTGAGCAAAGCAATAAGCACTGACTCGGCCGGAGCGGGGCTCCAAAACGCCGGCCGAAACCGCTTCTTCCAGTAGCGCCAGCAGACGATCGGCCGGGCTTTGCCAGATGTCCGTCAGTACCTCGAGCGAAAACTCGCGTCCGAGCACCGCCGCCGCACGCAGCATACCTCGACACTCTTCGCCGAGCACTTGCAAGTGCCGATCGACGGCCGCGCGCAGCCCCTGTCCCGGAGTGTCGAGCATGAACCGATGCCAACAAGGCTCGGCGCTCGCGATCGAAGCACAGAGCTCGCAACGGACCGGTGCATCCCGCAGAATTTGCTCCAAGAACAGCGGATTGCCCGAAGTCCGTCGCTCCAACCATGAAACGACGTACTCGGGCGGCACGGCATGAAATCGCTGCTCCAGAAAATGGCCGAGCTCGCTCCGACCCAATCCATGGAGCTCGATACTGCGCGCCGACAGTGCGCCGGCAGAGTGGTACCAGCGCTCGGGAGTGCCGCCCGCGCGATCGCACATCGGCCGGGTCGCCACGGCAAGCAGCACGCGCGAGCCGTCGATCTCGCGCGCGAGAAAGCCGAGCAACTCCAGCGTGGCGTCGTCCGCTCGCTGAAAATCGTCGATCAATATCGCAATCGGCCACTTTTCTGCCGCGCGTCTGACGAACGACGCCATGCTATCGAAGAAACGGAAACGAGCTGCCACGGAGTCTATTTCGGGCGCTTTCGGCAGATCACCCAGGCATTGGCCGACTTCGGGGATCGCCTGCGCGATGTCGGCCGCGCCAGCGCCGAGCAGCGCCCGCAGCTCGGCGGCCGCCAGATACTTCATCGCTCGACGCAGAATCTGGACCACTGGCCAGAGTGCGGGAGCACCGTCCACCTCGGAACAACGACCGAAACACGTCAGTAAACCCGAGCCCCTTGCGCGCCGCGCGAGCTCGCGTAGCGTGCGGGTTTTTCCGATCCCCGGCTCACCGAGGAAGAGCAGGCTCGTGCCGCGTCCCGAAAGCACTTGCACCAGCGCGGCGTCTACCGCGGAGAGTACGCCCTCGCGGCCGATGAACGCGTCCGTAACTCCGTCGAACGGTGCGGGTACTGACGCCGGCCCCGCTTCCGGCGGGCGAAGCTCGCGAACGGGTAGAACGAACTGGTAACCATGACCGCGCGCGCTGCGTATGCCGGAGGCTCCACGGCCGGATTCGCCGAGTGCGGCGCGAGCTCCGCGCACGGCGCGCTTTATGCTCGCAGCGCCGACCCTCTCGCCGGGCCACAGCGTCAGGAGGAGCTCACGCGCCGGAACGCTGCGGTCCCTGTGAGCAACCAGGTGTAACAGCAGCTTCAACACCTTCGGCTGAACGGGCACGCGTCGCCCGGCCCGACGCAGCTCGAAGCGTCGCTCGTCCAGCTCGAAATCCTGAAAGAGAAACACCCCTGTGGGTTCCTCGAAAAAGCCGTCGTCCGAAGCGTTACGACCGAGCGCTGCGATCGGATCGAGCAGTGTGCAAAAGGGCGCACGAGGCGTACGATTGGCGGTCATGAGCTCGGGCGGCGATGAAGCGAAGCCGAAGCCCTTGGCTTCGTCGCCGCTAGCGCGCTCGGACGCGGAGCGAACGCTCAGCGGGGGAGCGCTCGAAGCGACGCAGCTCTTGAACGAAAGTGGTGCGCTCGATCGCACCGTGCCGCTCTCGGACAGCGGTCCGGTCGCGCGCTCACCCGAGGCAACGACACAGCCGTCGCTCGGGCCGGACGAGCTCGAGCCCTTCGGACCGTACTCGAAGCTCGAGGTGCTCGCCGAGCAGGGCAGCATCGGGCTCGTCGCGCGGGCGTACAACGACGCTTTCGGTCGCTGGGAGCTGCTCAAGTTTCTGCGGCCGGAGTTGTCGTTCGAGGCCGAGATCGAGCGGCAGTTCAGGCGCGAGGGCCGCGTGCTCGCGCAGCTGTCGCACCCGAACGTGGTGCAGGTGTTCACGACCTACGAGACCGCGCGCGGCCCTTGTCTCGCCATGGAATACCTGAAGGGGGAGTCGCTCGCGGCGCACGCGCGCGCCGAGGGCGGAAGGCTCGGCATCGAACGCTGCCGGGAGCTTTTGCTCGAAGCAGCGCGCGGGCTCCACGCGGCGCACGACGTCGGGCTTTTGCATCGCGACGTCAAGCCGGAAAACCTGTTCGTCACCAGCGCCGGCCGCGGGAAGAGTTTCGGACTCAAGCTGATCGATTTCGGGCTCGCGACGGCCGACCGCGCGCGCCACTCGGTGTCCTCGGATCCCGCGCTGATCTCGGGAACGGTCGGCGGAACGCCGCTCTATATGGCTCCGGAGCTCTGGTTCGGTGCGGATGCCACGCCGGCTTCGGATCTGTTCGCGCTGGGAGTCAGCTTCTGGTGGGCGCTTGCCGGCAGGCATCCGTTCACCGAGTCCACGCTCGGCGGCGTGCGCAAGGCGTTGATGGACACGGCTCCGTTCGCGAGCATTCGCAGCCTGCGTCCGGAAGTGCCCGCGGCGCTGGCGGCGATCATCGACCGCGCGGTGCTGAAACGCGCCGACGCGCGCTTCGCCAACGCCGAGGAGCTGATCGCTGCGCTGATCGCCGCGGCCGGTGCCGGAAGGCCGCGCTCGGTGCCAGGGTCCGGCCCTTACCGAGGTCTCGAACCCTTTTCCGCGGCGGAGCGCGACATGTTTTTCGGTCGCGACCGCGAGATCGTCGAAGTGTGCGAGCGGCTCCGCGAAAAATCGGCGATCGTGCTGGTGGGTCCGAGCGGTTCCGGCAAGAGCTCGCTAGCGCTTGCCGGAGTCGCCCCGGCGGTCGTGGACGGCGTGCTCGGAGGCGGAATCGTGTTTCAGTCCGTCTCGGTCGAGCCGCGCTCGGATCCGCTCCGGGCGCTCGGCTCCGCGCTCGCGAGCGCGCTCGGTGCGCCGAAGGACGACGTGCTCCGGCTCGTGAGGCAGGAGCCGCGCCGGCTCGGTGAAGCGCTGCGCGAGGCGCTGCGCGAGCCCGCGGGCCTGCTCGTCGTGGTCGACCAGCTCGAGGAGCTCGCGACCAACGCTGCCGATGCCACGGATGCGGCGCTCTTTGCAACGGCGCTCGCTTCCCTGGTCGAGGTGGCGGCGCCGGGCATCCGCGTCGTGCTGACGGTTCGCGTCGATCTGATGGACCGGCTGTTCGCGCTCGAGCCATTGCGCAACCTGCTGATGCGCGGCTTTTACCCGGTGCGGCCGCTGCTCGGGGATGCGTTGCGACGTGCACTCGAGGAGCCGGCGCGCGCGGCCGGATACGAGCTCGAGGATCCACAGATCGCCCAGGCGATCGTCGATGACGTCGCGAAGACGCCAGCGGGGCTGCCGCTCTTGTCGTTTGCGATGGCTGCGTGGTGGCGAGCACGCGACGAAAATAGAAAGCTCTTGCCAAGCTCCGCGTGGCAGGCGCTCGGCGGGCTCGCCGGAGCACTGGCCGGCCACGCCGACGAGGTGCTCGACGGGATGAGCCCGGAGGAGCGGGCCTCCGCGCAGCAGATCCTGGTACGGCTGGTGACGAGCGAGCGCACGCGAGCTGTCGTTTCGCGCGCCGCCCTGGTCGACCCCGCGGTCAGCGGCGGCGCCGGCAACCGCGCCATCGAACGCATGCTCCAGGCGAAGCTCCTGATCGAGACCGCCGGCGACGTCGAGCTCGTGCACGATGCTCTGATCCGAGCGTGGCCACGGCTGAAAACGCTGCTGGAGAGCTCGGGCGCCGATCGCGCCTTTCGCGAACACGTCGCGGCCGGTGCGCGCGAATGGATCGCCCAGGGCCGCCCGGAAGGCGCGCTCTGGGACGGCGAGCAGGCAGCGCGGCTATTGCGCTGGTTCGAAGTCACGGACGCGCCGCTCGCCCAGCAGGAGCTCGAGTTCGTGACGGCGGTGCGACGGCGTGCCGCGCGGCGGCGCTTCTTCGTACGGACCGCGGTCGCCGCCGCCGTGCTGGTCGCGCTCGTGCTCGTGCTGGTTTCCAAGACGAGTGAGCGGCGGCTCGCTGCGCGCCTCGAAAAGGCCCGCGACGAGGCGGCTTTCGCGCAAAAGACCTACGTCGACGACGCGCATCGCCTGCTGCGTCGCGCGGCCGGGCTCGAGGTCGAACGCGACCCCGGCGCCGCACTCCGCTCGGCGCTCCAGAGCCGCGAGCTCGGGCAGGACCAGAGCCTCGATCCGATCGGCTGGCGCGCGCGGCTCGCGGGCGTCGCGCGCGCGCTGCCGCCACATCCCGAGGGCGTCGCGTTCGTGGCCTTCGATGCGCGCGGAAAACGCATGGCCACTGGCGGCCGCAACGGCGAGCTGAGGCTGCTCTATGTCGACGGTCCCGCGACCGTGACCCAGGGTGCGGTGTCGTCGCGGCCGCGCAGCGCCGCGTTCTCTCCCGACGCGCGCTGGCTCGCGGTCGGCGACATCAAGGGCGCGATTCTGGTGGTCGATGCGACGGCGGGGACCGCAACGACGCTCGCCCATTGCGGCGGCTCGGTGCGAACGCTGGTGTGGCGCGACGCCTCCCGGCTCGTCGCGCGTTGCGGTGCCGGCGACGCGATGCGGCTGCTCGAATACGCGGTGCCGTCCGGCGCGGAGCGATCGATCGCATCGGAAAAGATCACGGGCTTCGCGCTCTCGCCGGACGCCCGGCGAGCAGCGCTGGTGGGTCTCGACGGCGATCTCGATCTGGTCGACGTAGACGGCGGCAAGCGGGTTCGAATCAAGCCCGGAGCGAGGGTCCGCGCGGTCGGCTTCGCCCGCGATGGCAAGCGCGTCGTGCTGGGCGACGAGCGCGGGTACATGGCCGAAAGCGCGGGCGGTGCTGCAGCGCTCAGCTGGACCGCCACACCGCACCTGGTCG
>Ga0111538_10001537_pt1 | contig 32388 bp, 30 predicted proteins | sample SoiMethybrSBSTD1_FD_79669 | JGI IMG/M metagenome (GOLD analysis project Ga0111538, IMG submission 79669) | Bulk soil microbial communities from a Populus tree surrounding site in Tennessee, USA - Soil MetaG P. TD hybrid SBSTD1 (version 2)... | ecosystem: Environmental > Terrestrial > Soil >...
CGTGCCCGCGGACGACATCGACACGTATCCGATGGCGATCGTCGACAACCTGCAGCTCTTCTGCGACGGGCGGGTCACGATCACGCTCGATGCACCTCCCGGCACGACCCTGCGGCTCGAGCTCCGCGACGGCGGCGGCACGCTCACCGAGACCACGGCGCGGGCCGGCGAGCCCGGGGTGATCGTGCTCACCGAGCAGCAGTGCGGCGGCGACGAGACCGCCGAGCTCGAGGTGGTGGTGCGCGCCGAGGGCGAGGACCGCGTGGCCGCCGACTACGTGCTCACCCGCTCGGGCGACATGTGACCTGACCGGGCCGGACACGGGGCCGGACGCGGGGGTGGTCCCCGGACGGCTGTGGACGGTGACCCGACCGGGCGGCCGAAACCTGCGGCGGGTCGTCCTTCAGCGCAGGGCGCCGAGCTCGGCCTCGATGCGGGCCAAGCGGCGCTCGACGTCGCGCAGGCGATCCGCGAGGTCGCGCAGGTCGGGCACGGGTTCGGCCGTCGCCATCGCCACCCGGTGGCCGGAGGCGCGGCCGTCGTCGCGCCAATCGGAGGCGGCGGCGACCAGGCGTCGGGACGGAGGCGTCACCTCGACCGGCGGGGGCGGGGGCGGCGGGGGCACGGGCGGCGTCCAGTCGGCCGCCGGGCGCGGGCGGTCGAGCGCGTCGGCCAGCCGGCGCTCGAGGTCGGCGACGCGCGCGACCAGCGCGGCGTACGACGGCGAGGCCAGCTCTGCGGGGACCCGGCTCTGGGCCAGGTCGATCGCGCCGTGCGAGGGGCCGTCGTCTGCCGGAGGCCCGTCGCCGTCGCGGTCGTCGGCCGGGGCCGGGGCCGTGAGGACCTCGACCCACCGCACCTCCTGGTCGCCGGAGCGACCGCCGACCCGGGCCGCGAACGGCCGCGGCGTGCGGGCCGCCAGGGCGTCGAGGACCGCCTCGACCTCGGTCGGGGTGATCAGGGGCTGGAGCCGCTGGGCGTGGGCCCGCACCTCGGACAGCGTCAACACCCGCCGCACGAGCAGCACGGCCAGGACCGCGAGGTCGGCGTCGCCCATGCGCCAGCGCTCGTCGGCGCGGTGGCGGTAGCGGGTGGTCGGCGCCTCGGGCGACGGCGGCACGAACCGGGCGAGGCCGCGCGACTTGAGCACCAGCAGCGTGTCCTCGACCGTCCGGTCGTCGTACGCGACCACCGGATCGCGTCCCGTCGTCTGGTTGCAGGCGAGCCGGAGGCTGTTGAGCGTGAGCGGCACCGCCCCCGGCGCCAGCGCCTCCTGCTCGATCAGGCACCCGAGCACACGGCCCTCGGCCGCCGTCAGCTCCATGACGGCGATGCTATGGCCCGTCGCCGCCCGGTGGGGCCACCCCTCCCCTCCGTGGCGCGTCCGTCGGGCGGCGCCGGGCCGTGGCGACCGCTCCGGTGGCGGTCCACTAGACAGTGCCGCCATGGGGATGGAACGCGCCGGTGTCACCTTCGCCTCGCTGATGACCCTCGGGCCCGACCTGGCGGTGACCACCGCGGCCGACGCCGCTGCGCTCGGCTACACCAGCTTCTGGACCGCCGAGACGACCGGCCCCGAGGCGTTCTCGCTGCTGGGCGCAGCCGGGGCCGCGGCCCCGGGGCTCGACCTCGGGACGGGTGTGCTGGCCCTCCAGCTGCGCACGCCGATGGTGGTCGCGATGGCCGGGGCCACCCTGCAGGCCCTGCATCCCGACCGCGACATCCTGCTGGGCGTGGGCATCTCGTCGCCCGTCGTCACCCAGCGCTGGCACGGCGTGCCCTACGGCGACCGCCCGCTCGCCCGCGTGCGCGAGTACGTCACGCTCCTGCGGCAGTGCCTGTCGGGCGAGAAGGTCGACTTCGCCGGCGACTTCCACCAGGTCAAGGGCTTCCGGCTCGGGGTCCGCCTGGGCGAGCGCCGGCCGAAGATCGTGGTGGGCGCGCTCAACCCGCGCATGCTCGCCCTCGCCGGCGAGCTCGCCGACGGCGTGCTGCTCAACTACCTCCCGGCATCGCACGTGCCGTGGTCGGTCGAGCAGGTGCGGGCCGGCGGCGACGCCACCGTCTACGCCTACGTCCACGCCGGGGTGTGCGAGCGGCACGAGGGCGTCGACAACGCCCGGCGCGACCTGTTCTCGTACGCGGTGGTCGACAGCTACGCCCGGAACTTCGAGCGGGCCGGGTTCGGCGACGAGGTGGTCGAGATCCGCGGCCGCTTCGCCGACGGCGACCGGGCCGGTGCGGTGGCGGCGGTCAGCGACCGGATGGTCGACGCCATCGACGTGATGGGTGACGAGGACACGGTCCACGCCACCATGCGGGCCTACGCCGATGCCGGGGTCGACGTGCCGGTGCTGATGCCCCTGCCCTGGGGCGCCGACCGGCGGGCGTCGGCCGCGGCCACGATCCGAGCGGCCATCGGCGCCGGCTGACCCCCCGCGGGCGAGGGAGGGCCGAGCACGGGCACGAGAGTGTCAGCGCGCGTGCGTACGATCGGCGCCATGGAGCTTCGTGATCGCATCTGCGTGGTGACCGGGGGCGCCAGCGGCATCGGCCGGGCTCTGTGCCACCGGTTCGCGGCCGAAGGGGCGAGGGCCGTCGTCGTGGTCGACCGAGACGCCGACGGGGCGGTCGCCACCGCCACGTCGGTGGGCGCGGTGGCCACCCCCATGACCGCCGACGTCACCGTCGAAGCCGACGTCGAGGCGGTGATCGACCGCACCGAGGCCGAGATCGGGCCGATCGACCTGTTCGCCTCCAACGCCGGTGTCCTCGGCTACGGGGGCATCGAGCTGTCCGACGACGCGTGGGACCTGGTGTGGCGGGTCAACGTGCTCGCCCACCTGTACGCCGCCCGCGCCCTCGTGCCCCGCATGATCGAGCGGGGCGGCGGCTACCTGCTGTCGACCGCATCTGCGGCCGGGCTGCTGACCCAGCCCGGCGATGCTCCCTACTCGGTCACGAAGCACGCGGCCGTGGCGCTGGCCGAGTGGCTGTCGATGACCTATGGCGAGCAGGGCATCGGCGTGTCGTGCCTGTGCCCGATGGCGGTCGCGACCGCCATGATCGGCCTGCCGGCCGACGTCGCCGACGACGCCGACGTCGCCACCCCGCCCGACGAGCTGGGCGCGGCGGCGGGAGCGGCCGCGGTGCAGGGCATCCTCCCGACCCGGGCGGTGGCCGACGCGGTGGTCGAGGGCCTGCGCGCCGAGCGGTTCCTCATCCTCCCCCACCCCGAGGTCGCGACGTTCGAGCAGCGTCGGGCGTCCGACCGCGACCGGTGGCTGGCCGGCATGCGCCGGCTCAACACGGCGCTGGCCGCCGGCGCGCCGCCGGCCGACCCTCCTGCGTCCTGACGTGGGGTCCGATCCGCCGGACGGCGGGGGCGCACCGCCCGACGCCGGCCTCGCGCCGCTGGGACTCGTGGCCGGCGACCGGGTGCGGTGGCGCGACCGGTCGGGGGCCCGGTGGCGCGAGGGCCGCGTCGTCGGGCGCGAGCGCGATGGCAGCGTGGGGGTCCGTGACGGCCGCGGGGCGAGCCGCGCGCTGCGGCCCGAGCGGCTCGAGGTGGCGACGCGCGGTCCCCGGGGCGGGGCGACGTGGGAGCCGGTCGTCGAGCGGGCAGCTCGCAGCGAGCAGATGGGCCTGTGGTCCCGCGCCCCGACCGACCTCCCCTCGCGCCTGCGGTGACGCACCGGTCATTGCGTGTGACGTAGGTCACCGCTAGCGTCCCGCTCGCGGCCCGGAGGGGCGGGCCGGAACGAGGGGGATGCATGCGCGAGGACGCGGGGCGGCGGTCGGGGTCGACCGGACGCCGGAACCGTCGGGGGCGGACCACGATGGCGGTCGGGCTGGGGGCGGTCGCCGCCGCGGTGGCCGGCTGCACGGTGCCCAGCGGGGCCACGGGGGCGGGGGGCGGGGGCGACCGCTTCGCCATCACCGTGCTGTCGGGGCGGCCGGACCAGGTGTCGGGCGGCGACGCCCTCGTGCAGGTGACGCTGCCCGCCCGGTCGACGATCGCCGACCTGCGGGTCGAGGTGGGCGGCACCGACGTCACCGCCGCGTTCGCCGACCCCGAGGGCGACGGCACCGCGGTCGGCCTCGTCGAGGGCCTCGTCGACGGCGACAACGTCCTCGAGGCCACCGTGGCGCGCCCGCGGGGCGAACGCCGGGTCCGCGAGGAGACCCTGGTCGACCACCCGATCGGCGGACCCATCTTCTCGGGCCCGCAGCAGCAGCCCTTCGTGTGCACGACGGCCCGGGGGCGCTTCGACGGCCGCCCGATCCTCGGGCAGCCGCTCGTCGACAACCAGGACAGCTTCGGCATCCCGGTGGCCGCCGAGGCCCCCGACGGCAGCTACCCGCAGGACGGCCGCGGCTACCCCACCGCCGACGCCCAGATCGTCGGGTGGAGCGGGAGCTGCGCGGCCGACACCCGCTACGGGTACGTCTACCGGTCGGCGACCGACGGGCGCTTCCACTGGCTCGACGACCCGGCGGCACCGCCGGCCGACGTGGCCACGACCACCACGATGGGCGGCGCCACGGTGCCCTTCGTGGTGCGGTGGGAGCGCGGCACGATCAACCGGTTCGTCTACAGCGTGGCCATGCTCGCCCCGGTCGGCGAGGCCGACCCGACCGTGCCCGACGACTCCCTCTGGAACCGCCGGCTGGTCTTCAGCTTCCAGGGCGGCGTGGGCATCGGTCACCACCAGGGCACGACCAGCGACAGCGCCATGCTGCCCGCCGACCTGCTCGGCCGGGGCTACGGCGTCATGTGGTCGAGCGGCACCCGCACGAGCACCCACTACAACCTGCAGGTCGGCGGCGAGACCGCCCTGATGCTCAAGGAGCACACCGTCGAGGCCCACGGCCTGCCCGACTACACGGTCGCCGTCGGCGGGTCGGGCGGTGCCATCCAGCAGTACGTGTACGCCCAGAACCACCCCGGGCTCATCGACGCCGCCATCGCCCAGTACTCGTACCCCGACATGGTCACGCAGACGATCCACGTCGGCGACTGCGAGCTCCTCGAGCACTACTTCGACGTCAGCGGGCGCGACAACCCGAAGTGGAGGGACCCCGAGGTCCGGCAGGCGATCATCGGGCTCAACGGCACGAACTTCCCGAAGAACCTCAGCCAGGGCGAGATCGAGCAGTGGAACGGCCTCTACGCGCTCATGGGCGCGTTCGGCTACCAGGTCATGGACCGCGACCCCGCCTCGCCGGCCCCGGCGCTCATGGAGTGCAAGCCCGGCTGGTTCGGGCTCAGCCCGCTGGCGATGAACCCCACGTTCACCGACGTCGACGACATCGACAAGCTGGCGCAGGGCACCGAGGGCGTCGAGTGGACCCACTGGGACGACACCCGCAACATCTACGGCACCGGCGACGACGGCTTCGCCCGGGTGCCGTGGGACAACGTCGGCGTGCAGTACGGCCTGCAGGCGCTGGCCCAGGGGGTCATCACCCCCGACGAGTTCCTCGACCTCAACGCCCAGGTCGGCGGCTGGAAGCACTCGGCCGAGATGGTCGAGGAGGGCTTCCCGTTCGCCGGGCCGCTGACCGCGGAGAACTTCGACCCCTGGAGCTCTCGGAACATGAACCTCAGCCCCGACGGCGGCGCCACGCCCGCGGCCCGCACCGAGGGCGACGTCGAGGCCATGAACGCCGCGTACACGTCGGGCATGGAGTTCACCGGCGACATCGACATCCCGGTCATCGACTGGCGCCACTACCTCGAAGACGAGCTGGACATGCACAACACCCAGCAGTCGTTCGCATCCCGCCAGCGCATGCTCAACGCCGACGACGACGCGTCGAACCAGGTGATCTGGTTCACCGACGCCCGCCCGGCGGCGGCGTTCGACCAGACGCCGATGGCGTTCGAGGTCATCGACGAGTGGATGGCGAACATCGCCGCCGATCCCCAGCACCGCGTGGGCCGCAACAAGCCCGCCCGGGCGGTCGACTCGTGCTTCGCCACCGACGGCAGCCTCATCGCCTCGGGGCGCCGGGTGTGGGACGGCATCCTGGACGACCGGGCGCCGGGCGCCTGCACCCAGCTGTTCCCGGTCTACTCGTCGTCCCGGCGGCAGGCCGGAGGGCCGTACGAGGGCGGTGTCTGGAAGTGCGAGCTCCAGTCGGTCGACCAGGCCCTGGCCGACGGGCTCTACGGCGACTGGCAACCCGACGAGGCGCAGCGGGCCCGGCTCGACCAGGTGTTCCCCGACGGCGTGTGCGACTTCCGCCGGCCCGACGTCGGCCTGCCCGACTGACGCACCACCGCCCGAGACCTCCACAGCCCCGGCGGCGCCGGCGAAGGGGACGACAGCCCCCTTGGCCGGTCGCCGACGGGTCCGTCGGCCTCACACGGGCGGAGGAGCGCCGGCCAGCGCCGTCGCGGTCTCGCGCAGCAGCGCCGCGAACCGGTCCGCGGCCGGCAGCGCCGGGGCGCGGGCGGCCCGGGCGACGAAGACCCGCCGCACCGCCGCCTCGTCGCGCAGGGGCCGGACCACGACGTCGCTGCGCATGGCGCCGGCCGCCAGCCGTGGCACGAGGGTCACGCCCAGGCCGGCGGCGACGAAGCCCTGCTTGGCGGTCCAGCCGGGCACCGTGACGTCGGTGCGCGGCGCGAAGCCCGCCCGGGCGGCGGCCGTGTGCAGGGTGGTGGCCTCGGCCGCGAGGCGCCCGGCCTCGATCCACGGGTCGCCCGCCAGGTCGGCGAGGTGGACGGCGGCCTCGCCCGCCAGCCGGTGCCCCGGCGGCAGCGCCACCATCATCGGGTCGTCGCACAGGTGGTCGAGGGCGATCCCGTCGGCGGGCACCTCGTCGACCGGGTAGTCGCTCACCACCGCGACGTCGAGCGTGCCGGCCCGCAGCCACGCCACGAGCTCCCGGGTGAGCCCCTCGGTGACCGTGGTCTGCACGTCCGGAGCCGCTCGGCGCAGCGCGGCCAGCGCCTCGGGGACGAGGACCGCGTCGGCGGTGGCGAACGAGCCGATGCGCAGGCGTCCGCCCGCGCCCCGGCGCACGTCCTCGACCGCCGCCACCGCGTCCTCGATCGCCGTCAGGGCGGCTGTGGCGTGGGCCGACAGCACGTCCCCCGCCGGCGTCAGCCGCACCCCTCGGGCCCGGCGGTCGAACAGCGGACCACCGGTCGCACGCTCGAGCGCGGCGATGCGGCGCGACACTCCCGACTGGGTGTACCCGCACGTGGCCGCCGCGGCGGTGAACGACCCTCGGCGCGCCACCTCGACGAACACTCGCAGGTCCTCGATGGCCAAGCCATGCGGTATCGGCATACCTATGATCAGAACTCATCGCTGGTCGCATGTCGAGGCCACCCGTACGGTGGCGGCATGCACCTCGGGCTCTTCCTGATCAACGGCGACGTCTGCGCCACCGACCCCGCCGCCGCGGCGCGCATCGCGGTCACGGCCGAGACGGCGGGCTGGGAGAGCGTGTGGACGGGTGAGCACTACGTGCTGCCGGATCCCCCGGTCCCGGCCTCGCCCGCGGACGCCGACCTGCCGCTGCTCGACCCGTTCGTCGCGCTCGCCCACTTGGCGGCCCACACGTCCACGCTGCGCCTCGGCACCGGCGTGACCGTGGTGCCGCTGCACCACCCGCTCGTCCTGGCCAAGGTCGTGGCATCGCTCGACCGGGTCAGCGGCGGGCGGTTCCTGTTCGGCATCGGCGTCGGGTACCTCGAGCCCGAGTTCCGGGCCCTCGGCGTGCCGCTGGCCGACCGGGGGGCGCGCACCGACGACCACCTGGACGCCATGCAGGCCATCTGGGCCGGCGACCCGGCCGGCCACCAGGGCACCCACGTGAGCTTCGCCGGGCTGCGGGCCGAGCCCCGCCCCCGGACGCCCGCCGGACCACCGCTGCACGTCGGCGGCTACGTGGCGAGCTCGTTCCGGCGCGCCGTCACCCGTGGCCACGGCTGGTACGGGTACGCGCTCACCCCGGAGCAGGCCGGGCAGATGATCGCCGAGCTGCGCCGGGCCGAGGGGCGCCACGACCGGCCGGCGCACCTCGGCCCGCTCGAGATCTCGGTCACGCCGCCGCCCCGGGTGCGCCTCGACGACGCCACCCTCGCCGCCTACGCCGACCTGGGCGTCACGCGGCTCATCGCACTGCCGCCCCGCGAGGGCCGCGACGACGCCGACGCGCAGGTGCGGTTCGTCGAGGAGCTGGGCGCCCGGGCCGACGGGCGCGGGGTCCTGTCGCCGGCCTGAGCCCCCCGGCGGGTGGCCGGCCCGATCGACCGCACCCGGACGACGCCGTCGGCGCAGCCCCGCCGAGCAGGTACGTTGCGCCCGTCATGGACCGCCGGACGATCGACGTGTACGAGGACGGCGCCGCCGCCTACGCCGAACGCCGGCGGGCGTACGCGCCGCGCCGGGCCGAAGCCTTCGCCGCCGCGGTCGCGCCCGGTGGGGTGCGCCTCGACCTCGGCGCCGGGCCGGGCCACTACCTCCCGCACCTCGGCGCCCCGGCGGTGGCGCTCGACGCCGCCCCGGCGATGCTGGTCCAGGCCCGCCGGCGCCACCCGGGCACGCCGGCGGTCGCGGCCGACCTCGAGGCGCTCCCGCTGCGGGCCGGAGGTCTGGCGGGCGTGTGGGCCAGCAAGTCGCTGCAGCACGTCGAGCGCGGCCGGCTGCCGATGGCGCTGGCCGGCGTCCACCGCGCCCTCGCGGTCGGCGGCATCTTCGATCTGACGGTCTTCGGCGGCGAGGGCGCCGACCGCACCGGCGGCAGCGACGACTTCCCGGGCCGCCGCTTCACGTGGTGGCGCCCCGGCCTGCTGCGCGACCTGCTGGTCGGCGCCGGGTTCACGGTCGACGAGCTCGCCGAGCCCGAGGGCGGCGAGCACGGGCGCGTCGTGGCGCGGGCGACCCGGGCCCGCACGCTGCCGGACACGGTCGGGCCCGGCATGCGGCTGCTCATGTGCGGGCTGAACCCCAGCCTGTACGCCGCCGATGCCGGCATCGGCTTCGCTCGCCCCGGGAACCGCTACTGGCCGGCCGCGCTGGCCGCCGGCATCGTGGCGACCGACCGCTCGCCGGACCGCGCCCTCGCCGACCACGGCGTGGGCATGACCGACCTGGTCAAGCGGGCGACGACCGCCGCAGCCGAGCTGACGGCCGACGAGTACCGCGCCGGCCTCGCCCGCGTCGAGCGCCTCGTCGCCTGGCTGCGGCCGGGGGCCGTGTGCTTCGTCGGCCTGGCGGGGTGGCGGGCGGCGGTGGACCGGAAGTCGGTCGCGGGCGTGCAGCCCGCCGAGCTGGCGGGGGTCCCGGTCTACGTGATGCCGTCGACCAGCGGGCTCAACGCCCGCGTCCCGCTCGCGGAGCTGGCCGACCACCTGCGGGCGGCGGCGCGGCTGGCCGACGGTGGCTGACCCGGCGCCGGTTCACCGGGCGACCGTCCTGCCGCGCGGCGCCGGGGAACGACGCCCCGCTCAGTCGCCCAGCTCGCCGAGCCGGGCCTGCGACTCGTCGGCGGCCCACGAGAACACGCCCTTCGACATCGTCGAGAGCTCCTCGCCGGCCCGCCGGGCGAACACCTCGGCCCGCACCCGGTGCACGCCGGCGTCGTCGGGCGCGGCCTGGGCCGCCAGCTCGGCCAGGTGCCCGGCCAACCGGAGGTCGCCGTACGCCGCCAGCGCCGCCGCCCGGTCGGCCAGCACGCCCGCGCCGCCGGCCAGCGTCGCCAGCTCGGCGGCGAGCGTGGCGTCGGGCGCCGGCTTGAGGTGCGCCGGGTTGCCGTCGTACCAGCCGCCGTACAGCCGCCACACCGTGCGCACGACGAACTCGGGCTCGTCGTAGACGGGGCGCAGGTAGGGCCGTTCCAGCAGGTGGGCGGGCGCCTGCACCGTGTGGACGATGTCGTCGAGCCGGGCGCCCGCGTTCATGAGGGCCAGCGTCTCGTCGACGAGGTGGTCGAGCAGGGCGGCGGTGTCGCCGAGCGCCTGCTGGATGCGGTCGGCGCCCGCGATCGGCCACCCGTGGCCGGGCAGCAGCAGCTCGGGCTGGAGGGCGGCCATCTCGCGCAGGGCGAGGGCCCACTCGCGCGCGTAGCGCTGCACCTTCTGCGGGTTGCCGCAGTTGGGCGAGGCCCAGATGAACAGGTCGCCGGTGCACAGGGTCTTGCGGTCGGGCAGCCACACCCAGGTGTGGTCGTCGGTCTCGCCCTTGCCGTGGCGGAGCTCGAACCGCTCGCCGCCGACCGTGACGTCGTGGCGCAGCCGGTAGGTCTCGTCGGGGTAGCGGTACTCGGTCGGCCACCGGAAGCCCGGCATCTTGAACTGCCGGGCGTTGATGACGCCGTTGTAGCCGGCGGTCAGCTTGTAGCGGTCGAACCGGGCGGGCAGCGCCTCGTGGGCGAGCACGCGGGGCCTCGGCCGCCCGGCGGTGTCGGCCTCCTGCTCGAACGGTGCCATGCCGAACACGTGGTCGATGTGGCCGTGGGTGTAGACGACGGTGTCGAGGGGGAGGTCGGTCCAGGCCCGGACGGCCTCGTGGTTGGCGCCCGCCAACACCTGGTTGCCGGTGTCGACCAGCACGAGGGCATCGTCGGTCGTGAAGGCGGAGACGTTGCCGAAGCTGGCGATGAAGCCGGTGCCGCCGGCGACCTCGTCGAGGCCGCGGTGGCCGCCGACGGGGTGGACCTCGCCGACCGACACCTCGCCGGTCCACAGCCGGTCGGTCAGGTCGAGCACGGAGTCAGCCATGCCGGGACTCTATGACCGACGCCACAGGACGACGCAGCCGGCGCCGACGCCTCCGGACCGCTTCAGGCGGCGATGTCGGCGTCGTCCGCCGACGAGTCGGTGCGGTGGCCGTGCGCCTCGCGGTGCCGCTCCCGCTGCGACATCACGAGCTCGACCAGCCCGGCGAACGCCAGGGCCAGCAGCAGCCCGAGGCCGGTGGCCAGCAGCGTCTGGTCGTGGAAGGTCTGCCCGCCGATGTAGCCGAGCAGCGTGGCGAACGACGCCCACAGCACGCCGGCGAAGACGACGGGCGGGGTGAAGCGCGCCAGGGGGTAGGCGGTGCGTCCGGCCATGAACGTGCTGGCCGTCCGCCCGCCGGGGATGAAGCGGGCGACGATCAGCAGGGCGGGGCCACGACGGTCGAGCTGGCGGGCGGCCCAGATCTGGAGGCGCTCGGCCTTGCCCATGCGCCGATCGCCCCGACGGTTGGGTTGGGGCCGGCCCCGCTGGGTCCAGCGGCCGATGGCGTAGGAGAGGTGGTCGCCGGCGACGGCGCCGGCGGCGGCCGCCAGGATCAGCGGCACCGGGTGCAGGCGGCCCTGCCAGGCCAGGACCCCGCCGAGGATGACCGCGCTCTCGCTGGGGAGCACCGGGACGACGACGTCGAAGGCGGCGAGGACAAGCACGAGCAGGTACGCGAGGGCGGCCAGGTCGGCGAGCACATCGAGGGTGATCATCGCCCCCCTCCCGCTGCGTGGCCGGCGTCGCGCTCTCGCATGGTGTTCACCTTAGGAACACGAACATCCGGAACGCATCGGGGATTCCCCGAATGCCGTTTTCGGTCACCCCCGATGTGCGCCATGCCGCCGACGGTACGGACCGTCCCTTGCAAGCGACATGGCGCAGGCTTGCGTCCGCAGGGTGGGGCCAGCCCCACCCTCGGCCGTCGGCGAGCGGCTCAGCGCGGGGCGAGGTCGCGCACCGCCTGCTGCACGTCGTAGCCGAACGGCAGCAGGGCGATGGCGGGGGTGGTGACCCCGTTGTCGACGTAGCGCTGGAGGTGCTCGCGGCACTTCTCGGGCGGGCCCCAGACGATGAGCTCGTCGACGACCGAGTCGGGGATGGCGGCGAGGGCGGCCTTGCGGTCGCCCTCCTTCCACAGGCGCCACATGTCCCCCAGGAGGTCGCCGCGCCCGAGCCACTCGTGGAAGGCGGCGTACACCGGCACGTTGAGGTAGGCCGCGATGGCGAACCGGCCCATGCCCCGCACGGTGTCGGCGTCGTCGGTGGGGGCCACGAAGATGCGGGCCACCACCTCCTTGTCGGCGCCGCCGCCGGCCTCGTGCACGATCGGCGCCACGGTGGCGACGTCGTCGGCCGACAGCCAGTTGATGATGGCGCCGTCGCCCTCGCGCCCGGCCAGCCGCAGCATGCCCTCGCGCAGGGCCGCCACCAGGATCGGCACCGGCTGCTCGGGCACGACGCCGAGCTTGAAGCTGCGCACCGAGAAGGTGTCGAACTCGCCCGTGACCTTCTCGCCGGTGAGGGCCCGGCGCAGGAAGCGCACCACGTCGCGCGTCTTCTTGTAGGGCTGGTCGAAGGGGATGCCGTTCCAGCCCTCGACGATCACGTTCGACGACGTGCCGACCCCCAGCGCGAACCGGCCGGGCGCGGCCTGGGCGATGCTGCCCACGCTCTGGGCCAGCAGCCCCGGACCGCGGGTGAACGCCGGCACGATGGCGGTGCCGAGGCGCAGCGACGGCGCCCAGGTCGAAGCGAGCGCCAGCGGCGTGAAGGCATCGGCCCCGTTGGCCTCGGACGACCACACGTCGGTGTAGCCCAGGTCTGCGAGCTCGACGATGCGGTCGCGCTGGGCGTGGAGGGGGACGTCGTCGAACGGGATGGTCATGCCGTAGCGCTGCATGACCGGATGCTGTCACACCGGGCGGCGGCGATCCTGACCCCGGGTCACGAACGCCGGTCGCCGTCCGGGCCGCCGACGCGGGCGCCGTCGCGGTCGCCGTCGCCGTCGCCGTCCGGCGCGGACGCCACCCGCTGCCGCATCGCCGTCAGCAGCTCGGGAGGCATCATGCGCACGATCGTCGACTGGCTGGCCGTGGCGAGGAGGGTGCCGTCCTCGGCCCACAGGTGCACGACGCCGTGGCCGAAGCCGTGGGCCACGGCGTGGATGCGGATGTCGAGCAGCACCCACGACGTGGGCACGAGCCGGTAGACCCGCAGCGTGTTGTCGAGGCTGTTGCCGCCACCCATGCGCCCGAGCGCCTGGCCGATGCCGAACGGTACGTAGTCGCCGAGGATGGCGAGCGCCGCCCCCGACGACAGCTCGAGCAGGTCGGGCATCCGCGCCCACAGCAGCGATCGACCGTCGGGCACCGGGTTGCCCTCGATCTCGTCCCAGCCGCGTGCGGCGGCCAGGCGCGTGTCGATGCGGTCCTGGATCGACGGGATGCCCGGCACGCGCGGCAGGCGCACGGGGCACTCGTCGGGCCGCGGGGCGTCGGGCCGCTCGACCCACGTGCCCTCGACGTCGAGGTCGCGCCGGCCGAGGGCGGCGTTGACGGTCAGGATCTCGGTGTCGCCCACGTGCCCGACGACCCGGGCCTGCGTGATGCTGCGCCCGACGGCCGCCAGCGTCACGTCGACGTCCATGACCGACGGGGGCTTGGCGTACGACAGGTACTGCGCGGCGGCCCACACCACCGGCCGCCCGCTGGTCTCCTCGAGGGCGGCGATGGCGGCGCCGAGGGCGCACCCGCCGAACAGGAAGGGCCCCGGCGTCGAGATGCCGGGGGTCACGGGCAGCACCCAGCGCATCGGGTTGTGGGTCGGTTCGAGGCCGAGCCAGGTGCGGGCGTCCATCGGCCGGACTGTAGGCGGAGGGCCCGGTGGCCCCCCAGACCCTCTCGACGGGCGGGAACGTGTTCTCCTCGACCAGACTGCACGCCATGCCGGAGACGCCGTGGTTGGGGGACGCCTGCTCGCTCGTCGACGCCTTCCGTTCGGGAGAGCGGAAGCCGACCGACGAGCTCGAGGCCGTGCTGGGAGTGATCGAGGGCAGCGGGCTGAACGCCACCGCCCACGTCGACGCGGCGGGGGCGCGGGCGGCGGCCGCGGTCGCCGACGTGGCCCTGCCGTTCGGCGGCGTGCCGCTCGGCGTGAAGGAGCTCGAGCCGGTGGAGGGCTGGCCGTACACCGAGGCCAGCCTCGTGTTCGCCGACCGGGTCGCCGACCACAGCGCCACCATGGTCCGGCGGCTCGAGGGCGCCGGCGTGGTGAAGGTGGCGCAGACGACGGCCAGCGAGTTCGGCGGCCTCAACGTCAGCGTCACCAAGCTGCACGGCGTCACCCACAACCCGTGGCAGCACGGGCGCACGGCGGGTGGGTCGTCGGGCGGGTCGGCCGCGGCGGTGGCCGGGGGCCTGCTCCCGATCGCCACCGGGGGCGACGGCGGGGGGTCGATCCGCATCCCCGCCGGGTTCTGCGGCCTGGTCGGCATGAAGGGCACCGCCGGGCGCATCCCCCGCGGCCCCCGCACCGAGATCGCCCCGCTCACGGTGGTCATCGGCTGCCTGGCACGATCGGTGCGCGACGTCGCCCGCTGGTACGACGTGTGCTCGGGCTACGACGCCCGCGACCCCTACAGCCTCCCCCGCATCGACGGCTGGGAGCGCGACCTCGGTTCCCACGACCTGCGGGGCAAGACCGCGGTCATCGCCCCCACCCTGGGCAACGCGGTCGTGCTGCCCGAGGTCGAGGAGCTCGTGCGCGCCGCCGGCGAGGCGCTGGCGCGCGACGCCGGCCTGCGCCTGGTCGACGTGCCCGTCAGCCTGCCCGGCCTGGGGTTCGAGTGGGCGATGACCAACCTGGCGCAGCTGCGCCGCGGGCTCGGCGACCGGTGGCCCGACTGCAAGGACGACATGACGCTCGAGATGGCGTTCGGCATGGACATGGCCGAGAAGATGTTCGACCTCGAGGTGGCGGCCCGCTGCGAGCAGCAGCGCACCGACGCCAACGAGCGCATGGCCGAGGTCTTCGACCAGGTCGACTTCGTGATCTGCGCCACCAACCCCGACGTCGCCTACCCGGCCGAGGTGACCCTGAGCACCCGGGTCGGCAACCAGGGCGTCGGGCCCGAGAACAACGGGGCGCTGACGATCCCCGCCAACATCGTGGGCAACCCGGCGATCTCGATCCCCGCGGGCACGGTCGAGGGGCTGCCGGTGGGCATGCAGGTGATCGGCCGCCACCACGCGGACGCCCTGCTGCTCGACCTGGCCCGCGTCGTCGAGTGCGAGCGCCCGTGGCCCCTCGTCGCCCCGGGTGCGCCCGTCTGAGGGCCCGTCCGGGAATTCTGCGTTTTCCTCGCGGTTGGAGGGGGAGCAGGTGGCCAAAGTGTCACACCCCCTCCGGATACTGGGCCCATGACCAAGACCTCGCAGCTCACGCTCATCGACACCCCCCGCTCGTGGAAGATGGACGAGCGCACGCGCGAGGTCGGGCGCGAGGGCATCGCCCGGGCCCGCGCCGCCCTCCGGGCCGGTCTCCGCACCGGCCCCGACGTCCCGGCGGGGGCGGCCCCACCGGGCCGGCGACCCGCCCGAGGCACCCCGCCCCGACACGCCGCCACCCGTCACGCCGCCTGAGTTAGCCTCCCCCCGGTGGGCATCCTGGCGTGGTTGGTGGTCGGCTTCGTGGCGGGGGCTCTGGCCCGATGGGTCACCGGCTCGACCGAGCGAGGGTGCATCGCCACCATCGTCATCGGCATCCTCGGCGCCCTGATCGGCGGCGCCCTCTTCCGCTGGGCCACCGGCGACGAGGCGTCGACCTTCGACGACTTCGACCTCGGCTCGATCTTCGTGGCCTTCCTCGGCGCGGTCCTGTTGCTGCTCGTGCTGCAGGCCATCAGCCCCCGCACCCGCCGCTGACCCTCCATTGACCCGGGGTCAGCCCCGCCCTGTAGGTTGAGGCCCATGACCGACGTCGTCATCGTCGAAGCCGTCCGCTCGCCCATCGGCCGCCGCAACGGTGGCCTGGCGACCGTCCACCCCGCCGACCTGCTCGGCACCGTCGTCAGCGAGCTCGTGTCCCGCTCGGGCATCGACGCCGCCGAGGTCGACCAGGTCGTCACCGGTTGCGTCAGCCAGGTCGGCGAGCAGTCGTTCAACATCGGCCGCACGGCCTGGCTCAGCGCGGGCCTGCCGCTCACCACCGCGGTGACCACGGTCGACACCCAGTGCGGGTCGTCGCAGCAGGCCACCAACCTCGCCGCCGGCCTGGTGGGCTCCGGCGTGGTCGACGTGGCCGTCGCCTGCGGCGTCGAGCTCATGTCGCGGGTGCCGATCGGCTCGAACTCCTCGAAGAAGCTCGGGCTGGGCGTCCCCATCCCCAAGGCCTACTTCGGCCACTACGAGTTCACCTCGCAGTTCGAGGGGGCCGAGCGCATCGCCGACAAGTGGGGCGTCACCCGGGCCGACACCGACGCCTTCGGCCTCGCCTCGCAGCAGCGGGCCGCCACCGCGTGGGCCGAGGGTCGCTTCGACGGGCAGGTGGTCGCCGTCGACGCACCCGACGTCGACGACGAGGGCAACCCCACCGGCACGACGCACCGGGTCGAGCGCGACGAGGGCCTCCGCGAGTCGAGCCTCGAGGCGCTCGCCAACCTCAAGCCGGTCGCCCGCCCCGACGGCGTGCACACGGCCGGCAACTCGTCGCAGATCAGCGACGGCGCCGCCGCCGTGCTCATGATGACGGCCGAGAAGGCCGCCGCCCTCGGGCTGACGCCCCGGGCCAGGGTGGTCGACACCTGCCTGGTGGGGGTCGATCCCGTGCTCATGCTCACGGGCCCGATCGACGCCACGCAGCGCCTCCTCGGCCGCACGGGCATGGCCATCGACGACATCGACCTGTTCGAGATCAACGAGGCCTTCGCCTCGGTCGTCCTGGCGTGGCAGCGCGAGGTCGGGGCCGACCTCGACAGGACCAACCCCAACGGCGGTGCCATCGCGCTCGGCCACCCGCTCGGCGGCACGGGTGCGTTCCTGGTCACCAAGGCGGTGCACGAGCTCGAGCGCACCGACGGCTCGACCGCGCTGGTCAGCATGTGCTGCGGCGGCGGCCTGGGAACCGGCACCATCCTCGAGCGGATCTGACCCAGGCGGCGCCCGCCGCCGCCCACCCCGCTCGCCTCGCGCCGTGCGCGGCGCCATCGTCGACCGCTCTCCGGAGCGACCTCGCGGCCCGGCCGCCTCCACCGACCCGCGTCGTCCCCGGAGGTCCCACCATGGCCGTCGCCATCCGTCCCGGCCGCACCCGGCGCGCCACGCCGCTCGTGTGCGGGCTGGTGCTCGCGCTCCTGGCGCTCGCTCTCGTCGTGGCCCGATCGGCCTCGCGCCCTGCCGGCCACACCGACCCGGGGCGCGCCACGGTCGTGCGGGTCGTCGACGGCGACACCGTGGTCGTCGCCATCGGCGACGCGGAGGAGTCGGTCCGGCTCATCGGCATCGACACCCCCGAGAGCGTCGCCCGCGACCGTCCCGACGAGTGCTACGGGGCCGAGGCGTCGCACCGGCTCGGCGAGCTGCTCCCGCCGGGCACCGCGGTCGACCTCACGCGCGACGTCGAGCCCCGCGACGTCTACGACCGGCTGCTGGCCTACGTGCAGCGCTCGTCCGACGGCCTGTTCGTCAACGCCGCCCAGGTCGGCGACGGGTTCGCCATCGCTCGCGACTACCCGCCCAACACCACCCACCGCGACGAGTTCGAGCGAGCCGAGCGGGCGGCCCGCGCCGCCTCGCTCGGCCTGTGGGCCGCATGCGGCGGGGCCGACGTCCCGCTGGAGGCGGGCGGGGGCGGGCCGTGACCGGTCAACGGGCACCCCCGCCATTTCACCGGCGCGCCACTAGCCTCGACGGCGATGGTCTCGCTCGCGGAACGCCTCGGCCACGCCCCCGACGCCCGGCTGCTCATCGTGAGCTGTGACGCCCTGGGGTCGAGCCACGCGGCCAACGTCGGGGTCTACGACGCCCTGCGCGAAGGGGTCGCCACCAGCGCGTCGCTGATGGTCCCGTGCCCCTGGGCCCGCGAGGCCGCCTCGCGCTACCGGGGCGAAGACGTCGGGGTCGAGCTCACGCTCAACGCCGAGCACGACCTCTACCGCTGGGGGCCGATCACCCACGCCCCGTCCCTGCTCGACGGCGACGGCGGCTTCCCCCGCACCGTCGCCGACCTGTGGGACCACGCCGACCTCGACGAGGCCCGGCGCGAGCTGCGGGCCCAGGTCGAGCGGGCGATCCTGTGGGGCTTCGACGTCAGCCACCTCGACAGCCACATGGGCGCGCTGCAGCTCAAGCCCGAGTTCTTCGACATCTACCTCGACCTGGCGGTCGACTTCGGGCTCCCGGTGCGGCTGACCGGGCCCGAGACCGAGCGCAGCATCGGGTTCCCGTTCCGCCAGCTCGCCGCCGACGAGGGCGTGCTGTTCCCCGACCACTTCGCCTACGTCCGCGACGTCGGCAGCCGGCGCGCCATCGAGCGGGCGGTCGACGACCTGCCGCCGGGCGTCACCGAGATCCACGTCCGGCCGGCGGTCGACACCCCCGAGCTGCGGGCGCAGACGCCCGACTGGTCGGCCCGGGTCGACGACCACGACCTCGTGGTCACCGATCCCACGCTCCGAGCCCTGCTGGCCCGCCTCGGGGTCGAGCTCATCGGCTACCGCGACCTGCGCGACCTCCAGCGCAAGGGCTGACGACCGGCCCGCCACGCGCCGCCCCGCGGCGTGACGTCAGCGCCGCGTCGCGCGCTCGACCGTGCGGGCGGCCACCCGGTACTCGGGCGTGGCCATCAGGGCCAGCACCCGCAGCAGCGCCGCCTGGTCGCCCGCCACCTTGGCCCGCCCCTGCATGAACGCCGCAGCCGGCTCGAGGTCGCCGGACGCGACCTCGACCGCCAGCGCCACCGGCGACGTGATCGTGACCAGCGGCGGGGCCGCGGCCGCCGGCGCAGCCGCCACCAGGTCGGCGACATCGGGGGCCACGTCGTGGCGGCCGGCGTCGACCACCCGCCCGTCGACGAAGGTCGCCCACCAGCCGACGTCGCCGTCGGCGGTGCCGGTGACCACCTGCTCGACGCGCGCCGTCGTGCCGGCGCGCTCGGGCAGTCCTGCGCACGCCGACCGGTACGCCCCGACCCAGTCGTCGCTGAGGAACTCGACCGTGGCGGCCATGCGCGCCGGTCGGGCGGGTCAGCGCTGCTCGGCCGGGGCGGTGACCCCGGCGAACAGGTCGACTTCGGGCAGATCGTCGTCGACCAGGCTGCGGGCCAGGATGTAGTCGTCGTAGGGGTGGATGGCCGCCTGCTCCTCGCGGGGCAGTCCGAACCAGAACGGCGACGTGGGGTCGATCTGCGTCTCGTGGGCCAGCAGGGCGTCGAGGCGCACCTCGTTGAACCCGTCGAGGTCGATGGCGGTGGTGATGCGGTCGTCGTGCGAGGGGCGCTCGAACCACCGGTCGTCGAACGGCGACTCGAGGCCGAGCTCGCCGAAGCGCCGGTGCATGGCCTCGATGCGCTTGCGCGACCAGACCGAGTAGTAGAGCTTCAGCGGCTGCCACGGCTCGCCGAGGCCGGGATGGGCCGCCGGGTCGCCCGCCTGGTCGAACGCGAGCACCGAGATGTCGTGCACCCGCAGGTGGTCGGGGTGCGGGTAGCCGCTCTGGTCGTCGGGGTACGTCACGATGACCTGGGGGCGCTCACGCCGGATGATCTCGACCAGCCGGCCGACGGCCTCGTCGAGCGGGGCGTTGGCGAAGGCCCGCGGATCGGCGTTGGGCGGCGTGTCGGGCATGCCGGAGTCGCGGTAGCCCATGAGCACGACCTCGTCGTAGCCGATGATCTCGGCGGCGCGGGCCAGCTCGCGCATGCGCACGGCCGGCAGGTCGGCGACGACCTCGGGCCGGTCCATCGCGGGGTTGAGGATGTCGCCCGCCTCGCCGCCCGTGCAGGTCACGAGGACCGTGCGCACGCCGGCGGCGTGGTAGCGGGCCACGGTGCCCGCACCCTTCGACGCCTCGTCGTCGGGATGGGCGTGCACGGTCAGCAGGCACAGTCGGGGCGCGGACATCGGCAGCCACGCTATCGGCCTCTCGCGCCGGCCGGTGCCCCCGCAGCAGCGGCGCCGCCGGGCCCCTCCGGGCCTGGTCACCAGTGTGTCGAGTGCGTGTCGGCTCGGGCACGCGCCGTCATCTGCGGAGGTGGGGCAGGGTAGATTGCCAGGGCGATGGACACTCCCGAGCAGTGGCGGTGGGTCTGGCTGGTGGCCACCGCGGTCTTCGCGATCGGCGAGATGGCGACGCCGGGCTCGTTCTTCCTCGCCCCGTTCGCGGTCGGTGCCCTCGTGGCCAGCATCCTGGCGTTCGCCGGCGTCAGCGTGGGCGTCGAGTGGATCGTGTTCCTCCTGGTGTCGGTCGCCACGCTGGCCGCGCTGCGCCCCGTCGCCCACCGCCTCGACCGCAACGCCCTCGACCACGGGGTCGGGGCACGGCGTCTGGTGGGCAGCCGCGCCACGGTGCTGCAGGACATCCCGGGCGCCGCCGAGCTCGGCATGGTGCGCGTCGACCGCGAGGAGTGGCGGGCCCAGTCGACCGACGGTACGCCGATCGCGGCCGGCACCGTCGTGCGCGTCGCCGAGGTGCAGGGCACCCGGGTCATCGTGGCCACCGACACCGCCCTCCCGGAGCCGATGTGATCCGGGGAAGATCGTCCGCCCGTTCGACGAGCCAGGAGCGCATCTCGTGGCCATGGTGATCGTGTTGGCCGTGATCGGCCTCATCCTGTTCGTGTACGTGCTGTCGGGCGTGAAGATCGTCCGGCCCTTCCAGAAGGGGCTGGTCGAGCAGCTCGGCAAGTACAAGGAGACGGTCGAGCCCGGCCTGCGGCTGATCATCCCCTGGTTCCAGAGCATGCGACTGGTCGACATGCGCGAGCAGGTCGTCGACGTGCCGCCCCAGGAGGTCATCACCTCCGACAACGTCGTGGTGTCCGTCGACGCGGTCATCTACTACGAGCCCACCGAGCCCCAGCGGCTCGTCTACAACGTCGCCAACTTCATGCTGGCGGTCACCAAGCTGGCGCAGACCAACCTGCGCAACCTGGTCGGCGACATGCAGCTCGACGAGGCGCTCACCTCCCGCGACAAGATCAACCTCGAGCTGCGCGAGATCCTCGACGACGCCACCGACAAGTGGGGAGTCCGCGTCGGCCGGGTCGAGATCCAGCGCATCGACCCGCCGCCCGACGTCATGCACGCCATGCACGAGCAGATGAAGGCCGAGCGCACCCGGCGGGCCACCGTCACCCAGGCCGACGGCGAGCGCCAGGCCGCCATCATGCGGGCCGAGGGCGACCAGAAGTCGGCGATCCTGCGGGCCGAGGGCGACAAGCAGCAGCAGGTCCTCCGGGCCGAGGGCCAGGCCACCGCCATCCAGCGGGTGGCCGAGGCCGAGCGCTTCCGGCAGGAGGTCGTCGCCCAGGGCGAGGCCGAGGCGATCTCGTCGGTCTACGGCGCCATCCACGACGCCGCGCCCGACACGGCCCTGCTCACGATCAAGTACCTCGACGCCCTGGCCGCCATGGCCGACGGCAAGGCGACGAAGATCGTGGTCCCCACCGAGCTGGCCGGCATCGCCGGATCGCTCACCGCGGTGGCCGAGCTGCTCGGCAACGGCGGTGGCGGAGCCGGCAACGGCGCGAGCGAGGCTCCGGCCCGGCCCGCGGCCCAGGACCCGACGCGCCCGACGCCGCCGAGGCGCATCGGCGACCCGCCGCGGCCCACGCCGCCCGCGGTGCAGCCCGGTCCCCCGCCGTCCGACCCGACCTGAGCCGGTCGCGCCGAGGCCCGACCCCACCACCCCCGCGGCCACCGGGTGCGCGCCCGGGTCGTCGGGGCCACCACATCCGGCGTCGAGGCCGGGCGGTCGCGCCGATCGGGGGGGGTCAGCGGCCGGCGACGCCGGCGAGCGGCTCGAGCCGGTCCTGGCCCGTGTCCTCGTCCTCCTCGAGGCGCCAGCCCAGCCGGGCGGCCAGCAACGGGTGACCCTCGTCGGGGCCGCTGGCGATGATCTCGTCGCCGTCGACCAGCACGACGTGGCCCCGGGGGCGGTACACGTAGCGACCGCCCCGGCGCACCGCCAGGACGTGGAAGCCGGGGTCGACGTCGAGCTGCAGCTCCTGCAGCGTGGCGCCGTCGGCGGCGGACCCCGCGGCCACCGGCACCCGCACCACGACCTCGTCGCTCTCGCCCAGGGCGATGCTCAGGATGGGGTGCACCTCTTCGTGCTTCTCGATGAGCCACACCATCTGCTGGGCCGAGTCGCCGAGGTCTTCGGCGGCCTGCGAGAGGTGCAGCAACCCGCGCAGGGGCGACGGGTCGATGTCGTTGGACGCGGCCCGCAGCACCCACAGCTCGAGGCGGTCCTTCATCTCGTCGAGCCGGTCCTCGAGGTGGCGCACCTCGAGGGCGAGGCCGAGGTCGCGCAGCACCAGCGCCGAGTAGGCCAGGCCGACGGCCGTCTCGGACACGTTCTTCATCTCGACCAGCACGTCGACGGCGCGGTCGAGGTCGGTCAGGGTGCCGTCCTCGGGCGGGGTCGGCGGCTCCCAGCGGGGGGCGGCGGCCAGCTCGCGCAGCCGGGGGATGCCGGCGGGTGACCCGCGCAGGAACAGCACGTCGCCGGGCAGCATGATCTCCTCGCCCTCGACGTCGGTGATCCACTCGCGCTCACGGCGGATGGCGACGATGCGCATGCCGGTCTGGACCGGCAGCTCGAGGTCGGTCAGCGGCCGCCGGGCGAGGTGCGAGCCCTCGCGCACGAGCACCCGGTGCGACACCTCGGCGGCGTTCGACAGGTCGGCGACCAGCTCGCGGGGGATGCCCAGCCGGTGGGTGACGATGCGGGCGATGTCGACGGCCGAGTTGGCGATGCGTTCGATCGACGAGATGACCTGGAGCACCGAGGCCATGGCGTCGGCCTCGCGGGGGTTGCGAGCCGCCATGACGCACACCGAGCGCATGTCGTGCACGAGGGCGTCCATGCGCTCCTCGAGCTCGTCCACCTCCTCGGCCATGTCGGGATCGCCGAAGTAGAGGGCGGCGTAGGCGAGGTCGACCATGAGCTCGGAGAGGTCTTTCGACTCGGCGAGCATGGCCTTGAGGTTGCGGGGTCTGTCGTCCATCGCGTGATCGCTCCCAACGATAGGCGCGGAGCTACGAGAGGCCGAGGAGGGAGATGGCGATGATCAGCGTGAAGGCGCCGACGAGGTCGACCGACGAGCTGACCACCGGGATGCCGTACGTGTCGGGGTCGACGCCGGTGCGGTAGGCGGCGATGGTGCCGTAGTACGCGACCGCCACCACGAACACGATCGCCAGCGCCCCACCGATGAGCGAGACGAGCAGCATCTCGGCGAGACCGGGCGTCGACTTGCCGAGGAGGACCGCGACGTAGTTCGCCCCGAGGCCGTTGATCACGTAGACGGGCACGGCCAGGAGGATCACCAGCGAGATGTCACGCCGCGCCTCGCGGTTGGGCTGGGTCGAGGGCGGCACGAGGCCGAGGAAGAGCTTCGACGAGAGCCGGCCCGACAGGATGCCGCCGAGCGCCCCGGAGCTCGACAGGTGGGCGGGCACGAGCACGAGCAGGGCGGGGAGGGCGTCGAAGCGGGCGAACGACTTCTCGAGCGTCACGCCGGCACCGGCGCTGATGCAGCCGGCCACGAGCAGCACGGGCACCGACTCGTGCACGATGCGGCGCAGGCCCGCGGTCGACGAGCGCCAGCCGGCGACGAGGAACGCCACCGACGCCCCGACGAGCACGAGCCCGACGACCGGCGTCACGACCGAGATGCCCAGCAGGAACGTCGCCAGGTACAGGGCGGGCAGGGTGAGCACGTCGCCGAGCGTCGACACCAGCGGCGCGGTCACGTTGTCGAGGTCCCAGCCGAACCGCACCGCCCCGGCCGTGAGGCCCAGCGAGGCGCCCAGCACGACGATCGACCCGAGCACGCCCCCGAGGATCGACACGGTCGCCATCGACAGCAGGTCGATCGATCCGGTGAGCCCCATCCCGACGGCCACCGTCTTGGCCACCACGGCCAGCGCCAGCGAGATGCCCATCGTGAGCAGCATCGCCGCCAGCACGTTCTGGCCGAGGACCGCCTCGCGCCGCAACGACCAGCGGAACGTACCGGCGTGGATCGACGTCGAGAGCCGGTTGCCGAACGACCCGAAGATGTTGCCGCGCAGACCGATGGCGGCAGGCACCAGCACGAGCAGGCCGGGGTACTTCGCGAGCGTCGGCGTGATGGCCCCGAGGAAGGCGCCGGCGATCAGGCTGGTCGACGAGTTCAGTCCGAGCGCGACCAGGCTCTGCCGGGCGCCGGGGGCGTCCGGGCCCAACAGGGCGCGCAACCGCGCCAGGAACGCGAGGTCGGGTCGCATAGGAGGCTTCGGGAGAGCGCGGCCCGGGCGGCCCGCTCGTCGGAGGTGGGGACAGTCTGCAACACCCGAGCGCCGGCCCTGTGCTCACGAGGTGCGACCGGGCGACGCGGTGCCGCGCGCCGTCGCCGCCCGCCGGTCCGTCCGGTCCGCATCAGCGCGGGCCCGACGGACGAGCGGCCGCTCGACCCGGACGCGCGACGCGGTGCGTGGCCCCGGGCCCCCCGGCGGCCACGACGCGTCCTCAGCCGGCCAGCATCCCGCTGATCAGCGCCTGCCACGTGACGGGGCCGACGATGCCGTCGACGACGATCTCCACGGCCTCCTGGAAGCCGCGCACGAACGCCTCGGTCTTGGGGCCGAAGATCCCGTCGATCGCCAGTTGGGGCGGGCCGCCGCTGAGGTCACGGAACGCCGCCTCCTCCTGCACGCCCCTGACCGCGTCGCCCCGACTGCCCCGCCGGACGGTCACGATCACCGCGCCCCACGTGCGGGGCCCGACGATGCCGTCGACCGCCAGGTTGTGGCTGCCCTGGAACGACCGCACGGCGGCGTCGGTCTTGGGACCGAAGATGCCGTCGACCGCCAGCGAGCTGCCGTGCTGGTTCAACAGGTCCTGCAAGGTCTTGACCGGATGGTCGCGGTCTCCCCGGCGCACCAGGGGGAACGGCTGGACGGTGCCGTTGGACATGGCCTTCCTCCTCGGTCTCTTGCTCGTGTCTGACGGAACGGTACCGAGCGGAGGCTCGCGACTACAGGGGACGTGCGTTCGTGATGTCGCCGTCGGAACGGCGAGGTCCGTTCGTCCGGGGAAGTCTGCAACACTCGTGGCCCATGCCGGGTGACGCCACGCGCTCACACACGGCGGGCCGGGCGAGGCGGTGCGGGCCGGCGGCTGTGGCCGTCCTCGCCGTCGCGCTCACCGCTGCGACGCTCGCCTGCGGTGGCGACGAGGGCCGCACGCTGCGCGCTCCCGACACCGACCAGACGACGACCACGACGGTGGCGACCAGCATCGCGTCGTCGGTGCCCGACGCCGGCACCGGCGCCGCGGACGGGTCCGGCGGAGCGGCCGGCACCACGCCCCCCACCGGCGAGCCCCTGCGGCTGTCGAGCTCGGCGATCGCCGAGAGCGGCACGGTCCCGACGCGCTCCACGTGCCGGGGGGCCGACGTCTCGCCGCCCCTGCTGTGGACGTCGGTCCCGGCCGGCACGGTCGAGCTGGCGGTGGTCGTGCGCGACGTCGACGCCGAGGGCTTCGTGCACTGGGTGCTCGCCGGCCTGCCCCCCGACCTGGGGGGCGTGGCCGAGGGCACCGTCCCCGCCGGCGCCGCCCAGGCCACCAACGGGTTCGGCCGCCCGGGCTGGGCCGGGCCCTGCCCCCCGTCCGGCACGCACAACTACGAGTTCCGCGTCTACGCCCTCAGCCAGGCGTCGGGCGTGGTGCAGGACGAGGCCGGCGACGCGGCCGCCGGGCGGGTCGAGGCGTCCCCGGCGCTGGCCTCCGCGGTGCTCAGCGCGTCGGCGTCGGCAGGCTGATCGACCGCTCCGAGGCGGGTCGCGCCCCGCAGCCGGACGTCACCGCGCCACGCGGAACCCACCCGGCGCCCGGGGGACGGGTGCGAGGTCGACGATCGCGAGGGCGGTGACGTCGGCCGCGGGCGGGCCGGTCCGCGCCCACCTCAGCAACGCCTCGACCGCGGGGCGCGGGCCCTGGACCTCGATCTCGACGGTGCCGGCCGCGGTGTTGCGCACCTCGCCGGCGAGCCCGAGCCGCTCGGCCTCGCGCCGGCAGCTCTCGCGGTACCAGACGCCCTGGACGCGGCCCGACGCCTCCGCCCGCACCCGCACGACGTCGCCGGGCGGGCGCCCGGCGGTCGTCACCGCTTGCGCCGGCCGCGCCCCGATCCCGAACCCGAGGCCGCGTCGCCGGTGCCGCCCGAGCGTTCCGACTCGGCCTCGGCGGCCAGCTCGGCTTCGAGCTCGGCCAGCGGGTCGGCCTCGGTCGGGGCGGGGCCGTCAGCGGCGGCCTCGACCTCGACCACGTCGGCGTCGACCACCTCGTCGTCGACCACCTCGTCCGCGCTCGCGGGCTCGTCGGCATCCCGCCTGGCCCGGCTGGCCCGCGACCCACCGGCTGCGCCCCCGCCGAGCAGGCGGTCGAGGAACGACCCGGGGGCGGCCGGGGCGGCCTCGGTCTCGTCGACCTCGTCGTCGTCCTCGACGTCGTCCACCGTGTCGGCCTCGATGGCGCGGCCGCGGTCCCCTCCGGCCGCCACCGTCGCGGTCTCGGCGCCGGGCATCAGCATGTCGGTCTTGCGGACGCGGAACGTGGCGATGCCGAGTGCGACCACGGGCAGGAAGACGAGCAGCGACGTCGCCGACAGCATCACGGCACCCGCCATGGCGATGAGGCAGTAGGTGAGTACGCGGCCGCGGTCGGGCCGCCGGTTGGCCCACAGGGCGAACGCCGTGATCAGGATGGGCGTGCCGACCAGCATGAACGCGATCGGCCCGTAGGCGCTGACCATCGACACGGTCTTGTCGCCGAGGGACTGGCCGGTGATCGCCTCTCTGGCGGCGATCGTCAGGCCCGCGAACTGGTTGGGCAGCGCCTCGCCGCGGTCGTCCGCGGCGATCTCGGTCGCCACCAGCGCGAACACGGCCGACACGATCGCCAGCAGGAACGCGGCCAGCACCCAGCGGTCGCCGCTGCGCCGGCTCGTGAGCAGGCCCTTCAGGCCCGGGGGCGGCGGCTCGTAGGCGACGAAGGTGGGGCGAGGGCGCGCGGCGCGGCCGGACGGAGCCCGCCCCGACGCCTTCCCCCGGGAGTCCTTGGCCGCCGGGCGCGACGACCCCGAGCCCGACGAGGACGTGCGGGAGGGGGACGTGCGGGAGGACGACGACGCGGACGGGGCGATCACCGCGTTCTCGCGGCGGGCCGCCCGGGCGTCGCGGGTCTGCCGGTTGCGGGCGGCGCGGCGCTGCTTGGAGACGTTGCGCTTGTCGGGCACGGTCGTCACGGTAGAGCCGCCGGGGGGTCGTGGGCGACCCGAGCCCCGTGCCCCGGTCCCGGGCCGGGGGTCCGGGCGGGCGTGGTAGTGCTTACGGCCGGTCGGACGACGGGGGATGCGCACGCCATGACATCGAGCTGGGACATCCGGGCCGACAGCCCCCTGCTGCCGGTCGCCGCCGCGGGCGGCCGGCGCGCCCGGTTCTCGCTGCCCGTCCCGGCGCCCGACGGGCCGCCCGCGCCGGTCGAGGGCCTCCTGGCCGGCGCCGTCGAGGTCGACATCACCCCACCGCCGGGCCTGCCGAAGGCCGGGTACTCGCGCAACGCCCACACGGGCACGGGGTTCCGCTCGCGCCTCCGGGCGCGGGTGCTCCACCTGCGGGCGGGCACCGGCTCGGTGGCGATGGTCCAGTGCGACCTGCTCGGCGGGTCGGCGATCCTGCAACGCCTGGTGGCCCGGGCGGTGGCCGGCCGCACCGACGTCCCCGCCGCGGGCGTCAGCATCGGCGCCACCCACACGCACGGGGGGCCCGGCCAGTTCCTCGGCACCGACTTCTACAACCGCTTCGCCTCCAACGAACCCGGGTTCGACGCCGCGTGGGCCCAGGCCCTGGCGACCCGCATCGCCGACGGCGTGGTCGCCGCCGTCGACCAGCGGCGGCCCGCCCGCCTGGCCTGGGGGCGCGCCGACGTGTGGGGCCTCACCCGCAACCGGTCGCTGCCGTCGTACGTGCGCAACGAGGGCGCCGATCCTCGGCGGGCCGCGCAGCGCACCTACGTGTCGGTCAACCCCGACCTGCACCTCCTGCGCGTCGACGCCACCGCCGCCGACGGCGGCACCGAGCCCCTGGCGACGATGGCCGTGTTCTCGGTGCACGGCACCGGCGTGCCGATGCGGTCCGCGACCTACAACGCCGACCTGTGGGCCTACGTCACCGACGAGCTCGGGTGGCAGATCGAGCGCACCCACCGCCGCCGGCCGGTCGTCGGGGCCGTCGAGGGCACCCACGCCGACGTCGCCCCCGCGCTGCACCCGGGCACGGCGGGCGACCTCGAGGCCCGGCGGGTGGGCCGCGCCATCGGCGCCCGGGCGGCCGCCGTGTACGCGTCGCTCGACGAGGCCCTCGACGACCGGGTCACCGTCGGATGCGGGCTGCGCGAGGTCGACCTCGAGCGCGACCGGTCGGCCGGCGGGGTCACGCTCCCCCGGCGGCCCGCCGTCGGCGCCGCGCTCGTGGCCGGTGCGTTCGAGAACGAGACCCCGGTGATCCACCGCGTGCCGCCCTTCCGCCCCGGCGTGCCGCGCCGACGCACCGCCCGGCCCCAGGGCGGCAAGCGGGTGCTCGGTGGCCCGTTCCAGCGCCTGGTGCTGCCGCTGCGCGGGTTCCCGCGCGTCCTGCCCGTGCAGGTCGTGCGCGTCGACGACGCCGCCGTGGTCGGCCTGCCGTTCGAGCTGACGGTCGAGACCGGGCGGCGCATCGCCGCCGCCGTGCGCGCCGAGACCGGCGACCACGGCGTGGGCCGGGTGATCGTGTCGTCGGTGGCCAACGAGTACTCGGGCTACTGCACGACCCCCGAGGAGTACGCGGAGCAGCGCTACGAGGGGGGCCACACGCTCTACGGGCCCGGCACGCAGCCCTTCCTGGCCGCCCACGCCGGGCGGCTGGCCGGCGAGGTGGTGCGCGACGGGCTGGTGAGCGACCTGATCGCCGACCGGGCCTTCGACCTGCACCACCGCTCGTACCTGCCGTCGCCGTCGTCGCCGGCCGCGGCGTCGGCGGTCGAGCGGGCGCTCGACGGCCCGCCGCGGTTCACCGACGCCACCGGCACCAGCGACCCCGTGTGGGAGCAGCGCTGGTGGGACGCCGCCCCGGGCGACCTCACTTGGGACGCCCCGCTGGTGCGCGTCGAGATGGCCGACGGCGACGGCCCCTGGGTCGCCGCACTGCTCGACGACGGCCGCCGGGTCGACGACGCCGGCACCGACATCGAGGTCGTCCACCTCGGGGCCGACGGCGACCGGGGCGACCGCTACGCCGCCCGCTGGTGGGACCCCGCGTTCCGGGCCGGGCGCCGCCACCGGTTCGTTCTCCTGGCCGGCGGCGGACGGCCCGAGGTGGCGGGCGAGGGCGCCGACTGAGGCTCCGACCTCGCCCGGCGGACGCGGCCGCGCGTGTCGTCGACGGGCGGGCGGCCGGAAACGGTGGCGCGGCAGGCCCGGCGACCCGTCAGGCCACCCGGGCCAGCCAGTCGGCGAGCAGCGCCTCCAGCAGGGCCGGCCGCTCGTGCGGCAGGGCGTGCCCCGCCATGTCGAGCGCCGCGAAGGTGGCGTGGGGGTACTGGTCGAGCAGGTCCCACTGCCCGGCGTAGCCGACCACCCCGTCCTGCCGCCCGGTGACGATCAGCGTCGGGGCCGCGAAGGCCGGGCCGTCGTCGGGATCGGGGACGAGGCGCCCCTCCATGATCCGCTCGACCGCCGGCCCGTCGTACCGGCCCAGCACCGGGACCACCGCCTCGAGGAACCGCTGCGCGGTCAGGCGCGTCTGCACGACGAAGTAGCCCCGGAACTCGGCGTCCTGCTCGCGGGTGAGCACCCCGTCGAGGTCGCCGGCCACCTCGACCGGGGCGTGCTCGCCGGCGTACCCGCCGCTGGTGAGGAGCGGGCAGATCAGGGCGAGCCCGGCGACCTGCGTCGGACGCCGGTCGACCAGGCCGCGGGCGAGGTAGGCCCCGTACGACTGGGCGACCACGAGGAACGGCGCGTCGCCGATGCGGGCGTCGATCACCGCCTCGACGTCGTCGAGGGCGTCGCCGGGTCCCCGCACGTCGTCGCCAGCGGGGCTGGCGCCCATGCCCGGCAGGTCGACGTAGATGCGCCGGTGCCCGGGGCGGGTGCGGAACATCGGCTCGAGGTAGCCGACGGTCTCCTCGTGGGCGGAGTACGCCCCGTGGAGCACGAGCACGGGTGTGCCGCGGCCGTGCTCGACGTGGTGGAGCAGCGGGCGGCCGGTGGCGGGCCGCGACGGGGCGGGGTCGGAGTGGGACGCCATGCCGCCCATCCTCGTCGCCGTGCGCCGCCGTCGACCACGGAGTTGCCCGCCGCCCGCCGGCGGGGCCGAAGGCGGGGGCGGGGCGCGGGGGCGGGTTGGGGGGACTGTCGGCCGGGCTCAACGGAAGTCGCGGCTGCGGACGTGCGCACCGATCGGCAGGGCCTCGATGCGCTCGGCGATGACGTTGGTGACCCCCTCGACCCGTTCGAGCCGGCCGCGCACCAGCAGCGCCGCCGCGGTGCGCACCACCCGGCGGTGGTGCGCCCAGCAGCCCTTGGACACGACGATGTTGAGCAGTCCGCTCTCGTCCTCGAGGTTCACGAAGGTCGTGCCCCCGGCCGTGGCGGGGCGCTGGCGGTGGGTGACCACGCCGCCCACCGTCACCCGCGAGCCGTGCGGGCGGTCGACCAGGTCGGCGGCGCGCACCACGCCGAGGCGGTCCAACAGGTCGCGGAGGAACCGGGTGGGGTGGCCCTCGGGGCTGATGCCGGTGGCCCACAGGTCGGCCCGGGCCTCGTCCATCGGCTCGAGGCCCGGGAGGGCGGGGGCGTCGATGCCGGTGACGATGCCGTCGAGCCGGTCGGCGCCGGCCTGCGCCACGGCCCCGGCCACCCACAGGGCCCGGCGCCGGTCGAGCCCGAAGCAGCCGAACGCCCCGGCGGTGGCCAGGGCCTCGAGGTGGGCGGTCGTCAGGCCGGGGACCCGCCGCACCAGGTCTTCGGGGTCGGCGTAGGCGCCGTGGGCGTCGCGCTCGGCGACGATCCGGCCCGCCAGGTCGTCGCCCAGCCCCCGCACCGCCGCCAGGCCGACGCGCACGGCCGGCCCGCCCCTCCCCCACGTCTCGGGGGGCGCCCCCGCCCCGGGCGCCCGCCCGGGCCGAGTCGGCCGGTCCCGTCCCCTCCCCGAGGGAAACGGGTCCGAGGGACCGAGGCCCGAGGCGATGGGTTCCATCTGATCGAGGTCGAGGCGATGGGCTTCGCATGTGGAACCCATTGCCTCGACCTCCCCGGAACGGAACCCATCGCCTCGGGTCTCCCCCGCCCTCTCCCCCGCCCCCTGCCCCCGCCGGCCACCGGCCCCGGTCTCGGCGCCGCCGCGGGCACCACGACGGGCCGGGGGGAAGCCGTCGACCTCGAGGGTGGCGCCCGCGGCCGACAGGGCGAGGTCGGGCGTGCGCACCTCGACGCCGTGGCGCCGGGCGTCCTGCGTGAGCGAGTGCGGCGAGTAGAACCCCATCGGCTGGGCGTCGAGCAGCGCCGCGCAGAACGCCGCCGGGTAGTACCGCTTGAGCCACGACGACGCGTAGACCAGGTAGGCGAAGCTCACCGAGTGGCTCTCGGGGAAGCCGTAGCTGGCGAAGGCGGCCAGCTTCTCCCACACGCGCTCGGCCACCTCGCCGGTGACCCCCCGCTCGGCCATGCCGTCGTAGAGCCGCTGGCGCAGGCCCTCCATGCGCTCCTGGCTGCGCTTCGACCCCATGGCCTGGCGCAGATCGTCTGCCTCGCCCGGGGAGAACCCGGCCACGTCGATGGCGATCTGCATGAGCTGCTCCTGGAACAGCGGCACGCCCAGGGTCTTGCGCAGCGCCGGCTCCATGAGCGGGTGCGGGTAGGTGATCTCCTCGAGCCCCTTGCGGCGGCGGATGTAGGGGTGCACCGACCCGCCCTGGATCGGCCCCGGCCGGATGAGCGCCACCTCGACCACCAGGTCGTAGAACGTCTCGGGCCGCAGGCGGGGCAGCGTGGCCATCTGCGCCCGCGACTCGACCTGGAACACGCCCACCGAGTCGGCCCGGCACAACATGGCGTAGACCTCGGGGTCCTGCTCGAGGAAGGCGAGGTCGACCTCGTGGCCGTGGGCGGCCCGCACGAAGTCGACGCAGTGGTGCAGCGCCTCGAGCATGCCGAGGCCGAGCAGGTCGAACTTCACGAGGCCGACGGCGGCGCAGTCGTCCTTGTCCCACTGCAGCACGGTGCGCAGCGGCACGGTGCCGTCCGCATCGCCGTCGTCGCGCCCGTCGGGGGACCCGTGACCCGAGGCCGGGGACGACCCGGCGCCCGAAGCCGGGGACGACCCGGCACCCGAAGCCGGGGAC
>Ga0111538_10001538_pt1 | contig 32384 bp, 31 predicted proteins | sample SoiMethybrSBSTD1_FD_79669 | JGI IMG/M metagenome (GOLD analysis project Ga0111538, IMG submission 79669) | Bulk soil microbial communities from a Populus tree surrounding site in Tennessee, USA - Soil MetaG P. TD hybrid SBSTD1 (version 2)... | ecosystem: Environmental > Terrestrial > Soil >...
AGTCTTGGCCGCGGACTGATCGCCGAGCAGCCAGCGCGCCTCGTCGTTGCCGGCGACCGAGAATCGACCACGAAGATCATAGAAAAAGGCTGCCTGCCGACTCTCCTCACCCATCTGGTACGCCGCCGTGACTGCCCAGCGGCCGTCATCTAGGCGGTAGGAGTCCCATTTGATGGTGTCGATGTCGACGCCGCGACCCAGCAGCCGCTCAGTGACGGTGATACGCAAGCTGCGGTGTCCGGATGGCTCGCCGCGGCGGCGTACCGACGACGACATCGCCATCGACGCCACATGGTCGCGCTCGGCAAGGACCGGAGTCGCAAAGCGCTCGACGCGGTCCATCGGAATGCCGGCAACGCGGGCCACGTCTTCGAGGCTCTCGCCGGCCCGGATCCGCGCCTGAATATCACGGGGGGTGAGGGAGGTTTGCATCTCTATCTCCAGTTGTCCGAGCCGTGGTCGGTCACCCCGTACCGCTGCGCGGAGTCTCTCGTCTGCTTCGATGATCAATTCCTCACCGCTCTCGGTGGCCACGATCAAGGACTTCCCATCCGGGCTGAGTCCCACCAGTCGTGCGATGCGCATCCGTCGCGGCGGCTCCTCGTGCGGCATTGTTCCAGCCAACTTACTCCGGCTCCCCGACGAAATGCGGGATGAACTCGCTCACCGGTGGGCCAGGAAGTAAAGCACCCTTGCCTGCAGTCGTACTGTCGGTCCATGCGCGAGCCTCAGCAACCCGAGACAGCCACCCGTGGGGAGCTCCGGTCATCTGGATATGTGAGCCGCCACATCAAGGAAGAGCTTCGCGAGAACTTGATCCATCGACTCCGCTCTGGGGCGGTCGCTTTTCCTGGCATTGTCGGGTTCGACACAACGGTGCTGCCGGAACTCGAGAGTGCGGTACTCGCGGGACACGATCTGGTGCTCCTCGGCGAGCGCGGGCAGGGCAAGACCCGTCTGATGCGTACGGTGGCCGGTCTGCTGGACGAGTGGAGCCCGAAGGTCGCGGGATGCGAGATCAACGACGACCCGTACGCACCCGTCTGCGTTCGCTGTCGCTCGCTGGCTGTGGCGCTGGGTGACGAGCTTCCCATCGAGTGGCAGCACCGCGATGAGCGCTACACCGAGAAACTGGCGACGCCGGACACCTCTGTCGGCGATCTGATCGGTGACGTCGATCCGGTGAAGGTCGCTCAGGGCCGCACGCTTGGCGATCCCGAAACGGTCCATTACGGGTTAGTGCCACGCACCAACCGAGGAGTATTCGGGCTGAACGAGCTGCCCGACTTGGCAGAGCGCATCCAGGTCGCGCTGTTCAATGTCTTGGAGGAGCGCGACATCCAGGTACGCGGCTACTCACTGCGACTACCCCTGGATATCTTCTTGATCGCCACCGCCAACCCGGAGGACTACACGAATCGCGGTCGCATCATTACTCCGCTGAAGGACCGTTTCGGTGCGGAGCTGCGGACGCACTACCTCACCGATCTCGCCGACGAGCTGAGGCTGATCCGTCAGGAGGCAACGCTGGTTGCTGAGGTCGGTGATCATTTGCTGGAGATACTTGCTCGTCTGGTCCGCAACCTTCGTGAGTCCAACTCAGTGGACCAGCGTTCGGGTGTCTCGGCCCGCTTCGCGATCGCCGCCGCGGAAGGGGTCGCGGCGTCGGCGTTGCGCCGGGCGGCTCGTACTCGTGATCATGAGGCAGCCGTCGCACGCACATGCGATCTTGCCGCGGTGGTGCCCACACTGCTCGGGAAGATCGAGTTCGAGATGGGCGAGGAAGGCCGGGAACGGGCCGTGGTGGAGCATTTGATGCGGCTCGCCACCGCGGCGACGTTCCGGGACAGGCTGTCCGGTCTGGATCTATCCGGCTTCACGGAGGTCTTTGCCCAAGGTGGCCTGGTCGAGACCGGTGATCTGGTTCCCGCGTCGGACTTGTTGGGGCAACTGGGTACGGTGCCGGGACTCTCCAAGGTCCTGAACCGGCTGGGGTATGACGATGCGGCAGGCCGAGGGCAGGTCGCGGCGGCTGCCGAGTTCACCCTCGAAGGCTTGCATCTGACACGCCGGATCGAAAAAGAGATCGTCGATGGACGGGCGATCTACGGCGCAGCCTGAGAGGAGGTGATCAGGGTTTCCGACGAGAGCAGTCGCGATCATGCGGGCGAGTATGGGCGAGACCGGGCCCACCGGTTTCGGTATGGACCATGGCGTGGTGGTCCGGATCCACTGAAGCCCCCGTTCGACGTACGTGAGGCCATCGACCGGATCGGTCAGGACGTGCTTTCGGCGGGGACCGTCCGCGATGCATTGCGTGACTTGATGCGCGGCGGCATCGATGGGCGCCGCGGCCTCGACCGGCTGGCGGACAAGATCAAGAGACTACGCGCGCAGGCGCGGCGGCGTGGCGACCTGGGCGGAGTCCTGGACCAGGTGCGCGCGGCGCTCGACCAGGCGCTGGCTGCCGAGCGCGAGACCCTTGCCGCGAGCGACTCCAAGGATGCCCGCCTGGCCGAGCTGGAGCTGGACACCGTCCCAGACGACGTTGCCGGCGCCGTGCGCGCCCTCGATCACTACTCGTGGCGCTCGGAGGAGGCCCGGGAGATCTTCGAGGCGATCAAGAACATGCTGCAGCGCGAAGTGCTGGACGCCCAGTTCGCCGGCATCAAACAGGCCCTTGAATCACCGGATCCCGAGGTCATGCAACGCGTCAAGGACATGCTGGCCGATCTCAACGCGCTGCTCGCCGCGCACGCCCGACAAGAGGACACGACGGATCAGTTCGCCGAGTTCATGGAGCGGCACGGCGAGTTCTTTCCCGAGCAGCCGGAGACGATCGAGGAGCTGATCGATGCGCTGGCCCGTCGCGAGGCCGCCGGTATGCGACTCATGGCTTCGCTCAGCCCGGAGCAGCGCGAACAACTCGGCCAGCTGATGAGCCACGTACTTGCGGATGCAGATCTTGCTGCGGAAATGGCTCAACTGGCAGACAACCTACGGGCGCTGCGTCCCTACTTGGATCGTGATCAGCCTGCGAACATGCGGCCCGGCGGTGAGCCGCTCGGCTACAGCTCGGCCGTTGAGGCCGTTGCCGAGCTTGCTGATCTTGAGCAGCTCGAGGCGCAGCTGTCCCAGAGCGAGCAGGTTTCCACGCTGGACGACGTGGACATCGACCTACTGGCCAGGCATCTCGGCCGGGAGGCCGTCAGCGACCTGCAAGCGCTCCGGGATCTGGAACGAGAGCTCGAGCAGCAGGGCTATCTGACCCGCGGCGACGATGGGTTGCGGCTGACCCCGCGTGCCGTACGACGCCTTGGACAGACTGCGCTACGAAGGGTCTTCGCTCAGCTCGACGGCTCGAGCAACGGCGATCACGACGACCAGCGCACCGGTGCTGCTGACGAGCCCACCGGTCTGACACGGCTCTGGGTCTTCGGCGACGAGTTGCCGATCGACGCCCCGCGCACGGTGTCGAATGCGCTGCGCAGGTCAGGACTGGGTCCGAACGGTGTCGCCTTGGAGGTCGGTGACTTCGAGGTCACCGAGACTGAGCGCCGGATCAGCGCTGCGGTGGCGCTGTGCGTGGACCTCTCGTTCTCGATGGTGCATGACGGACGTTGGGGCCCGATGAAGCAGACTGCCCTGGCGCTGAACCACCTTATTGAGACCCGGTTCCGACAAGATGCACTCCAGGTCATCGGATTCAATCGGCTCGCTCGCCGGCTTACGCCGGTCCAGCTCGCCGAGGCCGAGCCTGAGTGGGTGCAGGGCACCAACCTGCAGCATGCGCTGATGCTCGCGTTGCGTCACGTGCGCCGTCACCCAGATGCCGAGCCGGTCGTCCTCGTGGTCACCGACGGTGAGCCGACCGCACACCTCACTGGTGGGGGAGATGCCTACTTCCAGTGGCCGCCGACGTCAGAGACGATTCGGGCCACCATCGCGGAGGTCGATGAACTCACCCGCTACGGCGCGACGATCAACACGTTCATGCTTGGTGAGGATCCGGGACTGGCCCGGTTCGTCGACGCACTCGCCCGTCGTGCCGGCGGCCGGGTGTTCACCCCCGACATCTCCCGTCTGGGTGAGTACGTCGTCGCCGACTACCTGAGGGCCCGTCGCGGCCGCCGGTGAATGCCCGGCCCTGAGGTTGTGGCAGCGGTGCTTCAGCGCGCCGGGTTCAGTGCGGCTTGCCGCTGGCGCTCCAAGATGTCGGCGAGGTAAGCGCCATAACCCGACTTCAGCAACGCATGCGCCCGCTGCTCGAGCTCGTCATCGGTCAGGAACCCTTGCCGCCAAGCCGCCTCCTCAGGGGCGCCGATCTTGAGTCCCTGCCGGGCCTCAATCGTGCGTACGAAGTTGCTGGCGTCGTTCATCGACTCGAAGGTCCCGGTGTCCAGCCAGGCTGTGCCGCGCGGGAGGACCCCGACCTGTAGCTTGCCCGCTTCGAGATACTGCCGGTTCACGTCGGTAATTTCGTACTCGCCGCGAGCCGATGGGCGAAGTTGAGCCGCGATGCCGATCACGTCGTTGTCATAGAAATAGAGACCAGGGACGGCGTAGTTCGACTTCGGATGAACAGGCTTCTCCTCCAACGAGATTGCCCGGCCCTCGGCATCGAATTCGACAACTCCGTAGGCCTGAGGCTCCGCAACCCAATAGGCGAAGACGGCTGCGCCCTCAGCGTCGGTGAAGCGCCGTAATTGGGTTCCCAAGCCTGGGCCGTAGAAGATATTGTCGCCAAGCACCAGCGCTGCTTTCTCGCCACCGATGAATTCAGCGCCGATCACAAAGGCCTGGGCGAGACCATCCGGTGATGGTTGCTGCGCATAGCTGATTGAGATGCCGAACTGCGAGCCATCGCCCAACAACCGCCCGAAGGCAGTCGCATCGTGCGGCGTGGTGATCACCAGTATATCGCGGATGCCGGCGAAGATCAGCGTCGACAAGGGATAGTAGATCATCGGCTTGTCGTAAACCGGAACCAGCTGCTTGCTCACGCCGAGAGTGACTGGATGGAGCCGGGTGCCAGAACCCCCCGCCAGGATGATGCCTCGCATGGCGCTAAGTCTCGCAGAGTGTGTGCACGACCCATCTTCCATAGGATGACTCGCATGACGAAAGTCCTGGTGACTGGTGGGGCGGGATTCATCGGATCCAACTTCGTCCGCTATGTCCTCAACAACACCGATTACACGGTCACGGTGTTGGACAAGCTGACCTACGCCGGGAATCGGGTGTCGCTGGAGGGGTTGCCTGAGGATCGCTTCGTTTTCGTTCGAGGGGACATTTGCGACGCGAGTCTGGTCCATGAGCTGGTACGAGACCACGACTTCGTCGTTCATTTCGCGGCAGAGTCCCACAACGACAACTCGCTTCGCGACCCGTCGGCGTTCATTGTTACGAACCTGGTCGGCACTTACACGTTGCTGGAGGCGGTGCGCAGATATGGCGTCCGCTACCACCACATCTCCACCGACGAGGTATATGGCGATCTTGACCTAGACGATCCAAATCGTTTCGTCGAAACCACCCCGTACAACCCGTCGAGCCCGTACTCGGCGACCAAGGCCGGTTCAGATCATCTGGTCCGCGCGTGGGTGCGCTCCTTCGAGGTACGGGCCACACTCAGCAACTGTTCCAACAACTACGGTCCGTATCAGCATGTCGAGAAGTTCATTCCGCGGCAGATCACCAACATTCTGGATGGTGGTCGGCCGAAGCTTTACGGCGCCGGGCTTAACGTTCGCGACTGGATTCATGTTGATGATCACAGCTCCGCGGTGCTGCTGATCACGACCGAGGGGAAGATCGGCGAGACCTACCTGATCGGCGCTGCAGGGGAACGGAACAACAAAGAAGTCATTGAAACGATCTTGGATCTGATGGGACAGCCGCCCGATGCTTTTGATCATGTGACCGATCGTGCGGGTCACGACCTGCGCTACGCGATCGACTCGACCAAGATCAGAATGGAACTGGGCTGGCGCCCGACTTTCTCCGACTTCGATGCGGGCCTGGCCGCCACCATCGCGTGGTACCAGGCCAACGAGGCGTGGTGGCGGCCACAGAAAGCTCAGACCGAGGCGACGTACGCCCGCCACGGGCAGTAGACGATGTCCGAGCTGGCGATTGCCCGGACTCCGATACCGGGCTTGCTGGTCCTCTCACTAGACGTACGGAGTGACAACCGTGGCTGGTTCAAGGAGACCTGGCAGCGGGAGAAGATGATGGCTCTCGGGTTGCCTGACTTCGCGCCGGTGCAAAACAACGTCTCGTTCAACAACCGCGTCGGCGCGACACGGGGCATCCATGCCGAGCCGTGGGACAAGCTGGTGTCGCTGGCGAGCGGCCGGATCTTCGGTGTCTGGGTCGACTTGCGTGTTGGTGATGGCTTCGGTCGTTTGTACACCGCCGAGATGGGTCCCGAGACGGCGATCTTCGTTCCGCGTGGCGTCGGCAACGCCTTTCAGACCCTGGCCGAGCAGACCGTGTATTCCTATCTGGTCAATGATCACTGGAAGCCGGCCGCAAAACAGTCCTACACCTTCGTCAACGTCGCGGACGAGACACTGGCGATCGACTGGCCGATTCCGCTCGTGCAGGCGGAGCTGTCGGAGGCCGATAAGGCTCACCCCAGGCTGGCCGACGTGACGCCGCTCCAGCCGAAGAAGATCTTGATCATCGGTGCTGGTGGTCAGCTGGGCCGGGCGCTGATCATGGCGATGCCATCAGCGATCCCGATCAGTCGGAGCACAGTGGACCTGGCGAGTCCGGAGTCGATCACAACCTTTGATTTCGCGCCATACGGCGTCGTGATCAACGCGGCTGCCTACACCAAGGTCGACGCAGCCGAGACCGAGGTAGGCCGACGCGAGGCGTGGGCGGTCAACGTAGGTGGCATGGCGTCCCTGATCGAGGCTGCGCGGAAGTACCGCTTCACTCTGGTACATGTCTCGTCGGACTACGTTTTCGACGGCTCGCAGGCGCTCCACACCGAGACCGAACCGTTCTCACCGCTCGGTGTCTATGGACAGACCAAGGCTGCTGGTGACGCACTGATCAGGTCGCTACCGGCGCACTACCTGCTGAGGACAAGCTGGGTCATCGGCGATGGCCACAACTTCGTGCGAACCATGGCATCCTTGGCGGACCGCGGGGTGAGTCCGGAGGTTGTCGATGATCAGTTCGGCCGGCTCACGTTCACGACAGAGATCGGCCGAGCCATCCTTCATCTCCTCGATACCGGAGCGCCGTACGGGACCTACAACCTCAGCAACGACGGAGATGCTATGACCTGGGCGGGCATCGCTCGCGTTGTCTTCCAAGCTCGCGGCCGAGACGCGTCGTCGGTAACGGGTGTCACGACGGCCGAATACGGGGCTGGAAAGTCACTCGCTCCCCGCCCCAGGCAGAGCCTCCTGAGCCTCGACAAGATCATCGGCTCCGGGTTTCGGCCGACTGACGCAATGACTCATCTCCACGCATACCTGTCAACTCTGGAGTGAGGTCGGTCGCGCGTGCGTCCTCGGGCCCCGAATCCCTACTCGAGGGGTGGCCACGAACGAAGAGCACACTGAGGGTCAGCAGCAGCCCCGCGATGGCCACGGCCACGAACCCCGCTTGTGCTCCCAAGCTGTCGATCACGTGACCAACGGCAGCCGCTCCTATGGCCACGCCAGCGGCCATGCCGGTCGAGATCCATGCCAGTGCCTCGGTCAGCCGATTCTGGTCCACTGAAGATTGCGTTACCGCAACGGAGGCGATCAAGGTTGGCGCGATGGCTATTCCACTAAGCGTGAGGAGCAGCGCCAGAACCACCGGGTGCCCGACGAACGGCAGCGGCAGCAAGGACAGCGCCAGCAGGGACGCGCCCACGCGGAAACGCTTGGCAGGAGAGGCCCGCCACGTGATCGCACCACTTACGCCACCAGCTACCAGAGACCCGAATGCCCAGGCCATCAAGATCAGACCGGCGTACCTAAGCACGCCAGCCTCCTTCGCAAACGCGACGACATTGACCTCCATGCCCCCAAACACCATGCCGAGGGCAGCAGAGGCAATGGCCACCGGAAGCAGGACGCGCCATGGCAACCGAGACGATCCGGCATTGCCGTCCCGCGACGTCGGCCGGATCGGCGGCTGGCTGCTGCGCTGGACGGCGAGGGCAATGGCACCGATGAGACCGATGACCGCGCTGACGCTGACTCCGAGCGCCGGATGAAGCGCGGTGGCAAGGAAAGTGACCAGCACCGGCCCGACGATGAACACCACCTCGTCGAGCATCGCCTCAAGTGCGAACGCGGTGTTCAGCAAGGGAGAGCCGTTCAGCCGGAGCGTCCAGCGCGCTCGCACGGCCGACCCGGCCAGGGTGAAACCGGCCCCGACGCCGATGGCCGCGACCAGGCTCACGGCTAGCGGCCAGGCCAGCTCAACTGCTGTCACCAGGAGTGCCACGCTGAGGGTGTTGATCACGACAGCGAGGAGCAAGACACGCGCTTGGCCCACGCGGTCAGTGGCGCGGCCCCACAGCGGCGCCACGACGGCCCCGGTCACTGTGCCGGCGGCTGTGAGCAAACCGGCCAGGCCAAACGAACCCGTGGTCAGCGACACCAGCAGCACGATGCCGATGCCCGTCATGGACATGGGCAACCTGGCCACGAAGCCTGCCAAGCTGAACGCCACCGCTCGACGATCCGAGAGCACCTCTCGGTACGGGCGAAGCCCCGCGGCCACGACTATCCTCCTCGTACGCAAAGATCACGCTTGTGGGTGATCCCTCCAATGTCTGACGACGCATCAACCAGGCAGCCAGGTAACGCACTTGCGCCATATGAGGCGATCCTGCTGGTGTCCTTCGGCGGTCCCGAGCATCCGGAGGATGTTATGCCGTTCCTGCGCAACGTCACCCGTGGTCGGGGCATTCCCGCCGAACGGTTGGCCGAGGTCGGCCGACACTATTTGTTGTTCGGCGGCAAGAGCCCGATCAACGATCAGTGTCGCAGGCTGCTCTCCGCATTGACGAACGAATTACACAGCCGGGACATTCAGCTGCCGCTGTACTGGGGGAACCGGAACTGGAGCCCCTACATCGACAACGAACTTCGTGCGATCGAACGAGACGGTCACCGTCGAGTGCTGGTCGTCGTGACGAGCGCTTATCCGTCCTATTCTTCGTGCCGCCAGTACCGCGAAAACCTCTTTGACGCCGCGCAGAGTACTCAGATACAGATCGACCGAATCCGGCACTACGCCAACCACCCTGGATTTGTCGATGCCTCGGTGGATGCCTCAGTCAAGGCGCTCGAGACATTGGGGGAGAAAGCAGACGAGGCTCGCCTGGTCTTTGTCACCCACTCGATCCCCATGGCGATGGCGGAGACTGCCGGGCCGGAGCCGCGCAGTCGCAGTGGCGCATACGTCGACTGGCACGCGGTCGTCGCATCCGAGGTAACGGATCGTGTCAGCCAGCAGCGCGGCCAAGGCTACGAGAGCGATTTGGTCTATTGCTCCCGATCCGGCCCTGCGAGCCAGCCGTGGCTTGAGCCAGACATCAATGATCATCTGCAGCTCCTCGCGGCACAGGGCGTGGGTGCCGTCGTGGTGGTGCCGATCGGCTTCGTGTCCGACCACATGGAGGTGGTCTTCGATCTGGACACCGAGGCCGCCGCCACCGCCGCGGAGTGCGGCCTTGCTTTCGCACGGGCCGCAACCGCCGGCGATCATCCGACATTCGTGGGCGGCCTAGTCGACCTGATGGTGGAACGTGCCGCCGCAGCCCGTGGGGAGCATCCGGACCAGCCCGTGGCGAGACATGGCCCGGCGGTTGGATCTGTCGCTGCGGGCTGGTATGAATGCCAAACCGACTGCTGCCTGAACCTCCGCGAACCCGGTCGCCCAGCGCTGTGCCAAGTCGCTGGCTGAGCCGTCCCTGTGGCCCCGGTGTTCGGCCGATCTGACGGTGGCGGGCCAACTGCCGGTGAATGGCGACAATCCGCCTGTGAGCGGGAATTTTGGACACGCGATGGCGTTATAGCGGGCGCGAGCACACATAGCACGCATATTGGTTGATTGGTGTGGTATTACTGCGCACGAGTCAGATCAGGATCTGGGCTTTTCGGGCCCGGGAAGGCAAAGATGGCGACCGATTACGACGCCCCTCGCAAGACCGATGAAGAACTGAACGAAGACAGCATCGAAGAGCTCAAGACTCGCCGCAACGATAAGAACTCCGGGAAGGTCGACGAAGACGAGGCCGAAGCAGCGGAAGCATTTGAGCTTCCCGGCGCGGATCTCTCTCACGAGGAACTGACCGTCAGGGTCTTGCCACGTCAGTCCGACGAGTTCACCTGCGCCAGCTGTTTCCTGGTTCGACATCGCAGCCAGATCGCAGAGATAGGTCCCCATGGTGAGGCGTACTGCTTCGACTGTGCCGGATGATCGGCGGTCCTTTGCGACCACGGCACTAGCTGATGGCAACATGATCAATTAGGCTGGAACCACCGGACGCGTACGCAGTGGTGTCAGTCAGTTCTTTGTCCCGGCGGCTGCTGTGTGAGGGGGTCGCGACCACGCAGGTGCACAGATGTACCGGGTTGATTGGGGGCAGTCAGTCCGGACAGAACACCACCTCGCGACCCCGAACGGGTCGCGAGGTGGTGTTTCGTACGGGTTAAATCTTGACCCTGATCTTGCCTGCGTCCGGCGAGTCGTTACCTATTTCCTTTTCCCAGTGGCGCGCCGCCATACGTTGGGTGAGTAGCTGGGTGACCCCGACACCCACGGCGCTTGCCAGTGCCCAGCTCATCGCTGTCATTACCGGGGTGTTTGGATCGGTTGGCGATGGTGGCTCGTCGCCGGTAACAAGCTTCCAACCCGCCTTGAGCAATCGCTGCGCTGCGATCGTGGTAACCGCTCCGATCACTCCGACGTAGAGCTTCCAGAGCAGTTTCTGAGTTGGTCCCATCGGCTCAGCCCTTTCATTTTCGGCGGTCCGGAGTACCCAATGCCGCTCTGTGATCGCATCTTAGTGCCGGGCGCGAACACCAACGCGGGCTCCCGTGTGGTTCTTAGCTGGGCGCGTAGGTTACCCCCATGCTGTTCCATGAACGGCTCACTGTACCGGTCATCTGGTGGGTCCTCGCGGCACTGTTCTCCCTTTCGGTGTTGCTTGCGGTAGGTGCCTATCTCGGCGCGGCTTGGGGCCTCGGAAGCTCCGTCGCGACAATGCTGATCGCTGCCGCGATCTTCGTCTCGGCGTCCATCGTGATAAGTGTCGATGCGCAGGAGATTCGAGTAGGCCGAGCAAGCATCGAACATGCCTACATCGCCGCCAGTAGAGCACTCGATGCGGAGCAGACACGTCTACGCGCTGGGGTCGAGGCCGATGCCAGCGCTCACCTGGTGCTTCGGCCGTACATCAAGACGGCGGTAGAAATCACTCTCGATGACGAGGATGATCCAGTGCCGTATTGGCTGATCTCGACCAGAAATCCGCAACGGCTGGCAGCCGCACTTCGGGATGCAACCTCGTCTACGCTGACCGAGTGAGCGAGTCATGACCTCTGTCGAGGTTCTACTGCTCCAGCTCGATCCCGGGCTGGAGCCGCCGTCATATGCCCATCCTGGCGATGCAGGCGCGGATCTGCGCAGCAGTGAAGACTTCGAGCTGCAGCCGGGAGAACGCCGGCTCGTGGGGACCGGCGTCGCGATCTCGCTGCCGGCCGGTTATGCGGCTTTTGTTCATCCGCGCTCGGGGCTGGCCGCTCAGCACGGCATCAGCATCGTGAACGCGCCGGGCACGGTGGATGCCGGTTACCGCGGCGAGATCAAGGTGTGCCTGATCAACACAGACCGCAGCCGTGCCGTCAGCATTGCCCGTGGCGACAGGATCGCTCAGCTCGTCATTCAACCGGTCAGCCTGGCCGCATTCGTGCCAGTCAGCGAGCTGCCAAGCTCAGTGCGGGGAATTGGCGGGTACGGATCAACCGGCGGAATACTGGGCAGTGCCAGGCGGCAGGGGAGCAACCAGCCGGGTGCCGCCGATCAGGAGGCGGCGCAGCGAGGGGACGAGAGTCTGAGTGTGCCAAGGAAGCACGCATGATCTTCAGACGAGGCAAGAAGCGTGACAGCGAGTCCGCCGTCGAGGAATCCGCCGAGGAGGTCGGTGACGACGAACTTGGTGAGTCTGCGGAAGCCGACGACGAGTCGATCGCACGGGACGTGGAGGGCGGCGATCTGGCGGCGCTCGAAGAACTGGAATGGCGGGGCTCGGGACCTTACGACATCAGTGAAGTCGAGAGTATCGAGAGCACAGAGGAAAGCCCGAAGATCGACCTTGGCAGCTTGATCCTTACGGCTGTGCCGGGTTCCGAGCTGCGACTCCAGGTGGCCGAGGAGACCGGTGAGATCGTGTCGGCCATGCTTGTGCTCGAAACCATCGTCGAGCCTCCAGCGAGCGCGAACCAGAAACCTCAGAGCTATTCCTCGGCACTGGAGCTTGGAGCGTACGCGGCTCCACGCAGCGGCGGGCTCTGGGCCGAGCTGCGGGATGAGATCTCCAGGAGTGCCACGGAGGCCGGCGGTACGGCCTCACTCGGCGAGGGGCCATTCGGCGTAGAACTCAGGCGACTTATTCCAGTGACGACACCCGATGGGGAGGAGGGATATCAGCCCTCACGTATGTGGGTCGCAGAGGGTCCGCGCTGGCTGCTGCGCGGAATCGTGTACGGGCAGGCAGCTATCGAGGAAGAGGCAGACTCTCCGGTCGTAGCTGACGTGCTCTCCGCATTCCGTCAGGTCATCGTGCGGCGCGGTGACGAGGCAATGGCACCTGGTGACCTGCTGCCCTTGACCATGCCGACAACTGTCGCCCCTGAGCCCGACACGTAGCCATGAGACGTGCCGGCGCGTGCGGACACAATCGTTGACCACCGTGGGATGCTGGATGTGCGGAGGTGACACGCGATGGCCAAGGAAAACATGCTGCAGAGAGCCCTGCGTCGGTTCGCATCATCAAATGCCGATCTGGAGTCCGAGGAACTGCAACGCAACGTCCGTGAAGAGGGCGCAATACCCATTCTGAACTGCGAGGACCGTCAGCGCGTTCAACTCACCGGGACGGTTTCGTCGGTGACGATCACGCCCCGAGCGGGCCACCCTGCTCTCGAGGCTGAGCTGCGGGACGGTTCTGGTGCGGTGACCCTGGTGTGGCTTGGTCGACGACAGATCCCCGGTATCGATCCGGGTCGGACCCTCAAGATCTGGGGCCGGATCAGCTGTCATGAGGGAAAGCGGCTGATCTACAACCCGCGCTATGAGCTGATGCAGACACCGGCGGCCTCGTGACTGACACGCTTTTATGATCGGCTCGTTTGTGATTGGCTCGGCCGCGGTGCCTGGCGCATGAGCGAGCTGCCCGCCGAACCGAAGACGGACTCGAATGACCCACCATCGCTGACTGGGGACGGGGAAGTTCAGCAGTTCCGGTACGTGGAGGAATTTGTCCGCTACCAGCTGGGCAAATCGCTCGGCGGCGCCCGCGGAATGATCGAGTCAGCCCTGCCGTTCATTGCCTTCACCGTCGCTTGGGTTCTTGCCCGGCAGCTCTACCCGGCTATTGCTGCCGCCCTCGTGACGGCGCTGCTGCTGGCTCTGATCCGTCTCATCCAGCGGCAGTCGGTCAAGTACGTCGTTCAGGCTGTCATCCCGACGGCCATCGCCGTTCTCATCGCGACGCGCACCGGGCGTGCGCAGGACATCTTCCTGCCAGGCATTCTGTACAACGGCGCCCTCGCGGTGCTCTCCTTGGTGACGGTCGCCATCGGCAAACCGCTCGTGGGCTTCATCATCGGCGCCGCAGTCGGCGACCCGACGGGATGGATGAGGGATCGCGGGCTGGTGAAGATGACCTCGAAATTGACCCTGGTGCTCGCGGTTCCCTACGTCGCTCGATTCGTCATCCAGCTGCCGTTGTTTCTCACCGGCCAGGTGGTCCTGCTCGGCGTAGCCAAGGTCGTCCTCGGTTGGCCGATGCTGATAGCCGCTCTCACCGTGATCGGCTTGATGCTCTCCAAGGGCAAGACCCCAATCGAGGATTCTGTTCTGGGGAATCCGGTCGCTGGCGAACCCCTACCGGCTGAAGATGTATAGCCTGCCGCTCGAAGCGCTTGATCAGACAGCCTGAACGCGTGGGGTAGGCGTCTTGGAGATGCTGATCGAGCCATCGCGCGGGGCCAGCATCTCAGCGAGCTCTTTTTCGAAGTCTTGGGCCGTCACGAACAGCAACTCATCGCCAGCCTCCAGCGAGCCGTCGCTATCCGGCGGTCGAGCATGCCCATCTCTGATGATCGCCACCAAGACGACGTCGCCGGGCCACTTCAGGTCGCCGATGCGGGCGCCCACGCATGGGCTGCTCGAAGGCAAAGTCATCTCGACCAGATTCGTGGCGCCTTCGTGGAAGGTCAGCAACCTGACAAGATCACCGACCGTAACCGCTTCCTCCACCAGCGCGGACATCAGCCGAGGTGTGGAGACCGAGACGTCGACGCCCCAGACCTCGTTGAACAGCCACTCATTCTTGGGGTGATTCACCCGGGCGACCGTACGCGGCACCCCGAACTCGGTCTTGGCGAGCAGTGACATCACCAGGTTGACCTTGTCGTCACCGGTGGCGGCGATTGCCACATCACACGTATCGAGCCCAGCTTCCTCAAGCGAGGACAGTTCACAGGCATCAGCTAGCAGCCACTCGGCCTCGGTCAAGGTCTCGGACTTGATCTCGTGTGGATCTTTGTCGATCAACAGCACCTCGTGCCCGTTCTCGACGAGCTCGGCCGCAATGGACCGTCCGACATTCCCCGCCCCGGCAATCGCCACGCGCATTCCCTCATACTCCTCTCGGCGGAGAACCGAGTATCGCCTCAACCGAGGCAAGCTTGGCGTCGGCGACGGCTGCGTACACGAGATCGCCATCCTGAAAAACGCTGCCGCGCTTGGGGACCATGCCAGAGCCCATCCGGAAGACGAACGGAATGCGCGCGCCAGTGGCTTCTTCCATCTGCTCAATGGTGCGACCGACCCAGGCTCGGTCGACGTGTACCTCCATCAAACGCACCGAACCCGATGGGTCCCGCCACTGCGGCTCTGAACCACTCGGCAACAGCCGCCGCAGTACTTGATCTGCGGTCCAACGTACGGTCGCGACGGTAGGTATCCCGAGCCGCTCATACACCTCAGCGCGCCCGGGATCGTAGATTCGAGCCACCACGTTCTCCACACCGAACGTCTCGCGTACCACACGGGCGGACAAGATGTTGGAGTTGTCGCCGCTTGACACCGCGGCGAATCCCTCGGCGTCCTCGATACCGGCTTCGAGCAGCACCTCGCGATCGAAGCCAACACCTCTTACCGTCTTGCCCGCAAAGTCCGGGCCGAGTCGCCGAAAGGCCTCCGAGTCGAGGTCGATCACCGCGACGGTGTGGCCTCGCTTCTCGAGGCTCCTCGCCAGGGTGGACCCCACCCGGCCGCAGCCCATGATCACGATGTGCACGCCGCCGAGTCTAGTGAACGTAGCTGTGAAACTCTGTGACGCAGGTCACCTCGGCCGTTGTCTGACACCACGCTGCTGCCGGTTGCTCTACTAGGGTTTGCTGTGTGGTGAATGTCGCCGACATCGGCAAGCGGCTGTTGTTAGGTCGGAGGCTCCGCAGCACCCAGCTCCACGAGACTCTGCTCCCCAAGCGCATCGCCTTGCCGGTCTTCGCGTCGGACGCCTTGTCGTCGGTGGCCTATGCACCCGATGAGATCTTTTTGACATTGTCGCTGGCGGGGCTCGTCGCATATTCCTATTCCTGGAAGATCGCGATTCTGGTCGCCATCGTGATGCTGGTCGTCGTCGCGTCTTATCGGCAGAATGTGCATGCCTACCCGTCAGGTGGTGGCGACTATGAGGTGGCCACGGTCAACCTCGGCCCTACTGCCGGCCTCACCGTGGCAGCCGCGCTCATGGTGGACTATGTCTTGACTGTCGCCGTCTCCATTTCGTCCGGAGTGCAGAACGCCAAGTCGGTCTTCCCTTTCCTGGATGGACATGAGGCGGTTGTCGCGGCCGGTGTTGCCGTGGTACTGATGGCGCTCAACCTGCGCGGCGCACGAGAGTCCGGCACCTTGTTCGCGATTCCTACCTACTGCTTCATGTTCGCGATCTTGAGCATGGTGATCTTTGGCTTGTTTCGCATCCTGGTGCTCGGTGATCAGATTCAGGTGGACAGCGCCCAGTACGGGATCGAGCCGTATCCCAAGTACGCAGCCTTCACAGGCTTCGCGATGGTCGCCTTGCTGGCTCGGACCTTCTCCTCTGGTTGCGCCGCGCTGACCGGTGTGGAGGCAATCTCTAACGGAGTGCCGGCGTTCCGCAAGCCAAAGAGCAACAACGCCGCAACCACCTTGCTGCTGCTCGGTCTTATCGCGGTGTCGATGCTGATCGGTGTCGTCGTCCTGGCCAACCTGACCGGTCTGAAGCTCATCGATCAAGGCCTGTCTCATTACACGTTGAATGGCCAGCCGGTGGAGGTGGTCGAGGAGACCGCCATCGGGCAGTTGTCTCAGGCCGTGTTCGCTGACTTCAAGCCCGCGTTCTACTTCACCGTCGCAGCAACGATGTTGATCTTGTTCCTCGCTGCAAATACTGCTTTCAACGGCTTCCCTGTGTTGGGCTCGATCTTGGCCAGGGACGGCTACCTGCCACGCCAGCTGCACACCCGCGGCGACCGCCTCGCGTACAGCAACGGAATCGTGGTGCTGACCTTCTTCGCGGTTGTCCTGATCATCGCCTTCAAGGCTGACGTGACTGCCCTGATCCAGCTCTATGTGGTTGGCGTCTTTGTGTCATTCACCACCAGCCAGCTGGGCATGCTGCGACATTGGACCCGCCATCTGAGGATCGAGACTGATCCGGCGGCGCGCAGGCGGATGATCCGTTCGCGAGTGATCAACGCCATTGGTCTGACGATGACTGCCACGGTGCTGGTCATCGTGCTGATCTCCAAGTTCACCAAGGGCGCCTATATCGCAATCATTGCCATGGCGGTGCTCTTCGTGCTGATGAAAATGATCAGGCGGCATTACGAGGCAGTGGCTCGCGAGACCGCGCTGGTCGAGGGCGAGGATCGCACGCTGCCGAGCCGAGTGCGGGCGGTGGTGCTGGTCAGCAAACTCCACAAACCCACGCTGCGAGCGATCGCGTTCGCCAAGGCCGCTCGGCCCAGCACTCTCGAGGCCCTCACGGTCTCGGTTGATCCAGACGAGACCGCGCGGCTGGTGAAGGTCTGGGAGGAGGCCGACACAGGTGTTCCCCTCAAGGTCATCGCCTCGCCCTATCGGGAGGTAACCAATCCGATCATCGATTACGTCAGGAGCTTGCGACGAGAAAGCCCGCGCGACGTGGTGACTGTCTACATCCCTGAGTACGTGGTCGGCCATTGGTGGGAACAGATCCTGCATAACCAGAGCGCCCTGCGACTCAAGGGGCGGCTGCTCTTCACACCAGGCGTCATGGTGACCTCGGTGCCGTTCCACCTTGCTTCGTCCACCAAGGCCGAACAGCGCTTCGAGCGCGAGACAGCTCAGGAGAACGCCCGTCGACAGCTGTACACCGGTTGACTTATCGGCCAGTGAGGGACGCTACATACCCCGTGTTATCTTGACGTCAAGATAGTTTTGCGAACGATATGGAGGGCTCATGAGTGTGAACAGCTTCGGTGCAAAGACAACCCTCCAGGTTGGTGAGCAGTCTTACCAGATCTTCCGGCTCGACTCAGTCGATGGCTCAGGCTCGCTGCCGTACAGCCTCAAGATCTTGCTGGAGAACCTGCTCCGCACCGAAGACGGTGCCAACATCACCGCAGACGACATCCGGGCACTCGCGGGCTGGGATCCCGAGGCCGAGCCCAGCAAGGAGATTCAGTTCACCCCAGCCCGAGTCATCATGCAGGACTTCACCGGCGTGCCCTGCGTGGTCGATCTGGCCACGATGCGTGAGGCGATGGAGGAGATGGGCGGGGACGCCGCCAAGATCAACCCGCTGGCTCCGGCCGAGTTGGTGATTGATCACTCGGTGATCGCTGACGTGTTCGGCACGGCGGACGCATTCATCAAGAATGTGGAGATCGAATACGGGCGGAACCGCGAGCGCTATCAGTTCCTGCGCTGGGGCCAGACTGCTTTTGACGATTTCAAGGTCGTTCCACCGGGCACTGGGATTGTCCACCAGGTCAACATCGAGCACCTGGCGCGCGTGATCTTTTCCCGCGAGATGAATGCTGGGGATGCCTCGGAACAAACGGAGTTGTACGCCTATCCCGACACCTGCGTCGGTACCGACTCGCATACCACCATGGTCAACGGGCTCGGCGTAGTTGGCTGGGGGGTCGGCGGGATCGAGGCTGAGGCAGCGATGCTCGGCCAGCCGGTCTCGATGCTCATCCCGCGTGTCGTCGGCTTCAAACTGTCCGGCGCGCTCCAAGAGGGCACGACCGCAACCGATTTGGTGCTGACGATCACCGAGATGCTGCGTCAGCACAGGGTCGTCGGCAAGTTCGTGGAGTTCTATGGACCTGGCGTCTCCCAGGTCCCCGTCGCGAACCGGGCAACGATTGGCAACATGAGCCCGGAGTACGGCTCGACGATCGCGATCTTCCCGATCGATGGCAAAACGACGGAGTACCTGAAGCTGACCGGTCGCAGCGATGAGCAGATCGCCCTGGTCGAGGCGTATGCGAAGACCCAGGGCCTGTGGCACAGCGATGACCTGGAGCCGAGGTATTCGGAGTACCTGGAACTTGATCTCGGCACCGTCGTTCCCAGCATCGCGGGGCCCAAGCGTCCGCAGGACCGCGTACAGGTCGCCCATGCCAAGCAGGGATTCCGGGAAGCGTTACGCGACTTCGTGTCTGCGGAGGAACTGATCGGCTACGACGAGTCGGTGGATGAGTCATTCCCGGCCTCCGACGTGCCGAGTCACTCAACCAGCAACGATTCCGCAGAGCCGCATGAGTATGGCGAGGAGCCGACCGACATCGCGCGGCCAAGCAAAAAGGTGCCGGTGACGCTGGCCGACGGCACGTCGTTCGACCTCGACCACGGCGCAGTGACGATCGCCGCGATCACCTCCTGCACGAATACCTCGAACCCGAGTGTGATGATCGGGGCTGCGCTGGTCGCCAAGAAGGCGGTCGAGCGGGGGCTGAATCGCAAGCCTTGGGTGAAAACCACCCTGGCTCCCGGGTCGAAGGTCGTCAGCGACTATTACGATCGCTCGGGCCTGACGCCGTACCTGGACAAGCTTGGTTTCAATCTGGTCGGCTACGGCTGCACCACCTGTATCGGCAACTCCGGCCCGCTCATCCCAGAGGTCAGCGCCGCCGTCCAGGAGAATGATCTTGCCGTGGTCTCGGTGCTGTCGGGGAACAGGAACTTCGAGGGCAGGATCAACCCCGACGTCAAGATGAACTATCTGGCATCACCGCCGCTTGTGGTGGCGTACGCGCTTGCGGGGACGATGGACATCGACCTGATGAGCGACTCGCTCGGCACAGATGAGCAGGGCAACGATGTGTACCTCGCAGACATCTGGCCGAGCGAGGCCGAGATCGACGGGATCATCGCCACGGCCATCGGTGCGGAGATGTTCACCGAGTCGTATGCGGACGTCTTTGCCGGTGATGAACAGTGGCAGTCACTGCCGACGCCGGAGGGCGAGATCTTCGACTGGGACGCTGATTCAACCTATGTCCGCAAGCCGCCTTACTTCGACGGGATGCCAGCCGAACCTGCGCCGGTCGATGACATCACGGCAGCACGAGTACTGCTCAAGCTGGGTGATTCGATTACCACCGACCACATCTCCCCGGCCGGCTCGATCAAGCCGGACTCGCCGGCCGGACGATACCTCTCCGAACACGGTGTGGAGCGGAGGGACTACAACTCCTACGGGTCGCGACGTGGCAACCACGAGGTGATGATCAGAGGAACCTTCGCCAACATTCGACTTCGCAATCAACTTGCACCAGAGACCGAGGGTGGTTTGACGACGGACTTCACCGCGCCCGACGAACCAATCACGACCGTCTACGAGGCGTCCGAGCACTACCTTGCTGCGGGCACTCCACTGGTCGTACTGGCTGGCAAGGAGTACGGCTCGGGATCCTCACGTGACTGGGCGGCGAAGGGCACGGCCCTGCTCGGGGTGAAGGCTGTGATCGCCGAGTCGTACGAGCGGATTCACCGTTCCAACCTGATCGGGATGGGTGTGCTGCCGCTGCAATTCCCCGACGGGGAAAGCGCCGATTCGCTCGGGTTCACCGGAGAGGAGACGTTCGACATCATCGGCATTACGGAGCTGAACGACGGCCGTACGCCGAAGACGGTCAAGGTCAACGCCGGCGAGATCAGCTTCGACGCACTGGTGCGCATCGACACCCCCGGCGAAGCTGACTACTACCGCAACGGCGGGATCATGCAGTACGTGCTGCGGTCGTTGATCAAGAAATAGACATCAGGTGCGGGAAGCCAGCCCGCTTGATGCATCAGGAACCTTGCCGAGCGTCGGATTCGTCATGGTGTTGTGTTGAGAGCTGGAAAGCTACACCGACGAGTTGTCGCGGTCATCGTGACTGCGGCCTTGCTAACCGTCGCGGGTTGCTCGCTCTTGAGTCCGCTGGCCATGCCGTCCGAGCCGTTTGGTGACTTCGCAGTTGGTGAGTTCGGTGGCATCGACGGTCGCCAGAACATCCTGTACGTCCGGGCAGACGGGGTTGCCCTGCTGGTGTCTCGTGCTCCAGCGGCCGGCCAGTTCAGCGATCAGACGCGAGAACGACTCATGACACTCCTGACATCCTCGCAGTTCCGCAAGGAGGTGAAGCGAGAGGCTCAGCGGAGATCGCAAACGCCGGTGCCGGTCTGCGCCGACCAGATCACCACCCAGGTGACAATGGGCAGTCTGTCGATGGCCCGTACTGAGCCATGTGGTGACAAATCCGAGCCGACGCCCGCTTTCGACGAGATCGTCAGCATTGTTTCCCCGGCTCTGGGAGGAAATTTCGATGGTCCGGTCGAATCTGCGGAGCCGCGGCTGGTTCCCATGCGACTGGAGCGCTTGCCACTCCAAGATCAACCCACGTACACGATCAAGGTCGATGGCGTCGGGCGCGCGATGATCACGATCGCCGGGCGCGAGTCCGAGCTGCACACTCTGTCAGTCGAGCAGCGCGACACACTGCGGTTGCTCCTCGGGCGGCTGACCGCGAAACCTGCTGCGCCCTGTACGTCGAAGGCGCGCTTTCGGCTGAACGTCGACACCGAGCCCCCAGTCTCAGCAGCCGACTGCGGATTTCCCGAGCGACAGCCGGAATTTGGGGCGCTCACATCGTTGCTGGAGAACGCATTCGGCGTCTGATCACCCCTAGCGCGACTATTAGCCTTGACGCGTGGGCTGGTGGAACGACCGTGTACTGCCACAACTCATGGACAGAGTGCTGGGAACGCCCGAGGTGAGCGCGCGGCGGGCCATGGTGTGCCACGGCTTGTACGGCCGGGTGCTGGAGATCGGCTTCGGGACCGGACTCAACCTCAGCCACTATCCGGCGGAGGTCACCGAGATCTTCGTCGTCGAGCCTTCAGAATCGGCAATGCGCCTCGCAGAGCCGCGGGCAGCGGCCGTCTCCGCGACGCTCAAACACGTGGGCCGCGATGGCGCTCGGCTCGATCTGGCGGATGGATCGGTGGACTGTGCGCTGTCCACCTACACGCTCTGCACCATTCCTGCGGTGGACATGGCCCTGAGCGAGATTCATCGTGTGCTGAAACCGGACGGTGAGCTGCATTTCCTCGAACACGGGCGAGCGCCGACCGAGTCCGTACGCCGCTGGCAGCACCGGCTGCATCCAGTGCACAGCCGAATCGCTGGGGGGTGCCAATTGGACCGGCCGATCGACGACCTGATCATCGGCTCCGGGCTGATCATGTACGAGCTGGAAACGGGGTACGGAGACGGTCCACGGCCGTTCAGCTATTTGTTTCGAGGCCGAGCCCTGCGTCCGACCTGAGGTACAGCCGTAGACACATCTTTAGACGATCTTGCGGCGATAGGTGGCCATGGCGAGGGCGTACGCGACGATGAGGATGCCGAGGCACCAGGCGAGGGCGATCCAGATGTCGGTGTCCACTGGCTGCTGTGTGAACAGGTCGCGGATCGTGTTGACGATGGACGTCACCGGTTGGTACTCGGCGAAGGCGCGTACCGGACCGGGCATGGTGTCGGTGGGCACGAATGCCGAGCTGATGAACGGCAGGAAGATGAGCGGGTAGGAGAACGCGACCGCGGCGTCCGCGGACTTCGCGGAGAGACCGGGGATGACAGCGATCCACGTCAACGCCAGGGTGAACAGGATCAGGATGCCAGCGACCGCGAGCCACGCCAGCACTCCCGCCCCCGAGCGGAAGCCCATGAGGAAGGCGACGAGCACGACCACCAGGAGCGAGATCAAATTGGCGACCAGCGAGGTCCCCACGTGTGCCCACAGCACGGACGACCGTGCGATCGGCATGGACTGGAATCGCTCGAAGATGCCGCTCTTCATATCCAGGAAGAGCCGGAATGCGGTGTAGGAGATGCCCGACGCAATCGTGATGAGCAGAATGCCGGGCAGCAGGTAGTTCACATAGGAATCCGACCCTGAGTTGATCGCGCCGCCGAACACGAAGACGAAAAGCAGCATGAAGGCGATCGGCATGATCGTGGTCGTGATGATGGTGTCCAGGCTGCGCGTGATGTGGCGCAGGGACCGTCCTGTCAGGACGGCGGTGTCGCCGAAGAAGTGCTTGGTCATCGTGATTCCGTACTCGTTGGTGCCAACGCTAATTTTGAGCTGCTCGCGCATCGCGCGCTTTGGATCCGCCGTCGTCGTCGCTCGCAGAGGAAAGAACGCCTCTGCTCGCTCCTCCTCCGTGCGGCGGGCGCGCGATTTCCGACGCTCGCAGCTGTGCGGTCATTGCCAGCGCGTCGCCGTCCTTGCTGTCGTCACCGACGATGGCGAGGAAGACGTCCTCGAGGGTCGGCTGCTTCTCGACGTATTCGACCTTGGCGGGCGGGAGCAGCTGCTTGAGTTCGGCAAAGGTGCCGTTCTCGATGATCCGACCCTCGTGGAGGATCGCGATCCGGTCGGCGAGTTGTTCGGCCTCGTCCAGATACTGCGTCGTGAGCAGCACCGTCGTGCCGTGCTCGGCGAGTTCCTTGACGGCCTGCCACACCTCGATGCGCGCCTGGGGGTCGAGCCCGGTCGTGGGCTCGTCGAGGAAGATGATCGGCGGATTCCCGATCAGGCTCATCGCGATGTCGAGACGGCGGCGCATGCCACCCGAATGCGTCGACACCTTCCGCGCGGCTGCGTCGGTCAGCGCGAAGCGCTCGAGCAGATCATCCGCGATCGTGCCCGGGTCCTTGAGGTGCCGCAACTGGGCGACCAAAACGAGATTCTCCCGCCCGGTGAGGATTTCGTCGATGGCGGCGAACTGTCCGGTGAGACTGATGGACTCCCGGACGTCCGCAGCCTGCGTGGCGACATCAAAGCCGTTGACGCTGGCAGTCCCCGCGTCGGCCTTGAGCAACGTGGACAGGATTTTCACGACCGTGGTCTTGCCCGCCCCGTTCGAGCCGAGCAGGGCGAAAATGCTGCCGCGCTTCACGTCGAAGTCCACGGCCCGCAGCACATGCAGGTCCCTGTACGACTTCTCCAGGCCCTGCACCTGCATCGCTGCCTCCGTGGTCATTTCTGTTCTCCTCGCTCCGCGTCCTCGATGGCCTTGGTCAGGCGGGCGCGTTCCTTGTCGATCCACTGCTTGCCGGTGTAGGCCTGGGCGAAAGTCTCGGCGAACTCGACCGGGTCATCGCCGACGATCTCGCGCACCGGCGTCCCATCTGCGGCAGCGCGCTCCCAGAGGTCGGCGAAGTCGCTGAACATCGTGAGTGCCGTCTCGCCGTCCGTGACGCCCCCGTAGTACATGAAGTACCGCTGGAGCGCCTTCGCGACGGTGCCGTACGGTTCGGGGAGCGCCTCGATGCGGGCCTTGTACTGCTTGTACTGCTTCTTCTGCTCGAGCGAACCGGTCAGGGTCTCGATCCACTTTGCGGCCATGATCACTTCTCTCCTCCGTGGAGCTTTTCGATACGTTCAGCAAGGAAGCTCCACGTCCTCCAGAACTCGTTGAGGTATTCCTGTCCCTGCGCGTTGAGGGAATACACCTTGCGCGGCGGCCCCTTTTCGGAGGGGACCTTCTCCACGTCGACGAGGCCGCGCTGTTCGATCCTGATGAGCAGCGCGTAGACGGTGCCTTCAGCGATGTCAGAGAAGCCCTGCTCCCGCAGCCATGCCGTGATCTCGTAGCCGTACGCGGGCCGGCCGGACAGGATCGCGAGAACGATGCCCTCCAGCGTCCCCTTGAGCATCTCCGTCACCTGCTTGCTCATGGAGCACCTCTCCCTCAACTACTCAGTGTTATTGACTACCGGTACATAGTAACACTGAATAGCCTAGGTACAAGCCAGGACCGCAAGCATGTGGGTACGGGCCTGGGCGGTCGGTGGTCACCAATGTGGGAGACAGTCGAGGCCCTAGATAGTCACAGGGAATCCAACGGGAGGATCTCCGAGCCGGGCGTTGACACCGTTCGTGAGAGGCGACCGTTACGACGGCATGGTCCGGATCGTCGTCTTGCCGACGTGGGCGAAGCTGATCGACTTCGAGACGACCCTCCCGAGTGCGGTAGAGGAGCTGGTCCGGCAGCGGGACGAACGTCGGCGCGCCTGAGCGCCGCTGGATCTCACCCGGCGAGGCGGCAACGGATCGGCTTCGCGCGGACTGCGGAACCCGGCACAGCAACGAGATATTGGTGGCCGTCGGCCCCGGTGGTCACGATGTAACCCTCACCCATCAGCACACGATCGGTATAGATGTCGGCAAGGAACGTCAGCCCGGTATTGCAGGTCACAAGCTTTGGCTCTTGGCCCTGTGCAGATGTTGCCAAGTTGGCAGTCAAAACCAGACCAGCGAAGCTGATCAAGATCTTTCTCATGGAGGTTGACCGTTCAAGGTGGTCACTGCTCCGTCTAGTGGTGCCCCAGCCCCCACGTAGGGTTACCCGCGACTCGGGAGTGCTTTTGCCGAGATTGTCACCCCAAATTGATCAAAAAGCTAGGGGGCGGCGCTTCACGACCCTCCCGGCGATCACTCACGCTGATCTATCGCCGGCAGCGTCAAGGCACCCCCAGCGCAGCACCATGGGATGGTCCCGGTCGCCAATGCTTGCCGCGTGTCGAAGCGCATCCGTCGGAATTTTAGGCCGTCAGCAATCGCAGCGGTTGACAGTTCGTTACCAATCTGCCCTAGACTGCTGCGGCAGATAACGTTTTGGTCACAAATGCTCGGGGGAAGTGATTACACGTGGCTCGACCCTGTCCGCGTGCGGCGATCCGCCGCCATCGCAAGATAGCTGTCGTTCTCGCGGTCAGCATCGCGTTAGCACTGAGCGGCCTCGGCATTGAGTCCGCCTCGGCTTCGACGAAGTCAAGGCTCGCAGTGAGCTTGAACTCGGATCGGTCGAGTGCGGCGCGGCTCGACGGTTCACGGGTCAACGGGAAGATCTATGTCTTCGTGAAGAAGTCGAAGAAGCTCGACAAGGTCGACTTCTACATCGACAGCCCGCGGTGGACGAATAGGCCACCCGTTCGAACCGACAAGAAGGCGCCCTTCGACCTCGCAGGCACTAAGGCCGACGGCACGGCGCGCCCGTACAACACGACGAAGCTCGCCGATGGCACCCACACCATCAGGGTCGTCATGACGTGGGCGGACGGCACGACCTCAACGCGGCGGGGGCGTTTCAAGGTCCACAACGGGGGCCGGAACCCGATACCCGGCCCTACGCCAACCACTGCTGCGTCGCCAACGAGCGCACCGACGACAGCGCCGACCACCACAGCGCCGACAACGGCGCCAGCCACGAACACTGCGCCAGCGCCGCCGCCGACGACCACTGCGCCGACGACAACTGCGCCAGCGCCGCCGCCGACGACCACTGCGCCTCCGACCACATCGGCTCCCACGGCCACGGCTGCACCGCCTAAGACCTGCACCAACGGGAAGACCATCAGCGAGGGTGGATCAGCGTCATATTCCGAGGCTGGTGGCGGTGAATACCTGATTCACAACAACAACTGGAACGATGATGCTGGCGGCAACACGGTCATCACCGCCTGTGGTTACAACAACTGGTATCTCGTCTCTGACACTCCGAACCATTCGGATATGTCAGTGCAGACGTATCCGAACGTCCATCGCGACTACAACGATGCGCCGCTGACCAGAATCACATCGGCACGCTTCGCAGGGAAGGGACCGCGTTGCAGCGGATGTGTCTATAACATCGCTTTCGACATCTGGGTGGGATCTGGGTTCAGCCATGAGCTGATGATCTGGACCGAAAACTGGGGCCAGCGGCCTCTTGGGAACGTCGTCGATACCGTCAGTATCGGCGGACATGAGTATCAGGTGTGGCGGTCCGGTTCCGGTGACGGTGGTGTGATCACCTACCTGTCAACCACCCCACAGGTGTCCGGCGACATGCCGCTGTCTGAGTTCTTCAAGGATGTTCAGAACCGCGGCTGGCGTGCCACCACGACCTGGCAGGTTGATTACGGCGTCGAAATTGTTGACACGAACGGCAACCCGGAGCGGTTCGACTTCACCGACTTCGCCATTACCGACTGATTTAGTCGCCGATCGCGCTCTTGATCTTGTCCGCATACTCCTCGATCTCGCCGGCGCCGTAGCGAGTCCTCGGCCAGAAGAAGCCCCTCAGCCCGTCTCCCTTGGTCCTAGGCACAACGTGCACGTGGAGATGCGGTATCGACTGGCTGACTACGTTGTTGATCGCCACGAAGGTGCCTTGAGCGCCCAACGCCGACCCGATCGCACCAGCGATCCGCTGTGTCATCGTCAAGAGCGGAACCATGAGTTCGTCCGGCAGGCTCAGTAATGTCTCGATGTGTCGGATCGGGGCGACAAGCACGTGACCCTTGAACACCGGACGGTGATCAAGGAAGGCGATCACCTGGTCATTTCGCGCTACGACTGCAGCATCCAACTCGCCACTCACGATCTGGCAGATCACATCGCTCACTGGCATGAGACTAGTGCTATCGGAGCGGGAGAGTCTCCATCGCTATCGAACGTCAGTTCGAATATACTCTCACTTATGAGCAGCTCGGCGTACGTCCCGCCCGGCTGGCCGAGCCAGGTTCGTCCACCCGGAGCGCCTGGATGGGAGGCCACCGCCATTGCCTATCTACTGGACTGTTGCCCGGCCGACTTTCGTGCTTATCGCGTGCTGCGCAACCATCCTGTTGTGCTGGCGCAGTTCGCGACTCAGTTTGTCGACGGCCAGCACGAAGCGTCGCAGCGAGGACTCGCCGAGGTCCGCACCAGTCTGAGTGAGTACGCCGAGCCAGATGTGGTGGAGGCTGCCACGCAGGCCTGGCTTGAACAGGGCGCTCGGCTTGCCCGCGTACGAAGGGCTGTGGCACTGCTGGACGATGCGCTGCGTGGGCGTGTGTTCGTTCGGAAGCTGTGAGCTGGCTGAGCGGGTGACGTGCGTTGGGCCACACTGGGGAGGAGAGCGGCCCCTGAACACGTAAACTCAAGCCCATGTCAGCCGCCCCGAACGGACTGTTGAGCTCTATCCGTAGCCCACAGGACCTGCGGGACCTGACCTTAGATCAGCTCACGGAGCTGAGCCTGGAGATCCGCTCGTTCCTCATCGAGCACGTATGTCAGACCGGTGGACACTTGGGACCCAACCTCGGAGTTATCGAGTTGACGCTCGCCGTGCACAGGGTCTTCGACTCGCCGCGCGATCCGATCATCTTCGACACCGGGCACCAGAGCTACGTGCACAAGATCTTGACTGGTCGGCAAGATCAATTCCCGACGCTGCGGCAGCGCCACGGCCTGTCAGGCTACCCAAGCCCCGCGGAATCCGAGCACGACTGGGTAGCCAATTCGCACGCGTCGACCGCACTCTCCTACGCTGACGGGCTGGCCAAGGCCATTCGGTTGCAACGGAAGCCGAGCACTGTTGTCGCGTTCGTCGGCGACGGTTCGCTCACCGGTGGCATGGCGTGGGAGGCGTTGAACAACATCGCTGCCTCCGATGACCTGCCTCTGGTGATCGTCGTGAACGACAATGGCCGGTCCTATACGCCGACGGTTGGTGGCGTAGCACGGTACCTCACCGGGCTGCGCACCAACCCCCGCTACGAGCAGGTCCTCGACCTGGTGAAGCGCAATGTCAGTCGCGCGCCGCTGGTCGGCAACGTCGCCTACGACATCTTGCATGGCATCAAGATCGGACTGAAAGATGTGCTCGCGCCGCAGGGTATGTTTTCGGATCTTGGTTTGAAGTATGTCGGCCCGATCGACGGCCACGACATCGCGGCCACCGAGCGTGCCCTGCAGCAAGCCAAACAGTTCGGCGGCCCGGTTTTGGTGCACTGCGTGACCCGCAAGGGCAACGGCTACCATGCGGCCGAGAACCATGAGGAAGATCGCTTCCACGCCGTCGGCAAGATCAACGCGGCAACTGGCGAAGCGCTAGGCGGTGCGTCCGGGCAGACCTGGACGGATCTGTTCTCCGAGGAGCTGCTCCGGCTCGGCAGCAGCGACGAACGAGTCGTCGCCATCACGGCAGCAATGGTGTATCCGACCGGCCTGCACCGGTTTGCCAAGGCGTTTCCCGACCGCTGTTTCGATGTCGGCATAGCTGAGCAGCATGCCGTCACATCGGCAGCCGGTCTTGCCATGGGTGGGTTGCACCCGGTCGTCGCCGTTTATTCCACCTTCCTCAACCGCGCCTTCGATCAGATCTTGATGGACGTGGCGCTGCATGAGTGCGGCGTCACCCTCGTGCTCGACAGAGCGGGCATCACTGGTCCCGACGGAGCCAGCCACCATGGCATGTGGGACATGTCGATCTTGCAGGTCGTGCCCGGTCTGCATCTGGCCGCGCCGCGCGATGGTACGCGGTTACGCGATGCTCTGGGACGATCCCTGGCCATCGCCGACGGCCCGAGTGTGATCCGTCTTCCGAAAGATCAGGTCTCATCGGATCTGCCGCCCGTCGGCCAGCTGAGCGGCATGGACATCCTGCTGCAGACCGACCAGCCGCGCGTGCTTGTGGTAGGCCTCGGCCCGCTCGCCCGCACAGCAGTCGCGGTCGGCGAGCGGCTGTCAGACCAGGGGATCGGGGTCACGGTCCTTGATCCGGTCTGGGCGCTTCCGGTCAACGCCGGGCTGGTTTCGCTGGCTGCTGATCATGATTTGGTGATCACCATCGAGGACAACGGCATTGTGGGTGGCTACGGAGCTCGGGTCGCCCAGGAAATGCGCTCCGCCGGAGTGACCACTGCGGTACGCGAGTTCGGACTTCCGCAAGAGTTCCTGCCACACGGTGGCCGAGCCGAGCTACTGGAGGAGGCTGGGCTGACTCCGCAGAACATTGCTCGGTACGCGGTCGAGGCCGTCGTCCGCGCCGACGAGATGATCGAGCAGCCGACTCGTGCCGACTTATCGGGATCCAGTTGAGTCTGGAGGCCGCACGGTTTTTGACACGTCGGGTCAGACGTGTACGACCCGTTCAGGGAGCCGGCACGGATGCCACTCCTGGCGGAAGGAAGCGGCGGCCGACGACGCGCTCGGAAATACCCTCTCGATCGAGGTAGGGCGTAACGCCGCCAAGGTGGAACGGCCAACCGGCACCGAGTATTAGGCAAAGATCGACATCCATAGGCGCAGCCACAACACCCTCCGCGAGCATCAAGCCGATCTCTTCGGCCAAGGCATTCACCACTCGCTCGCGCACGTGCTCCGCGGTGCTCGGGCGGTCGTCAACGCTGAGGAGCTTCGCGGTCTCCTCACTGACGTACGGGTCGCCGTCGGGAGACCACTCGTAGATGCCGGGCTTTCCAGCCACCACCAGCGCCCGCAGACTGGTCGAGATCGGGAAGCGGTCGCCGAACGCTGCATGGAGGTTTTCCAGGACGTGGAAAGCGACGGCCGGACCGACCAGTTGGAGCAGTGCGTACGGCGTCATCGGCAATCCGAGCCGTCGCAGCGCGCCATCGGCGACTGGAACCGGCGTGCCTTCATCGACCGCGGCGAAGATCTCCGCCAGCAGCCTGAGCAGCAACCGGTTCACCACAAAGCCGGTCGAGTCCTTAACCAGCACGGCGTTCTTCTTCAGCGTCTTCGCGACCGTGAACGCCGTGGCAAGCGTCTCGTCGTCGCTTGCCGGACCGCGAACGATCTCGACCAGCGGAAGAACCGCTACCGGATTGAAGAAATGGAAACCCACGACCCGCTCAGGATGATCAAGATCTGCCGCCATCTGCGCGACGGACAGCGAGGACGTGTTGGTGGCCAGCACGCAGCTGTCGGACACGTGCTTCTCCAGATCGGCAAATACCTGTCTCTTGATCGACATCTCCTCGAAAACCGCTTCGATCACGAAGTCGCAGTCGGCGAAGTCAACCAGCTCGGTGGTACCCGAGATCAAGGCCCGAAACCGATTTGCCTCATCGCGGGAGATGCGCCGCCGGCCGAGCAGCCTGTCGATCTCGGCCATCACGTAGCCCAGGCCCTTGTCGACCCGCTCTTGATCGAGATCGGTGATCACCACCGGCACCTGGAGGCGACGCAAGAACAGCACGGCGAGCTGACTGGCCATCAGCCCGGCACCGACGATCCCGATCTTGGTCACTGGCCGCGCCAGCGTTGGGTCCGGCGCACCTGCCGGCTTCCGCGCCCGCTTCTGCACGAGATCGAACGCGTAGAGGCTCGCACGTAGTTCCGGGCTCATGATCAGATCCGCGAGTGCTTGGTCCTCGGCCGCGTACGCATCAGCCCGGTCGGAGGTCTTTGCGGCCGCCATCAACTCAAGTGCCCGATACGGGCCTGGGGAGGCGCCGGAGACTTTACTGTCAACGAAGCTGCGACCTTCTGCAATCGCTGCGTCCCAGGCCGGACCGCGGTCGATCTCGGGCCGGCTCACTGTCAGCGAGCGGGCGGCGATCTGAGCTGCCCAGTCAAGCGAGCGAGCCAGGAAATCGGCACCGTCGAATATCGCATCCGCCAGCCCCAGCTCGTACGCCTGAGTGCCACTCAGCATCCTGTTCTGGTTGAGTGGATTCTCGATGATCAGCTCAACGGCCCGCTGGGCACCGATCAGGTTGGGCGCGATGAAGGCGCCACCCCAGCCCGGGAATAGGCTCAATGAGGTCTCGGGTAGAGCGATTCCGGCCGCCGCTGCAGAGACAGTGCGGTACTGGCAGTGCAGCGTGAGCTCCAAACCACCGCCCAGCGCGAGGCCGTTGATGAAGGCGAAGGTCGGTACCGGCGACGCGTAAAGCTTGTCGAAGACGGCATGGCCGATTCGTGCGATGGCCAAGGCCTGGTCGCGGTTGACGATCTTTGCAAATCCGGTGAGGTCAGCTCCCGCGGCCAGCATGAATGGCTTTCCGGTGATCGCGATTGCTGCGACGTCGTCGCGAGCCAGTGCGGTATCAAGGGCTCGGTTCAGCTCGCCGAGACCAACGGCGCCCAGGGTATTCGGTCGAGTGGGACCACGGCCGTTGTCCAGCGTGATCAGCACCGCCGTTCCCGCTGAGTGGGGCAGTGTGAGGTCTCGACTCAATGCCCGGGTCACCACCTCACCGTCGCTCCTGGCCGATGCTTCGGCGATCAACTGGGCGAGCTCCACGGCTCTCACTGCGCGCCCTCGGGGTTCTCCCAGATGACTGTGCCGCCCATGCCGAGCCCGACGCACATGGTGGTGATCCCATACCGGACTTCCGGATGCTCCCGGAAAGCCCGCGCCAGGTGGATCATCAGTCGAACGCCGGAGCTCGCGAGCGGGTGGCCGAGTGCGATCGCGCCACCGTACGGATTGATCCGCTGATCATTTGCGGCGAGTCCAAAATGATCACAGAAAGCGAGCACCTGCACGGCGAAAGCTTCGTTGATCTCAATGGCACCGATGTCGTTGATCGAGAGCCCGGCCTTAGCCAGCGCCTTCTCCGTCGCAGGAATCGGCCCGACTCCCATGACCTCGGGATCCACGCCGGCAAACGCGAAGGAGACAAGTCTCATCGCCACCGGAAGACCCAACTCGGCGGCCACGGACTCAGCTGCCAGCAGGCAGGCGGTAGCGCCATCGTTGAGGCCTGCAGCGTTGCCCGCCGTGACGCGCCCGTGCGGCCGGAAAGGGGTCCGCAG
>Ga0111538_10001539_pt1 | contig 32377 bp, 27 predicted proteins | sample SoiMethybrSBSTD1_FD_79669 | JGI IMG/M metagenome (GOLD analysis project Ga0111538, IMG submission 79669) | Bulk soil microbial communities from a Populus tree surrounding site in Tennessee, USA - Soil MetaG P. TD hybrid SBSTD1 (version 2)... | ecosystem: Environmental > Terrestrial > Soil >...
CCCCGTGAGATCTTGGAGATTGGTTCTGTTCGTGACTCGGGCGTCGTTCTAGCGGCAAGGCGGGGCTGGGGCAACGGCCGTACGTTTCGGGCGGATCCAGCGACAGGAGCTCCGGGGTCCGGGGAGCGAGCGGCAGGCAGCGGGGCGCCGGGGCCCTGGGAGGGCAGGGCGGTGCGGGCGCCGGTCAAAGCGTGGACTGACGCAACGCGCGTTCGATGGCGTCGCGCAGCTCGCCCGCGCCGAACGGTTTCGACAGCAGCTCGGCGCCCAGCGCCGCGACCGCGGTTTCGGTGTCGGGGTCCGCGAAGCCGGTGATCGCGATGATCGGCACGCGCTTTTGCTGACCACGGATCCATTGCACGACGGCGAGGCCGTCGACGATCGGCATGCGGATATCGGTGATCACGAGGTCGAATTCGGTTTCGGCGAGGGCGGCCAGGGCTTCGCGGCCGCCCGGAACCAAGGTCACGCTCTCGAAATATTCGCTCGCGACGCGTCCGACCAGACGGCGAACCAGCTCCTCGTCGTCCGCTACCAGCACGCGGGCTGCCGCTTTCGACACGGGTTCCGTCATTGCGGCTCGCTGCCCGCCACCGGTATGCGCACGACGAACCGTGCGCCGCCACTTCCCGCCCGCTCGTAGCGCAACTCGCCGCCGTGATCGCGAACGATGCCGCGCGATACGCTCAAACCCAGCCCCTTGCCGTGACCCACGGGTTTGGTCGTGAAAAATGGATCGAAGATCCGCGCCGCGTGCTCCGGAGCGACGCCGCAGCCGGTGTCACTGATCGCGTATTCGACCGAGCCTTCCAGACGCCGCACCGCGATCGCAATCTGGCGCGGCCGACCGGGTGGCGCTTCGCGGAGCGCGTCGCCGGCGTTCGTCAAGAGGCGGACGAACACCTGCTCCAGGCGTATCGGGTCCGCCAGCACTGCGGGCAGCTCGATTGGCGGCGGCCGCTGCACGCTGATGCCGAGCTCCTCGAGCTCCGCCTCCACGAACAGCAGCGCTGCTTCGAGCGGGACCAGCGGCGCGACCCGCCGGAGCTCGAACGAGCCCGGTCGCGCGAATGCCCGCACCTGACCGACAATCGCCGACATGCTCGCCGCGGCTGCCCGCACCAGCTCGAGATCGGTGTGTGCGTCCGCGATTCGCAGTTCCGGGTTCTCTTGCATCAATTCCGCGACCATCCGGATCACGGTCAGCGGCTGATTCAGCTCGTGGGCAATGCCACCGGCGAGGCGGCCGAGCGCTGCCAGCTTCGCGTTCTCGAGCAGCTGCTCCTGCGCTGAAGCTCGCTCTCCTTGCTCGTGCTCGAGCTCGGCCACCAACCTTTCGACTTCCTCGGCGGTGGCGTTGACCAGAAACGCCAGCGTGTCGGCGACGCTGCCGTCGCCACGCCGCGGCGCGCGCACGTCGAAGCGCCGGCTGGCGATCGCGATCAGAACCTCGGTGGCGGCGCGCAAGGCCGACTCGAGCTCGCGCCCCTCCTGGTTCGGTGCTTCAGTGGTGATCATGGTCCGCCAACATGCGTCGCGCGGCACGGCGTGCCTGGTCGAGCGATCCGACCATGCTGATCGCCGTGCGCGGCCGATTCAGCCCGATGAAAAAAGAGCCGATCGCGCGAGCGAGCAGCGAGTTACATACCAGCACTATGCCGCACATCAGGCGCTGGTCGATGTCGCGGTTCCAGACCCGGCGCGCCGCGGCGTCCTGCGAAACCACGCGATCGAGCAGGATCACCGCGACGTGCGGGCTGCCGCGCTCGCGCGCGATGCGGTTGAACTCCTCGAGCGAGCGCCGCGCGCCTTCGACGTTCTGGCTGTACCCGGCATTGGGCACGGCCAGCAGGATACGGGGCTCGAGCTCGAAAAAGCCGCCTGCAGCAGTGCCGCCGACACGTTGCCAGGCGCTGGTATCGAGTGGTTCCACAGAGCTGTTCTCAGTCCGGGACGGCTATCAGGGTGACGTCGAGCACGATCGGAAGCCGGTCCGCTACTACCAGTTTATCCCAGGGAAAATAGCCCTCTTTCTGGACCGTGATGCGGTGCTCTCCGACCGGAAGCCGCACGCCGCGGGCCGCGACCATCCACAGCGGGCCAACGTACTCCTCGTCGATGATCACCGAGGCGTCGCGCGGCGCGGCGCCCGCCTTCGCCTTCAGGTTCAGCGTCACGGCGGCGCGGCCCGCCCCCTGGGTGCACGCGACGGCGAGGGCCGCGGCAGCGAGCGTTGCAATAAGTCTCATTCCCACTCGATGGTGGCGGGGGGCTTCGAGCTGATGTCGTAAGCCACGCGGTTGATGCCGCGCACCTCGTTGATGATGCGGGTGCTCAGCGTCGCTAGCAGGTCGTGCGGCAAGCGCGCCCAATCAGCCGTCATCCCGTCCGTCGATTGCACCGCGCGCACGATGCACGTTTCTTCGTAGGTGCGGTCGTCGCCCATCACGCCTACGCTGCGAACGGGCAAGAGCACGGCGAAGGCTTGCCACAGGGCTTCGTACAGGCCCGCGGCCCGGATCTCTTCGTCGACGATCAGGTCGGCGCGGCGCAGCACGTCGAGACGGGCGGGCGTGATTTCACCGAGGCAGCGCACCGCGAGGCCCGGCCCCGGAAACGGCTGCCGGTAGAGCACGTCGGGGGGCATGCCGAGCGCTTCGCCGACCTTGCGCACCTCGTCCTTGAACAGCTCGCGCAGCGGTTCGATCAGGGCAAGCTTCATCCGCTCGGGCAAGCCGCCCACGTTGTGGTGGCTCTTGATCACCGCGCTCGGCCCGCGCACGCTGACGCTTTCGATCACGTCCGGGTAGAGCGTCCCCTGCACCAGGAAGCGCGCATTCTGGACGCGGGCCGCGTGCTCCTCGAACACCTCGATGAACAGGCGGCCGATGATCTTGCGCTTCTGCTCGGGATCGCTGACGCCCGCGAGGCCGTCCAGAAACGTCTTCCGCGCGTCGACCGGCACCAGGTTCAGGTGAAAGCTCTGGCGCATCGTGTGGACTACGTTCTCGAACTCGCCCTGACGCAAAAGGCCGTTGTCCACGAAGATGCAGACCAGCCGGTCGCCGAGCGCGCGATGGCACAGCACCGCGGCGACGGAGGAATCCACGCCGCCGCTCAAGCCGCAGATCACACGCTGGTCGGGGCCGACCTTGTCGGCGATCGCCGCCACGGCTTCGTTGACGAACGAGCCCGGAGTCCACGACGGTTCGAGACCGGCCACGTCGAACAGGAATGCCCGCAGCATTTCCGAGCCGCGCGGTGTGTGCGCGACCTCGGGGTGAAACTGGATCCCGAACAGGCGGCGCTCGAGGTTCGCGATCGCGGCCATCGGCGCGTTCTTGCTCGCGCCGATCACGCGGAAGCCCGGCGGCAAGGCCGTGAGCCGGTCGCCGTGGCTCATCCACACCCCGAGCTCCTCGCCCGGGGTGAACGGCGCGAAGATCCCGGCGGCCTCGGTGACATTCAGCTTGGCAGGACCGTACTCGCGCTCGTTCGAAGGCTCGACCTTGCCGCCGAGCTGATGCGCCATCAGCTGCTCGCCGTAACAGATTCCGAGCACCGGCACTCCGAGCTCGAAGATGCCGGGATCGCTCGTGGGCGCACCGTTCGCGTAGACGCTCTGTGGTCCGCCGCTCATCACCACGGCGCGCGGGGCGATCCGTTTCACGTCCGCGAGCGGGATCGTGCACGGCTGAATCTCGCAGTAGACGTGCGATTCGCGGATCCGGCGCGCGATCAGCTGCGTGTATTGAGCTCCGTAGTCGAGGATCAGCACCGTCTGCCGGTTTTTCATGGCTCGGCTCGCGCCGTACCACGAGTTGTCGGTGCCGGAAACCTCGCCCGCTCGGGGGTCGCTTACGGGTTCACTCCCTCGGCTTGAGGTAGACGACGACGTGGGCCTCCGGGCGGAGCGCGCCCAGAAAGCGCTTGAGCGCCGCCGGGTCCGGGTCGCGCGGGACGTCGATACGCCACAGGTCGACGATGCGCCGGCGCGGATCCAACAGGGCCACGCTGCCCTCGCGCTCGAAGTGCTTGCGGGCGATTTCGAACTCGGTGGAACTCACACCAGCCCGTGAAAGTCGATCGAGCAAACCGCGTACCTGCGCCACGGCGCCGCGCACGTTTTCCGCGGCGGCGTAGACCTCGATCACCAAGGCGCTCGCGCGGCTGCCGCCCAACACGCGCGCCCGCGCGGCGACGCCGCCGTTCGACGCCCGTAAGGCCTGTTCGAGCCAGCCGGTCGGGCGATTGAGCAAGAACGCCATCCACTCCGCCTCGCGGCTGAGCGCCCCCTCGATGGTGGGCAGGGGCACTGCGACGAACGCGGGGGCTTCGTCCGGGACGTCGGCCACGGCCTGGAGCACGAGCTCGCCGTTGCGCGAAGCGATTCGCACCGGCAGCGGGCAGCGCGTCGGTTCCGGGCGCAAACCGCGGATCCAGCGCTCGGCGGCCGCGGCCGCGGCTTCGGTTTGCGCGGGGTCTCGGTTGGCGAGCACCGCGAGCCGCAGCGGGCCTTGCACGATCGCGCGCCGGCGCGCGTCGGCGCCCTGGGACGCGGCTTCCGACAGCGCGAAGAAGCTTCCTCGCGGCTCGAGCCACGACGCGTGCTCCGGAGCGATGGCGTCGAGCGTGAGCCACCATGCCGGGCGCGGCCCCGGTCCGACCGCCGCCAGCAGCCGCTCTCGCGCCCGGGCCAGCTCGCCCCCGCTCAAGCGGCTGGCCAGAGCGCGTCCGACCGCGCCACCGATGCGCCGAGCCTGGGCAAGCGGAGTCTCCTCGTGTCCGCGCGGCGGCGCGTGGGCCAGAATGCCGATGCCGTCGGCGGTGATCCACGGCTCGAGCTCCACGTCATCGAGCCGGCTGCGCTGGCTGGCCAGAGTGTGCATCACGAGCGCGCCGAGGCCGCTGTCGTAGGAGGATTCGCCGCGCGTCCCGCACGGGCTCGCGAGCAGTGCCCAGAGCTCGCCTTGGCCGCGCTCGAGGCGGGTGCGCCGTTCCAACCCGGAGCGCTGGGCCGACGCCCGGGCGAGCTCGATCTCGCGACCGAGCTGGGCGCTAGCATTCGGCCCGGCTTCGGCGGGCCGCGTTTCGAAGCTGACGAAGCGCCTCGGCGGGCCCGCCGGAAGCTGGCCGGTGACCGCGCGCCACGCCGCGATCGCCACTGCCTCCCGGGGGTCGTTCGGTCGCAAGACGCTCTCCTCGAGCGTCCACGTGTCGGAGGGTACGGCGCCGAGCGCGAGCTCCGCCTCCTCGATCGCGGTCGCGGCGACGCGGGCCACGTCGACCAAGCGCGGTCCGGGATCAGCCCGCGGCCCGCGCAGGTCCACGCGCAGACAGGCTCCGCGCACGCGCGCTGTCGCGATCGCGCGTTCGACCTCCCAGGGCGGATCCAGGGCGTCGAGCCGGACCGCGAGCGGACCGGTGGCCCTGCCCAGGAGCGGCGCGGCTTCGAGCGCCCGGTTTGGATCGTCGATGCGGAGCGCAAGCGCGAGCCGGCGCTCACCGTCGCCGCTGCCGTCCACGCCGACGGCGTCGCGTTCGGGCCAGGCATCGGCAAGCGGCTCGCCGTTCGGCCAGGGCTCGCCGTCGTCGAGGGCGCGCGCGGCGGCTTCGACCACCGGCTCCGCGCCCAGAGCGGCGAATCCGGCGCTCTTGCTGGACAGGACCGCTTGCCGGTAGCTCTCGAGCCGGGCGAGCCCGCCCGGTGTGGCCGGGTCGACGAGCGCCGCGCTGGTCGGGATGGCGAGCTCGCCGGAACAGGCCGCGACAGCGAGCTCCGACGGCCCGGTGACGGAGCGCGCTCGCAGCGCCGACAGCCGCTTTTGGATTACCAGCAGCTCCGGGGCGCCGGCCAAGAGCGGTCGCCTCAGCGCCGCGCCCACCGCAGTCACGAACGCTGTCGCTTCTTCGGGGCGGCTCACCAGGCTCGTGATCTGCACTCCGAGCTGGTGAGGTCGCGTCTCGACGCCCGCGAACTGTGCTCGCAGCCGGGCTTCGAGCAGCGCGGCCAGTGCCACGCTGGCCTCGGAGCCCGCGTCGTGGGCGAACGCCGCCCCGACCGCTGCGAACGGATCGCCCTGCCGCAGCACGAGCGCGATCCGCGGTCGATCGTCGAGCTCCCGCAGCTCGAGCCGCGGGCTCTTGGTATCGGTCGAGAAGGCGGTCCGGGAACGCGCCGAGCGCGCGCCGAGCCCCTGACAGCCGGCGAGCGCGGCGAGCAGAGCGACCACCGTGAACGCCCGGGCTCGCACGGCAGTCGGTCTACCACACGTTCAGGCCGCCAGTCTGCGCGCCCCGAGCAGAGCCTCGAGCCGGGTCCGGATCTTGTGCTTCTTCGAGTAGACCGTCTTCACGCTGATGCCCATGCGGGCCGCGATCTGTTCGGGCTCGAGACCCTCGCCGTAGTAGAGGGCGATGAACTCCCGATCCTTGTCGCTGAAGTCCCGCAGCAGCTCGGCGACGATGCGAGCGCGTTCACGCATGGCGTAAGCTTCGCAGGGATCCGGAACGTCGCTCGTCAGGTCTTCGGCCTCCGCCATGCAACCGCGCTTGGGCTCGCGCTTGACGCCGCGCAGGTAATCGTAAGCGGTGTGAATCGCGAGCATGCCGATCCAGCTGCCCAGCTTGTTGCCGCGACCCGGCTCGAAGCTTCGCAACTTGCGTTTGTCGTTGGCGAGCAAGCCGACGCAGAGCATCGCGTAGATTTCGCGCACGTCTTCTGGTCCCACCACGGCGCTGAAGCGGGCGGTGACCCGGGTGATGCAGCGGTAAATCAAACGCGAGTAGCGGACGTTGAACTCGCGCCAGGCATTCTCGTCGTCCGCGATCATCGACGCGAGGAGCCGGTCGTCGTCCGAGCACCCCTCGTACGCAAAGGGGTAGTCGGGATCGATCGCCGTGGTCAGCGCGGAAGCGAGAGAGCTCAACATCGGGGGTCTCCTTGTCGGAGCGTCCCTTGAGCAGTTGCCGTGCCAGCCAAACTGGCTAGTGGTTTCGATAACTTACGAGGCGTAACCGGGCGTCACACCGTAACGGGCGGGCGTCACGCCGTGACGCGTTTCGGCCCCCACCTTTGGTTTTCTACGCCCCGCCCGGCGAGTTCCTGCCAGCGCACCCGCTGAATAGGCGCACTGCGTCATGCTAGGTTCTCGGCGGTGTCCGGCCGCCTCAAAGCGTTTTGGTTGCTAGGGCTGTCGTTGATCGCGACTTTGCTGCGCCGTCTGTTCCAGCGCCGCCGAGACGGTATCGCCGCGTTCCGAGCCAACTACGACGCCGACGGTTTGCCGCCAGTGAGCGGACCCGAGCGCGAGCGCATCGCCGAATTCAGCCGCTGCATCGCCTGCGGTCTGTGCGACCACGGTGAAACACAGCGCATCGCCGACTCGGGCGGCGCGTACCGCGGGGTAATGGCTCTGGTTCTGGCAGCGTCGCGCAGCATGCCTGATTTTCGCGCCGCGGCGTACAGCTTCAGCTTCGTGCCGGACGAGGTACTCGCCGAGAAGGAGCGGATTTGCCCGACCGGCGTCCCGATGCGACGGATCGCGGAGTTCGTGCGAGCCAAGGCAGCCGAAGTCGGCGGGCCGCTGCCGCTCCCGTCACGGCTCCATTCGTTACCGCCGCGTTCGCTCCTGCAGCGGGACGCCGAATAGTCACGGAAAAATCCGGGAGTACGAAGCGCGGGAAACCGCTTTCGAACGGTGGTTTCGCAGGCGCGCTCCTGTAGTAGACAGCGGCGATGACTCAGCCCACGAATGTCCCGCTACCGGCCCTCGACGGCTGGGCGCTGATCCTGGGAGCCTCCAGCGGATTCGGAGCGGCGGCAGCGGACGCTCTGTCGCGCGCCGGCGTCGACATCATCGGCGTGCATCTCGATCGCCGCGCCACAATGCCCAACGTCGAGCGACTGATGGCCGAGATCCGCGAGCGGGGGCGCGAGGCGTGGTTTTACAACGTCAACGCCGCCGACCCCGAGCAGCGCGCGAAAGTGCTGGACGACGTGGCGCGTCGCTTCGACGAGCGCAAGCGCGACGAAAAGATTCGGGTGCTGTTGCACTCCCTGGCCTTCGGCACGCTACGCCCGTTCGCACCGCTCGAGATGGGCGACGAGGTGACGCAGAAGCAGATGGAAATGACCAGCGACGTGATGGCGCACAGCCTCGTCTACTGGGTCCAGGACACGCTGCGCCGCAAGCTCTTGAGCAATCAGGGCCGCATCTTCGCGATGACGAGCACGGGCTCGACCACGGTTTGGAAAGGGTACGGCGCCGTGAGCGCGGCCAAGAGCGCGCTCGAGTCGCACATTCGTCAGCTCGCGTACGAGCTCGGCCCGCTCGGCATCACCGCGAACGCGATCTGCGCCGGCGTCACCGATACGCCCGCGCTGAAGAAGATTCCCGATTCGGATTCGATGGTTCAAGTCGCACTTCGCAAGAACCCCTCGAAGCGCCTGACCACGCCGGAAGACGTCGCGAGCTCGCTCGTCGCGCTGGCCCAGCCCTGCACCTACTGGTTGAACGGCAACGTGCTCTACGTCGACGGGGGCGAGGGGCACACGGGATGACCGTCTAGGGGGCGCAGAAGTCGTCGCATGCTCCCGTCTCGGACTGCGTGCTCGGATCGATGCAGGGGGCGCAGAGTTCGTTCACACCGCAGTTTTCGCGTTGCAAGAAGCTCGCGCCGGTGCCGGCGACGCAGATCGGAACGCAGCGACCCTGTCCGTTCGGATCGAGCGCGTTGGCACAAGCTCTGAAAACAAACTGGCTGTTCGCCTCGGCCATCGCATCCGGAACGCACTTGCTCGTCCCATCCGGGCAATCGGGGAGGGTGTCGGCTCGCTCGCCGACGAGGTCGGTCGGCACGCAGTGCGCTACGGCGCAGATCGAGCTGCAGTCCGCGAACCCCGCCGTGTTTCCCGGCGTCACGGCGACGCCCGGACAAGGTGTCAGGGTGTACGCTCCGCCTCCGGCCGAACCGCCGCCAGCGCCTCCGGGTGGGCCGCCGCCCGCGCCGGCGGGACCGCCGCCAGTGCCTGGAACGCCGCCGGTGCCGGGTGGACGGCCAGCAGCACCAGCTGGACCGCCGCCGCCATCGCGGACTGGGACGCCGCCGGTCCCGGCTGGACCGCCGCCGGTCCCGGGACCACCGCTGGTGCCGCCGGAGCTGCCGCCCGCGCCTCCGCTGCCGAACGCGTCACAGTGTGAGCTGCACGAGGGGTAGCCGTACGTTTGAAGCTGACTGCGGCAAGTGTCGCTCGTCGTGTTCGCGCTGGCCTTGCACTCCTTGAGGCAGGTGCTCCGATCCCCGCCCAGGCTTTTCACGCAATCGCAGACGGGGTCGCACGGAGAGTCGTGTCCGTCGGAACCTCCGCAGTCCACGACGGGAACCAACGCGAGCAGGAAAAAACAGGCTCGAAGGCGCATGGAGCCGAAGCTAGCTCGGCTTTCTTCGCCCAGAAATAGTCACTTGTTCGGCTATTTGACGAGCGTCAGCCGAGCCGCGGCGCCGAAGGCGGCGAGGTGGCCGCTTTCTTCACCGATGTAGACGTCGCAGCGTTCGTCGACGCGCAAGAAATCCGGGATCAGGTCGCTCGGGACGGTGCCGAGGATCTCGCCGTCGCGGGGGCGAACCACGTGCACCTGGTGCTGCGGCACGAACAGCGCGCCGCTGCGCAGCACCGGCTCGAGCCGCCGCGGTTGATCGGCGTCCACGTGACGCGGGAAGACGTGATTGTAACGGGAGCTTCCAGTGGCGGCGTCGAGGCAGAGCAGGGTGCCCGCGGCGCTGTTGGCGATCAGTGCGTCGTCCACGCCGAGCCAGGCCGTGGTCGGAGCCGCGACGCCCGGTGCCTGCTGCCAGCGCGGCTCGCCCGTTGCGCGGTCGAAGGTCGCGACGCCGGTGCCGCGCCGGTCGCGGACGATCGCGGCCACTATCGAGCCGGCGATGAGAGGCGGCTGGCCGGGCGCCGGACGCTCGTCGAGCTCGCGGCTCCAGCGCAGCTCGCCGGACCACGGGTCGACGCGGTGCAACTTGACCGGGCCGATCGGGCCGCCGCAGAGCGCGAACACGGCGTCGTGATCGACGCACAGGTCGCCGCTGAAGGGGAGCCGGTCGCGCACGCGCCAGACCACGTCGCCGCTGCTGACGTCGAGCGCCACGAGCGCGGAGTCGCCGCCGGCGACGAGCAACAGCTTGCCCGCGCGGCGCAGCTTGAAGCTCGCTGGCCGGCGTGCGGTGTAGCGCCAGCGCACGTCGCCCGACACGAGATCGATCGCCGTCACCCGGCGGTCGCCTTCGGCCACGATCAGGAGCTTGGGCAGTCCCGGGACGTGGACCACGGCGCCGCACGCGCCGCCGCCGCTGCGGGGGGGGACCACGGCCGTGAAGCGGACCTCGCCGCTGTCGATGTCGTGAAGCACGACGGTCCCGTCGGGGTGCAAGCGGGCGGGGCCAAGCGGCGTGGCCACAGCCGCCGCGCGCGGCGTGGACTGGCGCCAGATTACGCGCCCGCTCGCGCGGTCGATGCACGCGGTCTCCCGCGTCGAACCGACCACTATTCGCTCCCCGCACAGGAACGTCGAGCGAAGGTCGATGCCCGGCACTGTCGCCACCCAGCGCGGCAGAAAGCGCATCTTGCCGCCGTGCTCCCAGCGACCGCGCAGCCCGGATTCGGGACGCGCCAGCCCGAACGCGCGATAGCTCTCGGGCTCGGCGTTGGTCAGCGAGTCGTCGCGCTCGCCGTCCGCGACGCGCTCGGCGAGGCGCTCCGCGGTCGCGGTGAGCGCGAGAAGGCGCAGGTTCCGGCTCTGCGCGGCGTCGTGCTTGACGATCGATTCGGCCAGGGCCTGGGCAAAGCCGACGGCGCAGCGCACGAACGCGATCGGGTCGAGCTCGGGGTAAGTCAGCACCTCGCCGCGAGCCACGAGCTCGGGACCGGACACGCTCAGCGCGAGTCCCTCCAGGCTGCCGTTCAACCGCACGCCGAGACGAACCGTGCCGAGCTCGACGCGCCGGAACAGCGGTCGCGCCATGCGATGCGCCTCGAGCGCTTCGTCCGCGAGCAGCAGCAGCTTTTCGGCGAGCAGAAACAGGTGAACGGGTCCGAGGTTCGTGGTGCGTTTTCGGGCGCTCACGCTGAACTCGCCGCGAGCGAGCAGCGCGTGCAGGTCCGCACGCTCGAGCTGACCGTTGGTTTCCGGCGCGCCGGCGCAAGCCCGCCGGCGCAAGGCAGCCTTGGCCACGAAGCTGAGCCCCCCGGCGGGACGCGGCGCGAGCGGGACCTCCGCCCGGTCGGCCCGCGCGGACGCGCTGCGGAGCTTGCTGGTCTCGAGCGCGGCGCGAGCGGCGGCGATCAGGCTCAACACGGGCCGCGGCGTACGCACCGCGGGCAGCTCGTCGAGCGCCTCGGTGACGGCGGCGTGCAGGGCGGCCAGCGCTACCCGGCGCTCGAAGACGGCGACTTCCGGGCTCGGTCCGGTGCGGAACACCGTGAGGAGCACGTCGTCCCCATCCGCTTCGAGGCCGAGCTCCCAGGGCTCCGAGTCCGTGTGAAGCGGCAGGGTCGCGCGATCCGTGCGGCCGGAGGCCAAGTGGGCGACCGCCAGGCCGAGCTCGCCGAGCAGGGCCAGCACGTGGCTGTCGCCGATGCGGGCGGTGAGATTGACGCCGTCGACGAGCACGTCGACGAGGCCAAACAGCGGCGCCAGCGCCGGGCGGGGAGTCTCCGAAACGAGCGGTCGAACAACCACGTGAATCGCGGACATCTGCGTGTAATCGTAGAAACTCGTGAAAGAGGCGTCGCACTTTTCGGACTCGATCGCCGAGGAGTGGACAGCGGCTGCGCAGAAGGCTAGGCGCCGCGCCCTGTCGCTGGGCGCCGCTGGAGCCGTGCTCGCGGCCGCGCTGCCGGCGTTCGGACTCTGGGGGTACACGGTCGACGACGCGTTGATTCCCGCGCGGATCGCGGCCCACCTCGCGGCGGGTCTCGGCTACCGCTTCAACGCCGGTGGAGCCGTGGCCGACGCTGTCACGCCGCTCGGCTGGGCTCACGCGCTGGTTCCGTTCGCGGGCGGCGGGCCACTTTCGGCGCTGAGCGCCGCCAAGTGGTTGGGAGTCGTGAGCTGGCTGCTTGCTGCCGCCCTGCTGGGCGTGAACATCGCGCGCGCCGGCGAACGCACCGCTCGGTTTGCGCCGTTGCTGGTCCTTTCGGTGTGCGCTCCGCTCGCGGCCTGGGCCGTTGCAGGACTCGAGACCGGAGTCGTCACCGCCCTCGCCACCCTGGCCGTGACTCCGATCCGGGGGGCGCCGCTGGCGGCGGGGCTGGCGGCGGGCCTGCGCCCGGAGCTCTTGCCGTGGGCGGTGAGCGTGAGCTTCGGCATCGCCGCGGCCGAACGGCGCGGTCCGCGAGCGATCGCGCTGGCCATCGCGCTCGCTGTGCTGCCCCCAGTCGCGGTCGCTGGCGTGCGGCTCGGGGTGTTCGGTCACGCCTGGCCGCTCGCAGTGTTGGCGAAGCCGTCCGATCTGGACCACGGCCTCTTCTACGCGTCGTGGGCGCTGGTTCACACTGGGCCTCCGCTCCTCGTGCTGGCCCCCTGGGCGCTGCGACGCGCCGGGTGGCGGCCGATCGCGATCGTCGCGGCAGCGCTGGTGCACTGGATCGCGGTCGCGCTCGCCGGCGGAGACTGGATGCCCTTTTACCGGCTCGTCGTGCCGGTGCTTCCGAGCCTGCTTCTGGCCGGCGCGAGCGTTGCCGAGCACGCCGCGAGCTGGGCCACCGCGCTGCGCACGGTGCTGGCAGCCGCGGCGTGTCTTCTGGTTCTCGTTCCCCGCGCCTCCGACGCGCGGGCGGTCGGAGCGCGTCGACGCGCGCTGATCACGGCGGCGCGGCCGGCGCTGGCCGGCGCGAAGAGCGTCGCAGCCCTCGACGTCGGTTGGGTCGGAGCCGCGACCGAGGCGTCGATCGTCGATCTGGCCGGTCTGACCGATCCGCGCATCGCGGCATTGCCCGGGGGCCACACCACGAAACGGATTCCCGAAGGGCTGCTCGAGGCTCGCGGCGTCGATGCGCTGGTCCTGCTCGCGGACGCGCCGGCGCCCCCGGATCCGTGGTGGACCGTGCGCTTCGCCAACGGCGTCGAGCAGCGGGTCGCCGTGCTGGCATCCGAGCAACCCTTCCTCCCCACTCTGGCGATTCCGCTCGCGGGAACGCACAAAACCTACTTCGTGCTTCGCCTGCAAGCCGGGGCCAAAAAGCCCTGATCAGCCAGCGCTTTCCGAGCTCGCGGAGGGCTGGGTCGCCAGTCGCACCAGGGCTTCGCGCATCGAGCGGGCGTCGGGGAAGCGGTCGCGAGCGACGGGGGCCACCGCGCGTTCGATCAGGCGTTGCCAGGGTGCCGGGATCGCGGTGAGCGCTCGCTGCACGCCGCTCTCCGCGTCGGAGGGCGCGGGCAACCAAAGCGCGCTCGAGCGCAGCGGCGGTGCCTGCCCACTCAGGCACTCGTAAATCACGCTGCCGAGCGCAAACAGGTCGCTTCGGCCATCGATCTCGAGCCCCTGTTCCTGCTCGGGCGACATGTAGCCGGGCGTACCGAGTGGCGCGCCCATCATCGTGAGCCGGGGTTCGGCCCACTCGACACGGGCGACCCCGAAGTCGAGCAGCTTCACCCGTTCGCCAGTCGGCATCTGCGAGAGCGAAGGCGGCCCCGCTATTTCGCTCGAATCGCGATCCGACTTGGCGAGGAAGATGTTGCTCGGCTTGAGATCGCGGTGGACGACGCCCGCGGCGTGAACCGCCCCGAGCGCGTCACAGACTTGGAGCGCGATCGGCAGCATCTCGTCCGGTGTCAGCGCCCCGCAGCGGGCGAGCCGCGCCTGCAGCGATTCGCCGAACAGGCGCTCCATGACCAGATAGCTCGTACCGTCGGGCAGATGCCCGTCGTCAAAAACCTCGACCACGTTCGGGTGCCACGCCAGGCCGAGCGCCGCCGCTTCGCGCCGCAGCCGATCCGCAGCGACGGTGTCGTGGACGGCTGCCCGCAGCAGCTTGATCGCGACCACCGCGCCGTCCGCCAGCCGGATCGCTTCCCAGATCGCGCCGCTCGCGCCGACCCCCAGCTTGGGGCCGAGCCGGTACTGCCCGGCGATCACGGCGCCCTCCTGGAAAGCTTGCTGGCCGCGCTCGCGCGTGTCGCGCAGGGCTGCGGCTCGTTCGAGCGCCTGGATCCGGATCAACTGGGAGCGCGACTGGGCGCGGCGCCGCTGCTCGTGGACCGAAAGCGCGCCGAGCACCGTGCCCACCGCGCCCGAGCCGACCGCGAAGAGCGCCGTGGAACGCGCATCGAGCGACGTCGCGAAGCTCGCGATCAAACCGATACCGACGCCCCCCACCGCGCCGAGCGCCGTCGGGGTACGGGTCACCGAGTCCCAGTTGACCACGTACTCGAGCGTGCCGCCCTCCTGCGGCGCGTGGCTGTACACGCGCCCGGGGGGCAGTCCGAAAAGCTGAGGCAGGGCTCCGAGCTCGGCGCAGCGCGCGAGCGCGCAGAGCCCGTCGTTCTCGTAGCTCGAGTCGCCCCGGACCAAGAGCTTGCCGCGCCACGCGTGGGGCTCGAGGCTCACGGTCTGCCAGACCTCGGTCAAGGCTTCGTCGCCGCCGTAATGTTCGAGCTGCGCGAACGCGGCAGCGGGATCGTCGGCTCCCCGGAGCACCCGCGTCCAGACCCCGAGGTTCTCGGGGTGGATCACGGTGGCCGTCGTTTTCATGATCTCGTCGCGACCCCAGCGCGAGGCGAACGCGATCAGCGCGCCGTGCCAGAGCTCGATCGGCAGCGGCCGCGTTTCGTCGTCGAGGTAGTCGCGGTCGAGCTTGGTCTGCGCCAAAAACCCGTCTGCTTCGGCGCGCCCGTGGCGCATCTGCACGTACAAGAGCAGCGTCTTGATTCGCGAGGTCGTGGTCCGCCCGTTGTTGGTCCCGCCGCGCTGCACGGGTCGCTAGGTTAGCGTGAATCGGGGTCGGCGAGTGATCGTCCCGCCGGGGGTGGTAGCGTTCGGCCCCAGTGGCGCGACTCTCCGAACAGCTGCGTGACTGGCTGGCACGTGCGGAAATCCTCGCGCGTGGGGCGGAACGGCGGCGAATCGATGCCGCCCGTGCGCTCGACGCCGGACGCCCCTGGGAGGCTCGCTACGAAGCGCTCGCGATCCTCGACGAACTACCCCGTTCACCGGTGGCCCTGGCGCTGTGGGCGGACGCGGCCGAGGCGATGCTGCTCGATCACGAAGTGGCCGAAGCGCTGGCCCAGCTCGTGCGAGAAGTTCCGTTTCGGGCCGATGTCTGGCTGCGGCTGGCCTCGGTGCACGAGCGGCTCGGCGCCGACCCGCGGGCGGAGCTCGAGCGCGCCGCCGAGCTCGGCGAGCCGACCGAGGCAGCCGATTGGGCACGCCTCTATCTGGCCGACCGCGACCTCCGCGCCGGCGACGGCCCACGCGCCGAGCGCTGGCTGGGACAGCTGAGCCTCGGCGCCCGAAGCTGGAGTGAAACTTTGCTGCGCCGCGTGGAGGTGTGGTTGGCGACCGGTGACACGGCCAAGGTCCGCGAGGCGAGTGCGGCGTTACCCGATCCCGCGCCGCTCGACGGCCGCCGCTGGCTGACCCGCGGTCGGATCCTGGCGCTGGACTCGCTCGACGCGGCTCTGCCGGCGTTTTCGCGCGCTCTTTTGCTCGATGCACCCGGAGCGCTCGAGGTCGTCGCTCACTCGGTCGCGCGATCGGAGGACCTTCGCGCCAGAGAGCAGCTGCGGCAGCTGGTCGCCGATCTTGGTCTGGCCGACGATCCGCGCTGGCGCGCCGCGGTTGCGATCGCCGAGGGCCGCCGCGATCAGGCGTTGCGCGCGCTGGCCGACGCCGCGCGGCAAAACCCGGATCCCGTGCTTGCCGATCGCTACCTGTCCGAAGCGGTCGAGCTCCGTGACGTCGCCGCCCTGGCCGGGGCGCTCGCGCTGCTGCGGGAGCGCGGCAGCGAGCCGGATCCGGCGCTCGCCACGCTGGCTGCGGCGCTCGAGGAGAACGAACCCAGCCGCATTCTCGAAGCGCTCGACGCGGCTGGCGGGCGCGCTGCGGCCTGGGCGGCGGAACGCCGCCGCGCGGTGTACCGCGACTTCTGGGGCGCGCACGTGGCGTGGCGACCGTTGCTGACGGAGCTCGCCGCCGTGAGCGGCCGGCTCGTTTTGCTCGACCTTCTCTCGGAGGTCGAAGCGATCGCAATAGATCTCGACCGACCGCTCCGGGTCGCCGTGGTCGGGGAGTTCAACGCCGGCAAATCGAGCTTCATCAACGCCTTGCTCGGCGAGGCCGTAGCCCCGGTCGGCGTGCTGCCGACGACGGCCACGCTCAACACGCTGGCGTGGGCTCCCGATCGTTTCGCCCGCATCGAGCGGCGTCGGCCTTCCGTGGAGCCCGATCGCGTGATCGCCCACGGCGAGCTCAGGTCCACCCTGGCGGGGCTGGACCCGACAACGGTGGCCAAGGTCACGCTCTACGCGCCGCTCGAGCCGCTGCGCCGCGTCGAGATCCTCGACACACCGGGGTTCAATGCGCCGGACGCCGCCCATACCGACGCTGCGCGTCGTGCATTCACCGAAGCGCACGCCGCGATCTGGCTGCTCGACGCGGCGCAGCCTCTGAAAGAAAGCGAGCGGGCGGTGCTGGCCGAGATCAGCGGGCTCGGCGTTCCTCTGCTGGTGCTGGTGAACAAACTCGATCGGCTCGACGCCCCGACTCAGGTGGACGCGGCGCTCGCGCACGTCACTCAGGGGCTCGCCGAAGCGGGGCTGGCCGTGGAGGCGCCGCCGATCGCGTTCTCGGCCCGCCTCGCCCTGAGCGGTCGGGCCGGCGATGGCGCTGCGCTCGAGCGGTCGAATTGGCGGGCGGTGGAGTCGGTGCTCGAGCGCACGCTGGTCGACCGCAGCGACCTCTTGCGCGAGCGGGTGCTGCGCCGCCGAGCGCGGGCGATCGCCGTTCGGCTCGGGGTCGCCGCGTCGCAGCAAGCGGCGGAGCGCCGTCGCTCCAGTGAAGGCCTGGAGCGGCGCAGCGCAGAGCTCGCGGCCGCCGTGAGCCGCATCGGCGCCGAGCGCGCGTCACTCGAGCTGAAGCTCGAGGAGAGCCTGGAAAGCGCCCTGGCCGAGCTCGACCGCGAGCTACGCCCGATCCGGGGCGTGGCGGAGGAGCTCTCGGCGCGGCGCTTCATCGTCGCTCGCGCGCGGGCGACCATCGGCGCCGCCCTGGCACGCACGGCCGTGAGCTTTCTTGCGCTCGAGCCAGCCGCAGCGCGTTACGTCGCGCAGCGGTTGAAGCCGCGCAGCGAACTTCTGGCGGCCGCGGTGGCGCCCTGGCTGCGCTCCGACCAGGCCTGGGCAAGCCAGAGCGCCCGCTCCGGCGACCGCGTGGCAGCACGCACGCAGATCGTTGCGCTCGTCGTCGACGAGCTTTCCCGCATCGCCGAGGATGGTGTGACTGAAAACGCCGCGCCGCCTCAGCCCCCCGCGGAAGCGCGCGCTGAAGCGCTGGCGGAAGTGCTCGGCGAGTTGGGGCCGGGGCCCCGACTCACAACGTGACCGCCGAGCATTTCGCGACTATTGCGCTCGCGTTTCTGGCCGTTTCTACCGACGTGCCGCGAGAAAATTTTGAATCCCGGGGACGGCCCTCGCGTCAGACGATGCTAGAATCCCTAGAGGTCGTCTTGCTCAAGCCTCGTCTCTTGCGTACCGCTTTGCGTAGTTCGGTTGCAGCGCTCTTGATCACGGTCGGTGCTTTCGCCGTCACGGATCACTCGCAAGCTCAAGCCGATCCGCTCGCGGTCGTCGCGGGCGAGACGCTCGACGTCAAAGCGGACAAGCTCGACGTCGACATCATCAAGGGCACCGCGGTGCTCGAAGGTGCCGTGCGCGCGAAGATGGGCGAGCTCGAAGTGCAGTGCCCCAAGGTCGAAGTCAAATACGACGAGGCGCCGAAGGTGCGCTGGGCAAAGGGCTCGGGTGGAGTGCGCGCCCGCATGAAGGGGATCGAAGCTACGGCCAATTCGTTCGAAGTCGACGTGGCGCGTCGTACCTTCAAGCTCGGTGGCGGCGTGCGTCTCACGCGAGGCAAGGGCTGGGTCACCGCCGACAACGCGACCATCGACATTGCGACGCGCAAGGTCACGCTGAACGATGTGAAAGGCTCGATCCCCGTCGAGCCTCCCGCGCGCTAGGGTCCGTGTTAACAACGCGGGCGTGAGCGACGCCGTACTCGACGCCCAGGGGCTCCGTGTCGCGCTGGGTGGCACCGAGGTGTTGCGCGGTGTCGACCTGTCCGTGCCGGCGGGGCGCGTCGTGGGCGTACTGGGACCGAGTGGGGCAGGGAAGACGACTCTGTTCCGCACCATTGCCGGCGAGCTCACGCCGAGCGCGGGCAGCGTGCGCATTCTGGGACGCGACGTATCGCGGCTGCCGCTGTGGGCGCGGGCGCGCGGCGGGCTCGGCTACGTGCCGCAGACGCCGAGCGTGCTCTTCGATCTCAGCGTCGAACAAAACATATTGAGCTTCGAGCGCGCGGCGGGCGTGCCTCGGCAGCCGGCGGCGGATCGCGCTCGCGAGATGGAGCTCGAGGGCCGGCTCGGCGTGCGCGCCGGCGAGCTCTCGGGCGGCGAGCGGCGCAGACTCGAGATCCTGCGAGCGTTGATCGCCGCGCCGCGCGTGTTGATTCTCGACGAGCCGCTGACCGGTGTCGATCCCGCGGCTGCCACGCGGCTCACGAGCGTGATCCGGCGCCGCGCCGAACAAGGAATGGCGATCGTGCTCGCCGACCATCGCATCGGAGAGGCGCTTCGCATGTGCGACGACGCGCGGCTGATGGTGGACGGCAGGATCGAGCTGATCGCGGCGCCCTCCGAGTTCTCCGGTCACCCTGCCGTTTTGCGTCGCTATCTGGGTTGAGCGCGGACTTCTCCGCGCTCATCTCGATTGTAATGGGGGCCCTCCCCCACGTCGCTCCAATCGAGCGAGAGCGACCACACGGCGAGGCTCATTCCTTGGTTTTGTTTTGCTGGGTCCGTTTCTTGCTGGGGCCGCCGGTGTTACACTGGCGTGGCGCAGAGCGTTCGGGCTCCGCGAAGACCGGAAGTTAAATGGAGATCAAGCAGCAGCTCCGCCTGTCGCAGCAGCTGGTCATGACCCCCCAGTTGCAGCAGGCGATACGTCTGTTGCAGCTATCGCGGCTCGAGCTCATCGACGAGGTCAGGAAGGAGCTCGACAACAATCCGGTCCTGTCGGACGAGGAAAACGAGGGCGGGGCGCCACGGGAGGCCGCCGGGGAGAAGACGGCCAAGAACGCCGAGGCGCCCGACCTGAGCGACGAGTCGTTCCCCCGCGACGAGGTCTCGCGCACGACCGAGAAGCAGACGCGCGAAGTCGACTGGGAGAAGTTTCTGGAGAACCGGACGCTCCAGCAGCCGGTCCCTGAAAATCGCGGCGGCTTCGAGGAGCTGCCGCCGATCGAGCAGAACCTCACCAAGCCCGGGAACCTCCAGGACCATCTGCTCTGGCAGCTCCAGCTCAGCGATTTCACCGACGTTGAACGGCGCTTCGCGGAGCTCGTGATCGGCAATCTCGACGAGAAGGGCTACCTCGATCTCAAGGGGGTCGAACGGCCCGACGGGACGCGGACGCCCGACCTGACGATCGACGACCTGGCGGGGGAGGCGGGGCTGCACCCCGACGACGCGCCGCTGGTCCTGGAGATGATGCAAAACTTCGACCCGATCGGAGTCTGCTCCCGGGACCTGCGCGAGTGCCTGCTGATTCAGGCCAAAGCCTACGGCTACGACGACACCGAGATCGAAGTGATCCAGAACCACATCCACCACCTCGAAAAGCACAACTACCAGGCGATCTCGCGGGAGATGAAGATCCCGATCGAGGAGGTCTACGATTGTGCGCGCGAGATCCAGAAACTCGAGAGCCGGCCGGCGCGCAACTTCAGCGACACCGACGAGCGCACGATCGGCATCACGCCCGACGTCTACGTGATCAAGGACGGCGAGAACTTCGTCGTGCTCGACAACGATCGCGGCATCCAGCGCCTGTTCATCAACGAAGCGCTGACCAAGCGCCTGATGAAGGATCCGAGCGCCAAGGAGTTCATCGGCGAGAAGCTCCGCAACGCGCAGTGGTTGATCCGCGCCATCGAGCAGCGCAGAAAAACCATCATCCGTGTCGCCGAATGCATCGTCGAGAAGCAGCGCGACTTCTTCGAGAAGGGCGTGGCGCACCTCAAGCCGATGATTCTGCGCGACGTGGCGGAGTCGGTCGGGATGCACGAATCCACGATTTCGCGCGTCACCACCAACAAGTACATGCACACCCCCCAGGGGCTGTTCGAGCTCAAGTACTTTTTCAACTCGAGCATCCGCCGCGTGGGTGAGGACGACATCGCCAGCGAGAGCGTGAAGCAGGCGATCAAGAAGATCATCGACGAGGAAGACAAGAGTAACCCGCTCAGCGATCAAGCCATCGTCGAGCTGCTCGAAAAAAGCGAAGGCATCAAGATCGCCCGCCGCACCGTCGCGAAGTACCGCGAGATGCTGGGGATCCTCGCTTCGAGCAAGCGCAAACGTCTGTTCTGAGCTGACCGTGGGCTTTCCGTGGCAAGGGCCGGGTCCGGGGGGTAGCGTAGGTCCGTCTGGATGAAAGACCGCGACCGAGTTCGGCTGGCGCTTGACGAGGTACCGAGGCCGTGTTGTTCCGGCGCCCCCGGTTTTGGGGTTAATCTAGGTTTCTTGACGACCGAGCTCAGTCTCGAGCAAGCGAGCACGTTTCGTGCTCGGAGCGTGGGGGCAGTGGAGGAATCATGAACATCAGCATCACCTTCCGGCACATGGAAGCGAGCGAGGCGATCAAGGGCTACGCGCGCGACAAGCTCGCCAAGCTCCAGAAGTTCTTGCGCAAACCCATGACCGCCAAGGTGACGCTGTCACTCGACAAGCTACGCCACGTCGCCGAGACGCGAATCTCGAGCGGCGGGGAGCACCTGGAGGCCAAGGAAACGAGCGAGGACATGTACGCGTCGATCGATCGGGTGCACGACAAGCTCGAGCGCCAGATCCGCGGTAGCAAAGGCGCGGCGCGCGCCAAGAAGCGCCGGGGCGGAAACTCGCTGAGGGCTCCCGCTCGCAGCGAAGTCGCGGCACGCACCAGCGACGGCGCGAGTCCCAAACGGCGCACCCGCCCGGCCCGTGCGAGTGCGAAGAAGAGCCGCTGAGGCGGATTTCCCTTAGTCAGTACAAGAGTTGCCATGCGACTAGCCGAGATTCTTTCGCCTGAACGTATCCGCGTGGACTCCGAAGGTGGAGCCGTGCACGACAAGAGCGACGCGATCCGCGTGCTCTCCGAGCTTTTGGCGCCTGCAGTCGGGGTCGAGCAGCAAACCGTGGAACGCCTCTTGATGGAGCGCGAACGCCTGCAGAGCACCGGGATCGGAGACGGCGTGGCAATCCCGCACACGTCGGTCGATACGGCCCCCGGGCAAGCCGCCGCGCTCGTGCTGTGTCCGGACGGCGTTCCGTTCGATGCCATCGACGGCGCGGACGTCAACATCGTGTTCGGCGTGGTCGGGCCCAAGCGGGCCACCGGCGAGCACCTGAAAACACTGGCCCGGATCTCGCGCCTGTTGCGCGATCCGGAGACTCGATCGCGGCTGGCACGTTCCCCGGACGCCGAGAGCGCTTACCGGTTGATCGAGGCGCACGACATCGCGAGGTAATGCGTGACCGTATACGACCCTCCCGCTACCGAGATTCAGAAGCTCACGGTGCGGGCGCTGCTGGACGATCCGGCGCTCGAGCTGAACGTGCGCCTGGTGGCCGGCGCGGCCGGGCTCGGCCGCGAGATCAGCCACCCGCGGATCCAGAAGTCCGGGCTCGCCATGGTGGGCCATATCCAGGGTTTGCATCCGAATCGGGTCCAGGTGCTGGGCGAGACCGAGATGAGCTACGTCCAGGGGCTGAACCCGGCGGAGCAGGCCGAGGCCGCGCGGCATCTGTTCGGCGCGAACCTCGCGTGCGTGCTGGTCACACGCGGCGTCGATACGCCGCGCGCGTTTCGCGAAGAAGCCGAACGCACCGGCACGCCACTGGTGATCTGTGCGGAGAGGTCGTCGAGCGCGATCACGGCGCTGCACACGCTGCTCGACGAGCGGCTCGCGCCGCGGACGCGAATCCACGGCGTTCTGGTGGACGTGTTCGAGGTCGGCGTGCTGCTGCTCGGCCAGAGCGGCATCGGCAAGAGCGAGTGCGGGCTCGAGCTCGTGCTGCGCGGCCACCGCCTGGTGGCGGACGACGTGATCGAGTGCGACTACCGGCCGCCGGGCATGATCTTCGGCCAGTCGGCGGCGCTCTTGCGACACCACATCGAGGTGCGCGGTCTCGGCATCCTGAACATCAAGGACCTCTACGGCGTCACGGCGATCCGGGAGCGCAAGCGCATCGATCTGATCGTGAAGCTCGAGCTCGAAAAGGGTGACGGCCAGTTCGACCGGATCGGGCTCGACGACCACAACAGCGAGATTCTGGGCGTGCCGATCCGCGAGGTGAGCCTGCCGGTGCGCCCGGGCCGCAACATGAGCTCGATCATCGAGATCGCGGCGCGCAACGAGCTCTTGCGCCAGGCCGGGCACCACAGCGCACGCGACTTCGTGCAGCGCATCGAAGCCGGTCTGGGCGTGACGGGTGAGGTCGCGTCCGTGCGTCCGTCGAGCGGCCCGCTGCGCAGGCTTCCCGCCAACGAGAGCTCGGCGCCGCCGCCGGTGGCTCCCTCGGATCCTGGGTTGCGACGCCCGCCCAGCCGTCAACTCACGGCGGTACGGCCCGAGAGCTCGGCGCCGCCGCCTGCGCCCGAGAGACGGCGATGAGCGAGGGCCGAACCCTCGTCGTCGTCGTTACCGGCCTCAGCGGGGCAGGCAAGAGCACCGCGGTTCACGCGCTCGAGGATCTCGGATTTTTCTGCGTCGACAATCTGCCGACGACCGTCGTCGAGGAAACGCTGTCGGCGTTCGCCAGCGAGCACGTGCTGCGCATCGCGCTCGGCATCGACGTGCGGGTCAGGAGCTTTCTCGACGACGCGACCAGCGTGCTCGAGCGGATTCCGGTAGCGAACGAGCGCGATCTGAGCGTGCTGTTTCTCGATGCTTCGGACGAAGCCTTGCTGCGGCGCTTCTCGAGCACGAGGAGGCCCCATCCGCTGTCGACCACGCTCGAGCCCGGCAGCGAGCAAGCCGCGATCGCGGTGCTCGATGGGATCCGCATCGAGCGCGAGCTTCTGACGCCGCTCAGGGCGCGCGCGACCGTGGTGATCGACACCACGCACCTGAGCGTGCACGAGCTCCGTCGGCGCATCGTCGAGCACTTCGGTCCCGGCGCCGGTGGCGCCCCGCGCATGCGCACGAGAATCGTTTCGTTCGGCTTCAAATACGGCGCTCCCGTGGACGCAGACTTGTTGTTCGATGTAAGGTTTCTGCAAAATCCGTTCTTCGTTCCCGAGCTCAGCGCTCTGCCCGGGACGGAGGAGGCGGTGCAAAACTACGTGTTTTCCACGTCGGACGCCCACGAGTTTCTCGAGCGTGCGCTCGCGCTGCTCGAGTTTTGTTTGCCGCGCTTCGAGCGCGAGGGAAAGAGCTACCTCACGGTCGGCATCGGCTGCACCGGCGGGCGGCACCGCTCGGTCGTGCTCGCCGAACGCCTGGCCAAAGAGCTCGAGCGAAAATTGAAGGTGCACATCGACGTCGTGCACCGCGACGTCGAGCGAGTAACGCGCGAAGGCCGCAGCACCGAGCCGGATCTGATGGCGGTCGGACCGAAGGGAACGGGCACATGACTTCGCGCGGCCGCTTCGAGGTCAAGAACAAGCTCGGGCTGCACGCGCGGGCCGCTACCAAGCTGGTACAGCTGGCCTCGAGTTTTCCCTGCGAAATCGTACTCAGCCGGGCCGGGCAGACGGCCAATGCCAAGAGCGTGATGGGCGTCCTCTTGCTTTGTGGATCGCAGGGAACGAAGCTCGACATCGAGGCCAGCGGTGAACGCGCGGAAGAGGCGGTCCAGCGCATCGGCGAGCTGATCGACAACAGGTTCGGAGAGGAGGAATAGGAGAGTGAACGAGGGGAGCGATCCACCCAACCGCTCACGGTCGAATCGACCGTCGTCGGCGCCGGCCTCGAGCAGCCAGCCTCCGCTGGCGCTCGAGGGAATCGCGGGATCGCCGGGGATGGCGATCGGGGCGGCGGTGGTGGTCGATATCGGAAGGCCGGGCGTCGTGCGCCGGCACGTGCCGAAGCACGCCGTCCACGACGAGATGAAACGCTTCGATCGCGCCGTCACGCTGGCCGCGCAAGGCTTGCGCGAGGTCAACGAACGCGTGCGCACCACCGCGCCGCGCGCCGAGTCCTCGATTCTCGAAGCTTACGTGGCGATGGTCGAGGACGAGACCTTGCGCGAGGACATCGAGCGCCGGGTCAAGATCGATCGGCAGTGCATCGAGTGGGCGGTCGATGCCGCGGTCGGCGAAATGGCGCGCCAGCTCAAGAGCGGCGGTGATCCGTATCTGGCCGAGCGCAGCCACGATCTCGAATTCATCGGCGACATGCTGCAGCGCACACTGACCGGCCGCCAGCGCTCGCTGTCCGTGCCCGACCTCGGGGAGCCGGCGATCGTCGTCGCACACGACCTGTCGCCCGCCGAGACCGCGGGCCTGAGCCGCGACCGGGTGCTGGCGATGGTGACCGAGATCGGGACCCGCACCAGTCACACCGCGATCCTGGCGCGGTCGCTGGAAATTCCCGCGGTGGTGGGCGTCTCGGGCATCTTGAGCCACGTCGGCTCCGGGGATCGGTTGATCGTCGACGGGCTGCGCGGGCGCGTGGTGATCGGGCCGACGCCGGAGATGATCGACGCCGCGCAGGCGCGCGCCGAACGCCACCGCGTTCTGGCTCAGGGGCTGCGCGAGCAGAGCGGGCGTCCCGCGAGCACCAAGTGCGGCGTGCCGATCAGCCTGCGCGCCAACATCGAGTTGCCTTCGGAGGCCGACATCGCGCTCTCCGAGGGCGCTCAGGGCATCGGGCTCTATCGCACCGAGTTTCTCTACGTGAACCGCGCGCTGCCGCCGAGCGAAGAAGAGCAGTACCAGACCTACAAGAGCGTGCTCGAGCGCGTCGGCCCGCTGCCCGTGACTCTGCGCACCTTCGACATCGGCGGGGACAAGTTCAGTTCGGCGTTTCCCGCGCCGCCGGAGATGAATCCGGCGCTCGGCCTCAGGGCAGTACGGCTGGGTCTCGCGCGGCCCGACATTTTTCTCGAACAGCTGAGAGCGATGGTGCGCGCTTCGGCGCACGGCCAGCTGAACATCATGGTGCCGATGATCGCCGCGGTGCAGGAGCTGCGGGCGGTGCGCGGCCTGCTCGATCGAGCGATCGCCGAGGTCGACAAGGCCGGTCACAAGCGCGCCGCGAAAATCCCGCTCGGCGTCATGGTCGAGGTGCCGGCTGCTGCGATCATGGCCCACGAGCTTGCCCGCGAGGCCGAGTTTCTGAGCATCGGCACCAACGACTTGATCCAGTACTCGCTCGCGGTCGATCGCACGAGCCGCGAGCTCGCGTACCTGGCCTCGCCCTACGATCCCGCGATTTTGCGGCTGATCCGCGGGGTGATCGAGGCGGGCCGCCGCCACCAGCGCCCGGTGGCGGTCTGCGGAGCGATGGCGAGCGACCCGATCCCGTCCCTGCTGCTGATCGGCATGGGCCTGCGCGAGCTCAGCATGGAGAGCAGCGCCCTGCCCGAGGTGAAAGAGGCGATTTCCCGAGTCACCCTGGCCGAGGCCGAGGCCGCGGCGAGCCGGGCGCTCGAAGCGGTCACTACCGAGGACGTTGCCTCGGCGATGGGCGCCGCGTTTCACGCGCGGGTCTCGGATCTGCTCGGCAGCGACGATTTGCCCTCAGGAACGGGGTAGGGCCAACCCGGTTGACCAGCCCCTGGCCGCGCGTATACTCGCGCGACCTTCAAGACCAAAACGGAAAAGCAAGCAGCAATGGCCCTACTCCCGGGTGCAAAAACCCGCGTCGTCACTCAGTTCCGGATCCATGAGACCGACACCGGCTCGCCGGAGGTGCAGATCGCGCTCTTGAGCCAGCGCATCGAGTATTTGACCGAGCATTTCAAGGTTCACAAGAAGGACCACCACTCGCGTCGCGGGCTGCTCAAGCTCGTGGGCCGGCGCAAGCGCTTGCTCGACTTTCTGAAGCGGAACGACGTCGAGCGCTACCGCACCGTGGTCGGCTCGTTGAACCTGCGTAAGTAGTCTCAAGTAGTCGTCCAGCCGATTTTCATCCCGAAGTCATCGAATCATCCGATTGCGAAGCGTCTAAGCGCTTCAACTTCGCTTCGTACGCGCGACCCCGACTGTCGCGCTTAGGAATCGAGGGTGAAGTCGGGCGCTCGCAGTCGGCGTCGGGTCGCACGCAGCGGCCGCCGCGCTGAGGAGCGCCAGACCAGTGTTTGTACGTGAATCCGTGATGGTGGGCGGTCGCCCACTCACTTTCGAAACCGGGCGTCTCGCCAAGCTCGCGAGCGGCGCCGTGCTCGTCACCTATGGAGAGAGCGTGGTGCTCGTCACCGCGACTGCCACCGATGAGCGACCTGGCCTCGACTTCTTTCCGCTCACCTGTGAGTACGTAGAGAAGACCTACGCCGCCGGCAAGATCCCGGGCGGCTTTTTCAAGCGCGAAGGCCGCCTGCGCGACTACGAGGTGCTCGCGTCGCGCTTGATGGATCGCCCGCTGCGCCCGCTGTTCCCCGAGGGGTTCAAGAAGGACACGCAGGTGATCGCGACGGTGCTCAGCACCGACCGCACCAATCCGACCGACGTGATCGCGCTCACCGGCGCTAGCGCGGCGCTGCACATCTCGGAAATTCCGTGGGACGGCCCGATCTGCGGTATCCGCGTGGCCCGCGTCGAGGGCGAGCTGATCGTTTACCCGACCTTCGCCCAGTCGGAAGCTGCGGACATCGACTTGGTCGTCGCCTGCAGCCGCGACGCGATCGTCATGGTCGAGGGCGGCGCGGGTGAGGTCAGCGAGACCGCATTGATCGACGCCCTGATGTTCGCCCATCGTGAGGCGCAGCCCATCCTCGACCTGATCGAGAAGATGCGCGCCGCGGTGGGGCGGCCGAAGCGCGAGTTCAGCGTCACCAAGCTGGACGAAGGCATCGCGCGCCGCGTGGCCGAGCTCGCCGATCCGGAACTCAAGGTGGCGTGCGTGATCAAGGAAAAGCGCGCCCGCTACGACTCCTACGGCACGATCAAGAAGGCGATCGCGACCAAGCTCGCCGAGGAGCTCGGACCCGAGAAGTGGCTCGAGGTCGAGAAGCTCGTCAAAGCCGAGTTCGAGGAGCGCAAGTACCACGTGGTGCGCGCGCTGGTGCTCGACACCGGGCGCCGCATCGACGGCCGCGACACCAAGACGATCCGCCCGATCTCGTGCGAGGTCGGCCTCTTGCCGCGCGTGCACGGCTCGGCGCTGTTCCAGCGCGGCGAGACGCAGGCGATCGTGACGACGACGCTCGGCACCGCCGGCGACGAGCAGAAGATCGACGCCCTGACCGGCGAGTCGTGGAAGCAGTTCATGCTCCACTACAACTTCCCGCCGTTTTCCACCGGTGAGACCAAGCCGCTGCGCGGCCCGGGCCGGCGCGAAGTCGGCCACGGGGCGCTCGCCGAACGCGCAATCGCCCGCATGCTGCCCGTGCACGACCAGTTCCCGTACACGATTCGCGTCGTCAGCGAGATCCTGGAGTCGAACGGCTCGAGCTCGATGGCCAGCGTCTGCGGCGGCACCCTGAGCCTGATGGACTGCGGCGTGCCGATCCAGCGGCCGGTCGCGGGCATCGCGATGGGCTTGATCAAGGAGAGCGAGCGGCTCGCGATCCTGAGCGACATCCTGGGCGATGAGGACCACCTCGGCGACATGGACTTCAAGGTCTGCGGCACCGAGCGCGGCATCACCGCGATCCAGATGGACATCAAGATCGCCGGGCTCGACCGCGCGACGCTCGAGCAAGCGCTGGAACAGGCGCGCGAAGGCCGTATTCACATCCTCGGCAAGATGCTGGAGACGCTCGCGCAGCCGCGCGCCGAGATCAACCGCTGGGCGCCGCGCATCACCACGATCAAGGTCAAGCCCGACCAGATCCGCATCATCATCGGACCCGGCGGCAAGACGATCAAAGGTATCGTCGATCAGACCGGCTGCACGGTCGACGTCGAGGACGACGGCACCGTCGCCGTCGCGAGCGCGGATTCGGAAGCCGTGCAGCGCGCGCTGGCGATCATCGAGGGTCTGACCGCGGAACCCGAGGTCGGACGCATCTACAAGGGCACGGTGCGGCGCATCGTCGACTTCGGCGCGTTCGTCGAGATCCTGCCGAACAACGAAGCACTGCTCCACGTGTCCGAGATCGCGCACGAGCGCGTCGAGCGCGTCGAAGACGTGCTCAAAGAGGGCGACGTGATCGACGTGAAGGTGATCAGCGTCGAAAAGGACGGGAAGACGCGGCTCAGCCGCCGCGAGCTGCTCCCGTTGCCGGAAGGCGAAGAAGGCGAACGCGCGCGCGAGCGGATGATGAAGGCGCGCGAAGCCGGACCGCCGAACCGCGGACCGCGCCGCGACGACCGCGGACCGCGCCGCGACGACCGTGGACCGCGCCGTGACGACCGTGGACCGCGGCGCGACGACCGCGGACCGCGCCGTGACGACCGCGGACCGCGCCGCGACAGCCGGTAATCCGCTGGAGCTGTGGAGTACCGTTTTGGGGCGCCCAGGAGCCCTCGGACGGTGACGCTTTCTCGAAAACTGATCGTTCCGGCGTTGGTCGGTGCGGCATTGAGCTGCCGTTCGACGGGGACTCGGCCGGCGGATGCGACGCAGGCGCCAAGCATTCCGCCGCCGCCGAGCTCTTCGCCCATCACGACTCGATCGAACGAGCCGCCCCATCCGCTCGATGAGCTCTTTCGCAGCTACCAACAAAAGCTCCCCGAGCCGGCGACGCTGTCAGAAGGCAACGGTGCGTCACTGAAGTGTCCGCACCACGGCTACGTGACGTACACGCTGCTGCAGGCGACCGCCGAAAGGCTTCCGTTTCAGGGCGACGCGGACGTCGCGCGGCTGGTGCACTGGTATCGCGACGGCGACGCGTGCATTCGTCAAATCGCGGTCGAGGCGCTGTTGCCGAAGATCGTGCACGATCGCGATCGGCTTTCGCTGCCAGACATGCACGAGCCGGACAACTACCAGTATCGCGACATTCTCGTTTCGGCGAAGCGCTTTCTGGACGGCAAACGTATCGCTTACGGACCGACGCTATTCGACGGCGTTTTGGTGAGCGTCACCGCGAAAGACTTTGGTCCCACGCTGCACGGCTCGTGGAAGGAAGCGATCACCAAGGCGTACAATTTCCAGTACCTGGTCGAGATCGATGGCGAAAGCTTGCGCGTGACGCATCGCAGGACGACCCCGGATCCAAAATGGCCCGATCGCACCTCGACGATCAAGATCAGGGACGTGGTCGTCAACGAGCGACAAGAATTCGTGGTCCATGGGTCCGATGAGGCGTACACGTTCATGCCGGTGACGGGAAACGTGGTCTGGTTCGACAACGGCGAGCCTCACGACTGGCGGAAGCTCGAGAGGGACGGCCCTTAGCGGCAGCGAGGGATGCGGAAGCGAAAGGGGATGCGGTGCTCGGCCTGGACCCGGCCTGCGCGCGCCAGCGGGGAGACGCCTCGCCGATTTCGGCAGAAAGGTGGCTCACATGCTTCGGATCTACCCAGTGATGCTCGAGTGGCTCGAGGGGCTGCGTCCGTTGGTGAAGCTCGCGTTGCCGGAGAGAAAGTGAGGGAAGCGTTTCCTCAGATCGCTTCGATGCGCACGTGCTCGCGAATCGCTTCGACGATGTCACGGATGTCGTCGTTTTTCCCACGGCCCCTGATGACCTACTGAGTCAGCGCGGTGAGCAGCGGCTCGCAGCTCGTCAAATAGTCTCCTTTCTCCGTGAGGCACTCGGCCGCCGAGAAGATCGCGCCACAATCCGCCGTAGCAATGCAGGCAATCAGGCGGCGGCGATCGTTGGTGCAGCGCTGGATTTGCCCCGGCGTCCACGACACGCCTGCCAGCGTCTGACGGAGCTGTTCGGCCGTGTATGCCATGCATTGGCCTGCGCTTGGGCTCTGGCACTCCATCTGTCGTCCGCAAGCCGACGTGGTGAAAGCGGTCACGAGCTCGTCTTCGATCGACGGTCCGGAGTCGACCGCTGAGGTGTTGCCCGGAGGTGTGGCATCGTCGCTGCCTCACGACGCAAGCCAACGCGCGAAAAAGACCCCCAGCAAGACCCGCAAGCCCGCCCTCATCGCAAGGAGGCTAGCCCACCGGAGGGCCGCTCGGCAGCTCGCGCTTGAAGATCGCCGATTGACCACTCCGCCAATAGAGCGTCGAGCCTTCGATGATCAGGTTGCTCGGCACGCCGTCACTCGTCAGCGCCTCTTTCGGCCCAGCGTCGATCCGCGGGGGCTCGGGTCGCTGATGCCGGTGGCGTCGAACGACACCGAGGAAGGCCGCGAGCGGAATCGGCGCTTGGAAGCCTGGGTGTTCAGTCAGCGTTGACGTGGATCGCCGAGTGCCGTGACTGCCGGGTGACGCGCCGCGTCGCGCGGCTTTTGCCCAGAAGACTGCGCGGATTCTCAGGCTGAGCCTGCGCTGAAATCGGCCGTTTGTTGTTTCGAGCCCATGGGCGCCGAACTCGCTACCCGTCCCAGCCAACGCGCGGGCGGGGGCTCGCGCTCGGGACCCCGCTACGCCGTTCTGGAGGAGCTCGCGGCGGGAGGGATGGGGGTGGTCTACCGCGTGCTCGATCGGGTCGCGGCGGTGACGCGCGCGATGAAGCGCGTCAGCGCGGAGGGAAAGCTCGATCCACGCACGACCGAGGCCTTCGAGCGCGAGTACCACGTGCTGGCGAGCCTCGATCATCCGCGGATCATCCGCGTCTTCGACTACGGCGTCGACGACCAGGGTCCCTACTACACGATGGAGCTTCTCGAGGGGGAGGACATGCGGCAGGCGGCGCCGCTGCCCTTCAAGCGGGCGTGCTTCTATTTGCGCGACGTCGCGACCTCACTCGCGCTCTTGCACGCGCGACGCCTTGTGCACAGGGACCTGAGTCCGAGCAACGCACGCTTGACCAAGGACGGGCACGCGAAGCTACTCGACTTCGGCGCGCTCGCGAACTTCGGACCCAGCAAGGTCGTGGTCGGTACGCCTCCGATGATTCCGCCGGAAGCGCTGCAGTACGCCGTGCTCGATCAGCGCTCCGACCTGTATTCGCTCGGCGCGCTCGCGTACTGGATGCTTACCGGGCGGCACGCCTTCCCGGTGCGGCAGGTGGACGAGCTTTTCGAGAGGTGGATGACGCCGCCGGTTCCACCCTCGACGTTCGTACCCGACATTCCCGACGCGCTCGACGAGCTGGTGACGGCGCTCTTGCACACCGACCCCCTGGCGCGCCCGGGCAGCGCCGCGGAAGTGATCGCGCGGCTCACCGTGATCGGCGAGCTGCCGCCGGAAAACACCGCGGAGACCGAGCGCCTGGCACGGAGTTTTTTGGTCTGCCCGCGCTTCACCGGTCGCGCGGCGGAGCTGCGGGAGCTCGGCGCGCTGACCGAAGCCGCGGTGCGCGGCCGGGGCGGCGCGGTTTGCGTCCAGGCGCTGGCCGGAATGGGCCGCACGCGCCTTCTGGAAGAAGTCGGCTTGCGCGCCCAGCTCGCGGGCGCCGCCGTGATCCGCGTCGATGCCAGCATGTCTCCCCACGCCGGCGGCACGGTTCGCGCGCTCGCGCTACGGCTCTTCGACGCCCTGCCCGAGCTTGCCGCCACGATGTCGAGGGAGCACCGGCGTGCACTCGAGGGTCTGGGAATGGACGTCGAAGCGCGCCTGAGCAGGGCGCCCTTGCTGTCGGTTTCGGGCGCGCCGGCGAGCGGCGCGGCCACAAGTCCTCAACCGCCGGGCTCGCTCGAGGGGTGGATCGCCGCGATCAGCTGCAAGCGGGCGCTCTTGATCGAGGTCGACAACGTCGAAAGCGCGGACGATCACAGCCTCGGCGTGCTGGCGTCGCTGGCGGACGGCATCGAGGCTCATGCCATCCTGCTCTTGACGACCGAGCGCGTCGGGCAAAAAAGCAAGGGCGCAATCGGCCTCGCGACGCTGCAGAACCGTTCGAGCTTGATCGAGCTGGGCGGGCTCGCACCCACCGAGCTCCTCG
>Ga0111538_10001540_pt1 | contig 32376 bp, 27 predicted proteins | sample SoiMethybrSBSTD1_FD_79669 | JGI IMG/M metagenome (GOLD analysis project Ga0111538, IMG submission 79669) | Bulk soil microbial communities from a Populus tree surrounding site in Tennessee, USA - Soil MetaG P. TD hybrid SBSTD1 (version 2)... | ecosystem: Environmental > Terrestrial > Soil >...
CAGGTCGGTCGATTCTTCCGCCGGACCCGAGATGATCAGCGGTGTCCGCGCTTCGTCGATCAGGATGCTGTCGACCTCGTCGACGATCGCATAGTGATGCGGCCGCTGCACCATCGCCGACAACTCGAACTTCATGTTGTCGCGCAGGTAGTCGAAGCCGAACTCGTTGTTCGTCCCGTAGGTGATGTCCGCCGCGTAGGCGACCTGCCGCTGCTGATCGTTCAGCTCGTGCTGGATGACGCCGACGTCCATCCCGAGGAAGCGATACAGACGTCCCATCCACTCGGAGTCGCGGCGCGCCAGGTAATCGTTGACCGTGACAACGTGCACGCCCTTGCCTTCGAGCGCGTTGAGATAGGCAGGCAGCGTCGCGACGAGCGTCTTGCCCTCGCCGGTCTTCATCTCCGCGATCTTCCCGCTGTGCAGGACCATCCCGCCGATGAGCTGCACGTCGTAGTGCCGCATGTTGATCACGCGGCGACCGCCTTCGCGGACGACGGCGAACGCCTCCGGCAGCAGGTCGTCGAGGCTCGCGCCGTCGGCCAGCCTTTGCCGGAACTCGGGGGTCTTGTCGCGAAGCTGCTGATCCGTCAGCGCCTGAATCTGCGACTCGAGCGCGTTGATTTGGACGACGAGCGGACGCAGTCGTTTGATTTCACGCTCGTTTTGTGTGCCGATGACCTTCGCGAGGAGTTGACCGATCATGAAATGGCGAGGTCGGAGGCGGCAGGCACATCGGAGGACCTACCGCAAGTGAATATCTACCGATTGTAAGCCATGCGGCTCGGCAACCGGCAAGGAAACCGAGACTAACTAGGAGGTACGACGCGACTACTGATCGCGCGGTTTCTGCTGGGTGAGAAGCTGGAGCGGGTTGACGAGCCGGCCGTTGGCCAGCACTTCGTAATGCAGGTGATATCCGGTGGAACGGCCCGTGTTGCCCACGCGGCCAATGACGTCGCCGCGCTTCACCTTGGCGCCGGGCTTGACGTCGTACTTGAGCAGGTGGCCGTATCGGGTCTGCAGACCGAAGCCGTGGTCGATCGTAATGACGTTTCCGTATCCGTTCTCCCAGGCGGCGGTACGGACAGTCCCTGCGGCCGTCGCATGGACCGGCTGTCCCCTGTCACCGGCGATATCGAGACCCGGATGAAAATCAGCGTCACCGGTAATGGGATCCTGGCGCACGCCCATCGTCGACGTGAGCCAGCCACGCGCTGGCCAGATCGACGGAGTCGCAGCCGCGAGCGCGTTGCGCTTCTCGACGACGGTCCGCACCACGCTCAGGCGCGATTCGAGACCTTCGAGCAGATTGCGCAGCATCCCGAACGTATCTTCGGGAATCGTCAGGGTCGAGAGCGTCTTCGCGTACTCCTGCGATCGATCGGAACCGACGGTTCCGCCGCCCATGGCGCGCGCCTTCACGAGCGCCGGCAGCTTCTGCATCGCGCGAGAGACCGCGGGATCGAGCGCGGACCGTGCGCCGAGATCCTGGATCGCGCTCTGGAGCGATTCGATCTGCGTCGCCAGTTCGTCGGTGGCCTCGCGATAGCTGGCGTTCTCGACTTCGAGCGCCTGCTTGGTCGCGTACACGGACGAGACGTCCGCCTTTGCCTTCCACGCTGCGCCGACGCCGATGAGCACGGGGAGCGTGACCACGACGCATGCCGTCACGACCACCGGCCTGACCGGAATCGTAAACCGGCGCACTGCGCCTGACCTGCCGTCGGACACGACGATCGTGTAAAGCCGTGAGGCCATCAGTAAGGAATAACTCTGGGGTGTTCCGCGTCCTGAGGGAAGACGCCCGCACAGGGTATCGTGGTCTGCGCGCGATTGCAAACTTAACAACAGGCCACGCGAATATCGGACGAATGTCCGGCGTGTTTTCAAACACATGAACGCGAAAGCTCGCCTGCAGGCGATCTCGGCTGCGGTGCTCTTCTCAACCGGGGGCGCGGCGATCAAAGTTGCGGCGTTCAGCGCGCCTCAGGTGTCCGCGTTGAGGTCGGGGATCGCGGCGATGGCGTTGCTGCTGCTCTTCCGGCGTCGTGTGAGGTGGTCGCTCGCGGCTCTGCTGATCGGAGTCGTGTATGCCGCGACACTGACGCTGTTCGTCGTCTCGACAAAGCTCACGACCGCGGCGAATGCCATCTTCCTGCAATCGACGGCATCCCTCTACATCCTCGCGCTCGCGCCACGCGTGCTCCACGAACCGATCCGTCGTCGTGACCTGGTGGTCATGGTCGCGATCGCGGTGGGTCTGGTCTGCTGCTTTCTCGGGCAGCCGGTCGCCACAACGACGGCGCCCGATCCCGTCACCGGCAATGTGATCGGAGTCATGTGCAGCGTCACGTGGGCGCTGACGCTTCTGTCATTGCGCTGGGCGGAGCGCCGCGAGGAACAACGCGGTATCGGAGTGAGCGCGGTGATCAGCGGGAATCTGCTGGCAGCGCTCGTGTCGCTGCCGTTCGCGCTGCCGCTGCCACAGGCGTCGGCGGGGGAGTGGGCGACGATTGTGTATCTCGGCGTCTTTCAAATCGGCCTCGCGTACGTCTTCCTGACGACGGCGATGCGGCATCTGCCCGCGCTGGAAGTCTCGCTCCTGCTGCTTCTGGAACCGGTCCTCAACCCGACGTGGACATGGCTCATTCGCGGCGAACGTCCAGGCACATGGACAATCGTCGGCGGCACGGTCATCGTCATCGCGACTGCGCTCAAGGCCATCTACGACGCGCGCGTGCCGATAGCCCCGAACACGAGCGTGCGGTCCGTGTGAATCGGGGCACACGAAGAACACCAAGGACGGTCTTCAGTCACAAAGGCCACGAAGCTCACAAAGCAAGGACACAAAGGCGCTAGGTTCGCTGCGTGCATCACAGAACGATGCGCTTGATACCTTCCTTCATCGTCCGACAGTTGAAGTTGAGCAGGAGCCCGAGCCGAAGGTTGGTGGTCCGCAAGTAGGAGACCACCTTCACCTCGTGAGCAAGATCGATCCGGGTCACCGCCTTCAGTTCAACCAGTACGCAGTCGGCAACAATCAAGTCGATTCGCTAACCCGGAATGGCAACGCCTCGATAGCGGACGTTCACCGGCCGCTCGCGGACAAACGGAATTGCTCGTGCGTTCAGTTCGAGACAAAGCGCTTCTCCGTAAATCTTCTCGAGAAACCCGGGTCCGAGTTCGCGATGAACCGCAATCGCCGCGCCGATCACGTTTTTTGCCATAGCCTCGATCTCGGGTGGCAACGTCGCGAATCCCATCTTCGAGTCCTTTCATTGTGACGACTCGACGCGGGTGGGCGCGCGCTGCGCGCGCCATCGGTCGCGAGAGACACAGAAACGCAAGCGCATACGATTCAAGCCGCTTGTGTTTCTGTGCCTCTCGCGACCGATGTTGGGCGGCCGCAGGCCGCCTGCCCACCCGCTCACCCGCTCGAGTCTTTTGCGTTCTTTCCTTCGCGTCCTTTGTATCCTTTGTGTCTAAAGACCGTCCTTCGTGCTCTTCGTGTCTCGCGATCCAACTTCACTCCACCAGCCGATACTGCAACGCCTCGGCGACATGTTCCGTGTGCACGCTTTCGCAACCGGCGAGATCCGCCACCGTCCGCGCGACCTTCAAGACTCGGTCGTAGCCGCGCGCGCTCAGGCCGAACTTCTCGGCAGCACGCCGTAAGAGCGCACGCCCCTCCGCGTCCGGCCGACAGTACTTGGCGACACTGCTGCCGCGGATATCGGCGTTCGTGCGCGCGCCGCTGGCGTCATAACGTGCCTGCTGGACCTCACGTGCTCGCAGGACGCGATCCCGGACCACGCTCGAGGGCTCGCCGGGCGCGACATCGGCGATCTCGGTCACAGGAACGGCGGGGACTTCGACGATCAGGTCGATGCGATCCCGCAGTGGACCGGACAACCGTCCGCGATACCTGGCGATCACCGTCGGCGGACAACGGCACTCTCGACGTTCGTCGCCATGAAAACCACACGGGCAGGGATTCATGGCCGCGATCAGGACGAACTTCGCCGGGAAGACGGCGCTTCGTGCGGCTCTGGCGATCGTGACGCGACCTTCCTCGAGCGGTTGCCGCAGCACTTCGAGTACGCGGCGATCGAACTCCGGCATCTCGTCGAGAAACAGGACCCCGTGATGCGCGAGCGAGATCTCGCCGGGCCGCGGAATCGCGCCGCCTCCGACAAGCGCGACGTTCGAGATGGTGTGATGTGGAGCACGGAACGGCCGCGCGGTGAGCAACCCGGTTCCCGGCAGCAAGGTGCCGGCGACGGAGTGGATGGACGTGCACTCGAGCGCTTCGTCGAACGTCAGAGGCGGCAGGATCCCTCCCAGCCGTCGCGCGAGCATCGTCTTCCCGGCACCGGGCGGGCCGGAGAGCAGCAGGTTGTGGCCACCCGCTGCTGCGACCTCCAGCGCGCGCCGCGGCAGGAGTTGCCCGCGAACGTCGGCAAGGTCACCGTCCGAGGTCGCGACTGGAGCCGGCGCCCTGCTCGGGCGCGACGCGCGAACGGCGGCCTGTGGATCGTTCAGGGCATCGACCGCTTCCTGCAGCGAGCGGACGACGCAGACCTCGAGGTCGTCGACAACCGAGGCTTCAGCCGCGTTCTGTGGCGGGAGCAGCAGGCGCGAGATTCCCAGGCGGCGCGCGGATACGGCGATCGGCAGCACCCCACGAATGCCGTTGATGGCGCCGTCGAGCGACAACTCGCCAAGAACGACCGTGTCATCGATGCTTTGACGCTTCAGCGTTCCGGAGACGGCAAGCAGCCCGAGCGCAATCGGCAGATCGAACGAGGAGCCTGCCTTCCGGACGTCCGCCGGCGCCAGGTTGACCGTGATGCGGTGGTGCGGCATTTCGAAGCCACAGTTCCGGATCGCAGAGCGCACGCGGTCGCGACTCTCGCGGACTGTCGCATCCGGAAGACCAACCATCGTGAAGTGGGGAAGCCCGAAGGAGACGTCGACCTCCACGTGAACGGGGTAGGCGTCGACGCCGAAGACCGCCGCACTGCGCAGGGTAGCGAGCATAGTGCCCGCACGTAGTGCAAGGTGACGCGCGGACCACGACAACGCGGAATCATCTGGAAATCGGCGTGTTCAGCGCAGCGGACGCCGCGCGTGAGGCAATTTGTGCCGTAACAGACAGGGCACGAGTACGCAGGTGCTGCGTACTCGTGCGAGCGGTCAGTTGGTCGCGAGCGTCTGGGTCTTCGAGAAGATCGTCAGGCGCTGACCGGCGATCAGGGCGTTGCTCCGCAGCTTGTTCCACTGCTTCAAGGACGCCACAGTGGTCTGGTACAGCCGCGCAATGGAGGCGAGCGTCTCGCCCTGCTTCACGCGGTGAACGAGCCGGGATACCGATGCCGGTTCCGCTTTCGTGGCGACGGCCCGGGACGCGACAACGGCATCAAGATTCCGCGCCTCGGTTTCGGGAACGGGGTTGTCCGCGCGAGCGGCCAGCAACGCGGTCGGCTCGCGCGGGATGATCAGCGTCTGGCCCGCAGAAACGCGCGCGGTGGCTGACAGATAGTTCGCCGCCGCGAGATCAGCGCGACTGACCTTGAGCTTTCGTGAAATCGTCAGGAGCGTATCCCCCTGGCGAACCGAGTAGCGCTTGAGCGACGCCAGATCCTCGGGATCGACAGTCGCGAGATGCGCCTGGACCAGCGCCGCCGTTCCCTCGGGGACCTTGAGCTCGTAGTCCGACTGGCGGATTGGGGTGGTCCACCGCCGCAGCTCCGGATTGAGATCCTGCAGCAACTGCACCGGCATGCCGACCCATTCTGCGACGCGGCGCAGATCGATCGGACCCGGCAACGCCACCTTCTCCACCTTCGGCAGCTCGAACGGCGCGATGTTCATCCCGTACTGCGCCGGGTTGCGCGCGATGATGACCGCCGCAAGGATCAACGGGACGTAGTCGCGCGTCTCACGCGGCAAGTACCGCGAGTTGGCGCTCAGCGCCCAGAAGTCGTCGAGCCGCGACCGCTGCATCGCCTTCTGCACCCGACCGGGGCCGCCGTTATATGAGGCGAGCGCCAGGTGCCAGTCACCAAACATCCCGTACAGGGTCTTGAGGTAGTTGGCCGCCGCGCGCGTCGCCTTTTCAGGGTCGGCGCGCTCGTCGATGTACCAGTCATGCTTCAAGCCGTTCTCGAGCGCCGTGCCGCTCATGAACTGCCAGATGCCCTTGGCGCTGGCGCGAGACATCGCGTTCGGCTTGAACGCGCTTTCCACCAACGGGACATACGCCAGGTCCAGCGGCAGCCCCTCCGCCCGGAAGACATCCTGGATCATCGGCAGGAACCGCACTCCGCGGCTCAGGCCCTCCTCGAGAAAGCCCTTGAGACGTCCCGTAAACAACTGCACGAACGACAACACCTTCGCGTTCAGCGGGATGTCGATGTCGTGCATCGTCGGATCGTCGGTAACCGCCTGCGTCGTTTCAGGAGTTGCCGGCGGCTGCTCGAATGTCGAAATCGCAAGCAGTTCGTCGATCGTCGCGGGTTCGTACTTCTTCTCCGTGAAGCCGTCGCCCTGCGCCAGCGCCGTCACCTCGTAGGCACTGATACGCTCCACCAGACCATCGAAATGCTCTCGGATCCGCGGCTCGGAGCGAGCGCCGTACGGCGATTCGAGAAGAACTTCCAGGGCTCGATTGAACTGGCCTTTCGCCTGTTCGAGATGGCCATTCTGCAGTTCCTTCTGGCCTGCTTCGAAGAGGCGAGTGGATGCCGCGATCAGATCAGCGACCGGATCGGGCGCGGGCTGGGGAGCTGGCGCCGGGGTCTGCGGTGCGACGACTGCCACCGACGCGGGCGCCCCGGGGGCGGCAGCGACGACGGGTGCGTGCGTCGTCGCGCACGCTGCTAAGAACAGGCCGACAGCCGACATGGCTGCGGCAACGCCGAAGCGCGACATCACTCCAGATGGACACGTGGAGTGAGCCGGAGCGTATCCATGGCTCAGCATCAGAATGCGTACTCTACTATTCGGTTGATCGGAGGGTCAAGGTTATAAGTCGCGCGGCCTCAGCAGTTTCGGGCATTCCGAGACGCGCTTGGGACGTGCTTGGCACTTTCGAGAAGGACCGATCGAACCGACCGTTCAGGAGCGCAAGCCTGCCTGCACGAAGATTCGATTGGCCTCGCCGAGTTCGCGAGCCGACGGGGTGATGATCGTCTTCTCACCGACGACCAGCTTCCGTCCCGCTCGCATAGCTGACCTGACATCATCTTCACAGATGACGTCAATGACGTCCCTGTCGAGCTCAATAGCCGGCGTCGGCTGGGATGTCAAGGTCGACGGCTGCGGACGATACCCCCGAGAGGACAGAAAGTGATCAATCCGAGCGGCAAGCGTGTCGACCGGAATCCCGCGTGACACCGGGCGTTCGGGAGCCTTCGGCAATTCAGACGTCGACGGCGCTTCGGGACGCCTGAAGGCGGCCCCTCCACTCGAAGAAGCGGCGGCCGCTGCGCCGGCCGTCGCCGACGAGGGAACCGCCGGCCGGATCTCGTAAGCGACGCGCTTGATATTGAGCAGGTGTCGCGGCGAGATGTTGTCGGACGTGATGTTGCCGCCCCAGCCTCCGCACCCGAGCGTCATCGCGGGATCCAGACCAGTCGTCAGCCCGATCGATCCGTGCGTCGTCGGCGTATTGACGCAGATGCGGAAGGCCGGCTTGCGCAGCCCGAACTCCAGGATCACATCGTCGTTCCTCGAGTGGATCGACATCGTGTGACCCATGCCGCCGTAGCGAAGAATCTCGATACAGCGCGCGCATCCCTCGCGCCAGTCCTTCACCACATACCAGGACAGCACCGGACAGAGCTTCTCGATCGACAGCGGGTAGTCGCGTCCGACGCCGGTGAGCGGAGCGATGAGCGTGATAGTTCCCTCGGGAACGGTCATCCCCACCTTCTGCGCGATCCATGCAGCCGATCTGCCGACGAGTGCAGGATTGGGCAGTCGCTGCGGGGTGACGAGCTGCTTCGCGAGCGCCTCCATTTCGGCGGCGTTCATGAAGTAGGCGCCGCGCGACTGAAACTGCCGGCGCGCTTCCTCCGCCACTGATTCGTCCACGACGACCGAATTTGGTGACGAGCAGAGGACGCCGTTGTCGAAGGTCTTGCCAATGACGATGTCGCTGGCGGCCTTCGCGAGATCGGCGGTGCGCTCCACATAACAGGGAGCGTTTCCGGGTCCGACCCCGTACGCCGGCTTGCCGGCACTGTAGGCCGCACGAACCAGGCCCATCCCGCCCGTCGCCAGAATCACGGCGACTTCGCGCGCCTTCATCAGTTCCTGCGTGCCTTCGAGCGACACGGTCCGCATCCAGCCGATGCTTCCAGGAGGCGCCCCGGCTCGCGTCGCGGCCTCGGCCATGATTTCAACCGAACGGGTAATGCAGCGGACCGCGGCAGGGTGAGGACTGATGACGATCGGGCAACGCGCCTTGAGAGCGATCAGCACCTTATAGATCGCCGTCGATGTGGGGTTCGTGGACGGCACGATGGCGGCCACGACACCGAACGGCTCCGCGATCTCGATGATCTTCTTGTCTTCGATCCGATTGACGACGCCCACGGTCCTCATCGGCCGAATGAACTCGAAGACTTGCCGCGACCCGAACAGATTCTTCTGGACCTTGTCGGCGACGACGCCGTACCCAGTCTCCTCGACGGCCAGACGCGCGAGCGCCTCCGCCTGCGGCGTCACGGCGTCCGCCATCGCGGTGACGATGGCGTCGATCTGCTGTTGAGTGAATTCCGCGAGGATCGGCTGCGCCTGTCGGGCAGCGCGGGCGAGTGACCGTGCCTCGGCGACGGACGCGAGATCCTTGTCGGTCGTTGGCGCGGTGTCCTGGACGGCCATCGGCGACGTTTAGGCCTTGGGGAGGATCCTTTCGACTTCCGAATGCGGACGCGGGATGACGTGAACCGAGATGAGTTCGCCGACCCGACGCGCGGCCGCGGCTCCGGCGTCGGTTGCCGCCTTGACGGCGCCAACATCTCCGCGCACGAGCACCGTGACGTATCCGGCTCCGATGTACTCCTTGGCGACCAGCACGACGTTGGCGGCCTTGACCATGGCGTCGGCGGCTTCCACCGACCCGATCAAGCCGCGCGTTTCGACCATCCCCAGCGCCTCAGAAGCCATGCGGGGGATAGTATCATCCATCGTTTCCGCACATGAGACGTTCGCACCTTCTCCTCATCGGACTTGTCGTCTCGGCGTCGTGCACGGGGTGCTCGCGTACCTCCGAGGACAAGACGCCGCCGTGGGCAACGCCAAGCGTCACGCTTAATCGCATGGATGTGAGCGTTGGCGCGCCGATCGACGTCACCTATCGGTTTGCGGTCGCGGCAAACGCGCAGCCTCCGGGCGCCGACTATCTGGTCTTCGTCCACTTCCAGGGACGGGACGGCGAGTTGTTGTGGACCGACGACCACCAGCCGGAACGACCACTCGCGCAGTGGAAGGCGGGGGACACGATTGAATACACGCGGACAGTCTTTGTCCCGAAGGTGTCGTACGTCGGCCCAATCGCCGTCAACGTGGGTATCTACTTGCCGAAAACCGGCGACCGTCTTCCGCTGAGCGGGGAGACGGTCGCGACGCGCGAGTATCGCGTGGCCCAGTTCAACATCCGCGAAGCGGGTAACGACGTTTTTCTAGTGTTCAAGAGCGGGTGGCACGAGGCCGAAGTTGCCGACGCCGCGTCGGGAATCGAGTGGCAATGGTCGAAGAAAGAGGGCCTGCTGTCGTTCCGCAATCCAAAGCGGGAGGTCGAGCTGTTCCTGGACGTTGATCAACCGGTGGCCGTCATCTCGCCGCCGCAGCACGTGGAGCTTCACATCGGTCCCACGGTGATCGACAGCTTCGACCTGCCGCCAGGCCAGCGGATGCTGCGCCGGCTCCGCCTGAATCCCGCTCAGCTCGGGTCGGCGGAGACCGTCGAGCTCGGGGTCGCCGTGGATCGGACTCTGGTGCCGGCGTCCATTCCCGCTTTGAAGAGCGGTGATTCACGAGAATTGGGCATCCGGGTATTCCACGCTTACGTTGAGCCGAAATAAGAAGAAGAGGGAGCTGGCCCGCGAAGCCGAAGGCGAAGGGGGCACGTCCTAAGCTTGACGCTCAGGTGTCACCGTCATATGCAAGACTGTAAAGATGGAATTCCGCTGTAGGCTAGCGACGCCCGGCGGCCTCGTCAGCGAGGGCATCTACATCGCCGAGGACGAGACACGCCTTCGTCGCGAGCTCGACGAGAAAGGGCTGATCGTCCTGTCGCTGGAGCGCCGGGGCGGGCTGCCGGGGTTGTCCATCGGCCGTGGACGCCGCGGGCGCGTCCGCGGACGCGAGTTCCTGGCCTTCAACCAGGAGCTGGCGACGCTGCTCAAGGCAGGAATGCCTCTCGTCCAGTCGCTCGATATCCTCCGGCAGCGCATCGTCAATCCGACATTCAAGGCCGTTCTCGACGGGATTTACGAGAAGGTGAAGGCAGGCACGGCGCTCTCCGACGCATTTTCGGAACATGGAACGATGTTCCCGGCCGTGTATTCAGCCTCGCTGATGGCCGGCGAGCGCAGCGGCAACCTCGACGCGGTGCTGCGACGCTACGTTGGATACGAGAAGGTGATCGGTGCGGTGAAGCGACGCACCATCTCGGCACTGATTTATCCGGCGATTCTCGTCACGATGATGACGCTCCTGGTCGGCGTCATCATCCTGTTCGTCATCCCGGCATTTTCGCAGTTCTACTCCGACTTCGGCAAAGAGCTGCCGCTGCTGACCCGCATCATCGTCGGGCTGTCCAACGGCATCGTCCGGCATATCTGGCTGATTGTGTTCGGCGTCGTGGCCGCCGTCGTCGGCTTCACTGTCTGGACGAAGCAGCCCGGTCAGCGAGAGCGGCTGGATCGAATCGTCCTCGAGGTACCGGTGCTGGGCGCGAGCGTCCGCAAGTTTGGAACGGCGCAACTGGCACGAACCCTGGCCACGCTGCTTGGCGGAGGCATTCCGCTCGTCCATGCCATCGAAATCAGCGCCAGGGCGATGTCGAATCGACACCTCGCTCGGGAGCTCGATATCGTCCGACAAACCGTGCAGGAGGGTCAGAGCTTTGCGGGGGCATTGCGCGAGCGCGGCTCGCTGCCGGATGTCGCCGTGAAAATGATCGAAGTCGGCGAATCGACGGGCGCGCTCCAGGAGATGCTCAACACCCTCGCCGATTTCTACGACGAAGAGATCGAAAGCGAGGTGGGTCGATTCATCACGCTCGTGGAGCCCGTTCTGTTGGTGGTGATGGGCGTGGTCATCGCGATGGTCGTCCTCGCGCTGTATTTGCCGCTCTTCCAGCTTGGTTCTGTCGTAGGGAGCTAGATGGGAACGGCCGAAACCACAAACCTCGTACAACCCGTCGAGGACTATTCGCAGGAAGTCGCGCACGCGCAGAAGCTCGCCGAGCGCTATCGGCTGGAGTTCGTCGACATGGACGAATTCCACATCGACCAGGAGCTGTTCCGGTCGATCCCCGCCGATCTGATGCTGCGCTACGGGTTCGTGCCGTATCGCCGCGACGGCCGGTCGCTGGTCATCGTGGTGTCGGACCCGACCGATCTGCCGATGATCGACGAGCTCGCCGTGGTCCTGGGCACGGCGATCAAGGTCACCGTCGGGGCACCGTCGGCCATCCAGGCCATCCTGAAGAAGAGCGAAAGCTCACAGCGCGTCCTCGAGGAAGCGACCGAAGGCTTCCAGCTTCAGGTCCTGAAGGAAGACGAGTCGGGAGAGGAAAGCCTGACGGTCGAGCGGCTGACGAGCGATATCAGCCCAATCATTCGCCTCGTCGACTCCACCATCTACACGGCAATCCAGCGACGCGCGAGCGACATCCACATCGAAACCGGCGAGGATGCGGTTCATGTGAAGTATCGAATCGACGGCGTGCTGCAACCGGCCATGCGGCCGATCGCCAAGCAGTTCCACAGCTCGATCATCTCGCGCATCAAGGTGATGGCGGAGCTCGACATCGCCGAGAAGCGCGTGCCTCAGGACGGTCGCTTCAAGGTGCGGATGCCGGGAAAGACGATCGACTTCCGCGTGTCGGTGATGCCGAGCGTCAACGGCGAGGACGCCGTCATCCGAATCCTCGACAAGGAATCGATCAGCGAGCAGTTCACGGAGCTCAAGCTCGACATCCTCGGGTTCCCGGAGCAGGAACTGCGTCGCTTCCGAAAATACATTCGTGAGCCGTACGGAATGGTGCTCGTCACCGGACCGACGGGCTCCGGCAAGACGACGACGCTGTATGCCGCGCTCTCGGAGATCAAGTCGATCGAAGACAAGATCATCACGATCGAGGACCCGGTCGAGTACCAGCTCCGCGGCATCACGCAGATTCCGATCAACGAAAAGAAGGGGCTGACGTTTGCCCGTGGTCTGCGCTCGATCCTGCGTCACGACCCCGACAAGATCATGGTCGGCGAAATTCGTGACCCTGAGACGGCACAGATCGCCATCCAGTCGGCACTGACAGGCCATCTCGTGTTCACGACCGTCCATGCGAACAACGTCATCGACGTCCTCGGCCGGTTCCTCAACATGGGTGTCGAGCCTTACCAGTTCGTGTCGGCGCTGAACTGCGTCATGGCGCAGCGTCTGGTGCGGCTGATCTGCAAGGACTGCAAGCGTCCGGCGCGCGTCGACCCGAATGCCCTCGAGGAATCGGCGATGGATCCGGCGCTGGCGCGGACGCATCAGTTCTTCGAGGGCGCGGGCTGCATCGAATGCGGCGGCACCGGGTTCAAAGGACGCACCGCGATCTGCGAATTGCTCGACCTGTCCGATCGCATTCGCGAGATGATTCTCGACCGGAGGCCCGGCTCGGAAGTGAAGAAGTCGGCGCACGAGGAAGGCATGCGGTTCCTGCGCGAGTCGGCCGTAGAAAAGGTGCTACTTGGCCTGACGACGTTGCGCGAGATCAACAAAGTCACCTTCGTCGAATGAGCCCTGCTGTGTCCTGGTTTGCCAGTTCCTCGCCCGACGCCGCCATCGAGATTGCGGCTGAAACCGTGGCAGTGGCCGCCATCGGCGGACGCGCCAGCGATCCCAATGTGCAGTCGTATGCGTTCGAGGGGTTGCCCGCCGGAGCGGTCGTCCCGTCGCTGTCGCCGCACAACGTGATCGACCGCGCCGCCGTCGTCAGCGCGTTGCGGGCCTCTCTCGATCGCGCCAACCTGCGACCGCGCCGGGTGGCGCTCGTGATTCCGGATACGGCCGCACGCGTCTCGCTGGTCCGCTTCGATCGCATTCCGGAGCGTCGCGAAGATCTGGATCAACTCGTTCGGTGGCAGCTGCGGAAGGCGGCGCCGTTTCCCATGGAAGAGGCCGCGATCTCCTATTCGCCGGGCCTGCACGCCGCCGACGGCGGCGGTGAATTCGTCGTCGTCATGGCTCGCCAGTCGATCGTGCGTGAGTACGAGAGCGTGTGCGAAGAGCTCGGGCTGCATGCCGGGCTCGTCGATCTGTCGACGCTGAGCGTGCTGCACCTGTTCGTGTCGTCCAGCCCGCCGGAAGGTGATTGGCTCGTGGTGCACGTTCGCCCCGATTACCTGTCGGTGGCGATCATGCGCGGCGACAGCCTGATCTTCTTCAGGAATCGCCCGGAAGGCGACGGCGATTCACTGATGGAGGTCGTGCACCAGACGGCGATGTATTACCAGGACCGCCTGGCCGGAAAGGGGTTCGCACGCGTGTTGCTCGGCGGCACAGGCGCGACGGCGCTCGAAGTCGCGCGGCACAACATGGAGCACCGGCTGGGTCTGGCGGTTGAAAAGATCGACACGGCCCGCATCGCGCCGCTGACCGATCGCATCTCGGCGCCTGCGGATCTGGTCGGGCGGCTCGCGCCGGTGATCGGCATCCTGCTGCGAACGCGGAGAGAGGCGGTGGCCGCCTGATGCTGCGGACGAATCTCTCGACGCGGCCCTTCTACAACGTCCGCGCGGTCCAGATGACGCTGGCGCTGGTGACGGCGGTCGTCGTCGCGATCACGTTGTTCAACGTGATCCAGTACGCGCGACTCAGCGCGCTCGAGCGATCGCTTGGCGCCGATGCCACACGCGCAGAGAACGAGGCGGCGCGGCTCAGAGGCGACGCGGCGCGGCTGCGCGGGCAGATCAACCCGAAGGAGCTCGAGTTGGTGGCCACGGCGGCGCGCGAGGCCAATTCGGTCATCGACCAACGTGCGTTCTCGTGGACAGAGTTGTTCTCACAATTCGAACAGACGCTGCCCGAGGGCGTTCGCATCACCGCCGTGCAGCCGCGTCTGGAGCGGGACGGACGGCTGATGGTCGCCATCCAGATCGAGGCACGACGCGTCGAGGACGCCGATGCGTTCATCGAGGCGCTCGAAGGACGCGGCACGTTTCACAACGTGCTGCCGACAGAGGAGCAGACGGCGCAAAGCGGCCTGATCGAAGCGGTGCTCGAATGCGAATATGTGCCGCGTCCGCGTGAAGTCGGGCAGCCGTCGCCCGTGGACTCCTCGGCGCCCACGCCGAACGCGAGCCGCGGCACGGGAGGTCAGCGGTGAGCACGTCCCTGACACGACGTGTCTTCGACGAATACCGCCGCGTGATCACGCCGCTGGCGGTGGCGTTGGTTCTGAACATTGCCGCCTATGCGTTCCTGGTCTATCCGCTCGCGCAACGCGTGGCCAACGTCGCGCAGCGCAACCAGAACGCCGAGCAGGCGCTCGCGGCGGCCCGCGCCGACTACGCGCAGGCCACCGGCACGGTGACCGGGAAGACGCGCGCGGCCGAAGAACTCAACACTTTTTACAGCAAGGTCCTGCCGGCCGACTTTCCCGCAGCGCGACGACTGATTCATCTGCGACTTGCGCAACTCGCGCGCCAGTCGAAGCTGCAGATGGATCGCGTGACGTATGAGCCCGACGAGAAGCGGAAGGGCAGCCTGACGCGCCTGAACATCACGATGGACCTCGCGGGCCCATATGCCGCGATGCGCACATTCATCCACGAGCTGGAGACGTCACCCGAGTTCGTCGTCATCGACAACATCGAGCTGTCCGAAGACTCGGAGGGCGACAACCAGCTCAAAGTGAAGGTGAATCTGTCCACGTATTTCCGGAACCAGGCGTCATGATTTCGACGACGCACCGCCAGTACATGATGCTTGGCGGGCTGCTCCTCATGTTCGTCATCATCGCGACATACCAGCTGGGCACGTTCGAACCACCGGCCACGGCGCCGAGAACACCGTCCACTGCTCCAGCGCGGGGTTCCACCGCCACGACAGCGCGTCGTGAGCTGCCGGTAACCGACGTCAAGCTCGATCTGTTGCAGGCGACGCGCGAGGAACTTCCGGCGGCGGAGCGCAATCCGTTCCGCTTCAAGCCGAAGCCGCCGCCGCCGGCCCCGCCGGTGGTCCGCAATACATCGCCGTCGATTGTGGCGCCTCTCGTACCGACGGGACCGCCGCCACCGCCGCCGATCCCGTTGCGTGTGATCGGCGTCATCGAGGGACAGCCGCGCCTCGGCATCATGAGCGACGGGCGCGGCAACGTCTTCTACGGCAAGGAAGGCGATATTATCGACGGCCGATATCGCGTACTGCGCGTCGGCCCCGACTCGGCGGATCTGTCGTACACGGATGGGCGTGGCCGGCAGACGCTTCGAATGTCAGGACAATGACGCACTCACGCCATTTCATCGCGAGGATTGCGATCGTCGCCGCACTGGCCGCACTGTTGGCCGCCTGCGGCGCGAGCCGATCCTTCCACCGCGGCGACACGGCCGCCCGCGTCGGCGACTGGGACGCCGCCGTCGCGCAATATCGTCTCGCGCTGCAGAAGGAGCCGGACCGCGCTGAGTATCGCATCGCCCTCGAGCGGGCGATGATCAGTGCCTCGCAGCTGCATCTCGACCAGGCGCGTCTGTTCGAGGCGCGCGGACAGCTCGAGGACTCGCTCCGCGAGTACCGTCGCGCCAGCGAGTTCGATCCGCCGAATCGCCAGATCGCCGCCAAGGTCGCCGAAGTCGAACGCCGCATTCGCGATCAGCAGGAGAACAATCGTCCGCGCGGGAACATCCAGCAGCTGCGTGACGCGGCACGGCAGCAAGGTCCGCCGCCGCTGCTCAATCTGACCACGACGGTCCCGGCCCTTCGGTTCACCAACGCCAGCCTGCGCGACATCCTGAACTCGATCGGCATGGCGACCGGGATCAACGTGACGTACGACAACCAGTTCCAGGACCGCACCTATTCGGTGCAGATGGACAACGTCACGCTGGAAGAGGCGCTCACCCAGATCCTCACGGCGAATCAGCTGTTCTACAAGGTGGTCAACCAGCGCACGATCATGGTGATCCCCGACAATGCGCAGAAGAGGAACCAGTACGAAGAGCAGGTGATTCGTACGTTCTTCATTTCGCACGCGGACGCCACCGAGCTGGCGCAGTTGATCAACACCATCATCCGCGTCGGCGGCGGCCAGGTGCAGCCGATGGTGGCCGCGAACAAGACGGCCAACACCATCACGATTCGTGCGACGACGGCCGTGTCATCGGTGATCGAGAAGATCATCGAGAGCAACGACAACCCGCGAGCCGAGATCGTGGTCGACGTTCAGATCCTCGAGGTCAACCGGTCGCGCGCCAAGCAGTTCGGCCTCGACCTCGGCTCGTACTCGATCGGCGCGGTGTTCTCGCCCGAGTCCGACCCGCGGGGAACGACGACGACGACCCCCGGCGCGACGGCGGGCGGCACCGACCTGACGCCGCGCCCGTTCAACTTGAACACGATCTCCCGCGGCATCAACACCGCCGACTTCTACCTCGCGGTTCCGGCCGCCGTCGTGCGCTTCCTCGAGGAGGATCGCGAGACCAAGCTCGTGGCCAAGCCGCAGTTGCGCGGCGCGGAGGGTCAGAAGATCACGCTCAACCTCGGCGACCGCATTCCAATCCCGACGACGGTGTTCACACCGCTGGCGCAGGGCGGTGCCAATGTGAACCCGCTGACCTCCTTCACCTATCAGGATGTCGGTGTGAACGTGGAAATGACACCGCGTGTGACGTTCGAGGACGACATCCTGCTCGAGCTCGTCGTCGAGAACAGCACGCTGGGCGGCAACGTGAGCGTCGCGGGGACGAGCCTGCCCTCAATCGGGTCCCGCCGCGTCAGCACCAGGCTCCGGCTGCGGGAAGGCGAGTCGACGCTGCTGGCCGGTCTGCTGCGCGAGGACGAGCGCAAATCGCTCAAAGGGTTCCCGACGCTCCTGCGGGTTCCCGTGTTGAAGCAGTTGTTCGCCACCAACGACACCTCCGCTGCGCAGACCGATATCGTCATGCTGCTCACGCCGCGCATCGTGCGCACGCACGAGTTGACGGCGCAGGACGTGGCACCGATCTACGTCGGCACGCAGCAGAACTTCGGCCTCGGCGGCCCGCCGCCGCTCATCGCGCAACCGGCTGGCGCTGAACCAGCGGCGCCCGTGGCACCCGGCGGCGGACCGCAGGCGGCCGCGCGCGGTGCAGTGCCGCCCGCGTCCGCTGGTGTGCCCGTCGTGCCGCCCGGTAGTTCGACGATTCCGGGAACAACAACCGTTCCGGCATCACCGGCCGCGCCGCTGCCCACGGAATCGACGATCCCGCGTGATCCAACAGGCCCACCCACGCCTGCTGCCGTGCAGCCGGGCGCGCCTGTGGCTCCGAGCAACGCGGTTGGCGGACAGGTTGTGGTATCGCCGCCGGGAACCGAGTTCCGAGTCGGCGGCGGTCCCTACACCGTACCGATCTCGATCGCTGGAGCCTCACGCGTGTCGAACCTGTCGCTGACGATTACGTTCAACCCCGCGGTGTTGCGCGTGCGAACGGTGCAGGAGGGAAGCTTCATGCGGTCGGGAGGCATTCAGGCCGCGTTCACGCAACAGGTCGACGCATCCGCCGGACGAATCGACATCGCGATCATCAGGCCCGGCGACACGACCGGGGTTGCCGGTACGGGACTGCTCGCCGCGGTCCTGTTCGACGCCATCATGCCCGGTGCCGCGAACGTCGCGGTGACGGGCAGCGGCTCACTTCCTGGCGGCGGTGCATTGACGCTGCAGTTCGCTCCTGTTCCAGTGGTCAACGTGCGATGAAGAAATTCCAGGACACGCGCGGTTACACGTTCATCGAAGTGCTCGTCGTCGCGACGATTCTGTTGATCCTCGCGTCGGCGGTCATGCCGCTCGCGCAGGTCACGTCGCAACGCATGCGCGAAACCGAGCTGCGGCGCTCGCTGCGTGAGATCAGGACGGCCATCGACAAGTTCAAGGATGCCGCCGACCAGGGAATGATTCCGGCGACCGATTTGAAGCCGGAAAACGAGGGCTATCCGTCGGAGCTCGAAACGCTGGTGAACGGCGTCAATGTCGCCAACGACGCCAGCGGCCGCAAGTTGAAGTTCCTGCGCCGCATTCCGATCGATCCGATGACCAACAGCACCGAGTGGGGACTGCGCTCGTATCAGGACAAGCCTGACGCGACGAGCTGGGGTGGACAGAACGTCTTCGACGTCTACACGCGCAACACCTCAAGCGGGCTCGATGGGACGAAGTACAAGGATTGGTAATGAGACGCAGAGACGAGGGCTTCACGCTCATCGAGTTGATGGTCGTCATGGTGCTGATCGTCACCCTGGCCAGCATTGGGCTGGCGGTGTACGGCAACAGCATCACGCGTGCGAAGGAAGCGACGCTGAAGGAAGACCTGTTCAGGATGCGCGACGCGATCGATCAGTACTACGCCGACAAGAACAAGTACCCGGCCTCGCTCGAGTCGCTCGTCGAGGACAAGTACATGCGGGCGGTGCCCGTGGACCCGTTCACCAACTCCGCCGAGACGTGGCAGACGACGATGTCGGAACCCGAGCCGGGGAATCCATCGGCCGAACCGGGTGTGTACGACGTGAAGAGCGGATCTGAGGCCGTCGCGCTCGACGGCAGCCGCTACGCAGACTGGGATTGAAGACGATGTTGAGGGACATCATCACAAGATTCGGCGCGCACTGCGCGTTTCTCCTGTTGGCCGTCGTGGCGACCGGATGCGACAAGGTGCCGTTGTTCGCACCGACGAATTCGACCGTCACACTGACGGCACCCACGCGTTCGTTGCCGACCGGCGGAACGACGCAGCTGACCGCAACCGTCATTGAATCGGCCGGCACGCCCGTGCAGAACGGAACGACCGTGCACTTCACGACCTCCCTCGGCAACGTCTCGCCGGCTGACGCGCAGACGATGAACGGGGTCGCAACCGCGACGTTTAGCGCGGGCGATGTTTCGGGGACGGCGGATATCCGCGCGACGTCTGGAAGCTCGGGCGGCGGCTCTAGCGGCTCGGCCGGTGGGACGCCGGTCACGTCGGGAACCAACGTGCTGCAGATCACCATCGGCGCGGCGGCGGCGAATACGGTCACGCTGACGGCATCTCCATCCACCGTTCCGCCCGCCGGCGGAACGGTCGCATTGATCGCAGCCGTGCTCGATGCCAGTGGCAACCGGCTGATTGGTGTCCCGGTCACATTCAGTACGACGGCAGGCGTTCTGTCCGCCGGCGTCGCAAACACCGACAGCACGGGCGAAGCGCGCGTGCAGTTGACGACGAGAAGTGCCGCAACGGTCACCGCTGCAGCAGGCGGCAAGACTGCGACGGCGAACATCACCGCGGCCGGCTCGAACAGCATCTCGCTCTCGGCGGCGCCGACATCACCGGTGGTCGATCAGCCGGTGACGCTGACGGTCACGCCCACGATCGGAACTGGTAACTTCGCGCCGCGTGTCGTCGTGGACTGGGGCGATGGAGCGCAGACCGACCTCGGGACGGTCGCCGCTGCGCGGACCGCGACGCACACATACACGCGTTCAGGCAGTTACACCATCACCGCGACGGCGACCTCTGACGGCAACGAGACGGCGACGGCCTCGATCGGCATCACAGTCGCGCCGCGTCCAGTGATTGGCGTGAACGTTACCGCGTCGAGCAGTACGCCGAGGGTCAACACGCCGGTGACGTTTACGGCGACGGTGACGGGCGATACGACCGCGGTGATCAGTTCGTACGTCTGGCAGTTCCTCGACAGCAACGGGAACCAGGAAGCGACGACGACGACGACCGGAAACGCGGTGACGCGTGTGTTCACCACCACCGGAACCAAAACGATCATCGTGACGGTCAACACCGCCGACGGTCGCTCAGGCACAGGACAGACGCAGATCGTGGTTCAACCGTGAGTCAACGAGTAAGGGCAGCTCGAGCCGAGGGCGGGTTCGCGATGGCCGCCCTGCTCGTCGCAATGGGCATCATGGCCATCGCGATGACCGTGGCGCTGCCGGTGTGGCACACGGCCGCGCAGCGCGAGAAGGAAGCGGAGTTGATCTTCCGCGGACAGCAGTACGCGCGTGCCGTGATGCTGTATCAGCGGCGGTTCCCCGGCGCGGCGCCGCCAAACCTCGACGTGCTGTTGAACGAGCACCTGCTGCGCAAGAAGTACAAAGACCCGATCACGAACAGCGACTTCCAGTTGGTGGGAGCGGCTGACGCCATCGCCTTGCAAAATCCGGCGGGTGCAGGCGCGCCTGGGTTGACGACTCCGGGTTCTCCGTCGCGACCAGGCGCGGGCACGACGACGACGACAACAACAGCGTTCGGCCGGGGCGCACAGAGTTCGCCCGTCGGCCCGCAGTCGTCAATGACGTCGGCCCGTCCCGGCGATCAGCTCTCCAGCGCCTTCGGGCGTCCGAGCGCCTCCGCACCGGGCACGGCAGCCGGCGGCATCATGGGTGTGGTCAGCAAGAGCACCGAGACATCGCTGCGCCTCTACAACGGCCGCAACAAATACAACGAGTGGGTGTTCGTCGCGACGCAGACCAGTCTGCAGGCAGGCACCGGCGGCGCACGCGGCGCTGCGGGCCAGCGTGGTGGTGCGCAGCAGCCGGGCGCGAACAACCCGAATGGTCCGAATGGTCCGAACGGGCCTGGTGGGTTCGGAGGGTTTGGTGGTCGCGGTGGACGCGGTCAGCAGCCGGAGGGTGGACGTGGCTTCCAGCGCGGCGGACAACAGCCGCCAGGCGGCTTCGGTCAACCGCAGCAGCCGAACGCCCCGAATCCGTTCGGCGGTCGCAGAACTTTCTAAATCAAAGCGTCCATCACGGCGTCGTGCACCGCAGGACGTACGTCCTTGATCTTGTTGTTCTCGCGCGTTGGATGCAGGCGATTGGTCAACAGGACGACGTAGACCTGCCGATCGGGATCGATCCAGAGCGATGTGCCCGTGAATCCTGTGTGACCGAACGCGCGCGGCGACATGCGCGTGCCGCATGACGAGGTCGGCAGCATCGTGTCCCAGCCGAGCGCGCGTGAGCTGCCTGGAACATCTGTGCGGCGCGTGATGAACGTCTCGGCGGTGTCGCGCCGGAACACTCCGACGCGGCCGCCGAGCACTTGCAGTACATGACGCGCGCACTCGCCGACAGCTCCCGCCGTTCCGAACAAACCCGCCTGGCCGGCCGCACCGCCGAGCGCCCACGTGTTCTCGTCGTGAACGTCGCCCACCAGCAAACGGCCGCGCCAGGGATCGACTTCCGTTGGAGCGATGCGCTTCTTCCACGGTGCCGGAGGATGAAACTGCAGATCCTGGATACCGCCCATCTGCGTCATCAACGCGGCGAATCGTTCCGGCAGCGACGCACCGTCCTCGAGCATGAAGCCGAGGAGCATGAATCCGAGATCGCTGTAGATCGATTTCGACCGCGGCGTGTACTCCAGCGATGTGGTGCAGATCGCGGGCTCGATCCGATCGCGACCGCGCAGGTCCCGATAGAACGGCACGTGTGCAACAAGTCCGCCGCAGTGGGCCAACAGATCGCGCACGGTGACGTCTTCACGATCGGCACCCCGCCAGCAGGCAATGTAACGAGTGACGGGATCATCGAGACCCAGCGCGCCGCGTTCGAGCTGCAGCATCACGAGCGGCGTGGTCGCCAGGACCTTCGTCAGCGACGCGAGATCGAAGATGGTGTCGTCGCGCGTCCGCGGCGCGCCTGCATCGTAGGTGAGCGTGCCGAACGCTTCACGCCAGAGCGGCTGCGTTGACGTGCCGGCCTCGATGACAGCGGCGGGAAAGGCGCGATCCTCGATCGCGCGCTGCAGGACCGCGCGTGCGGCCGCAAACGTGGGCACGCATGTACGATAATCGAAGCAGCTTCATGCATGTGCTGGGCATCGACGCGGGCGGCACGAAGACGGTATGCCTGCTCGCCAACGCGGAAGGAGAAATCCTCGCCGAGTCGCGCGGCGGTGGTGCGAACCTGCAGGCGTCCGGAGAGCTGGAGGTCGAGAAGGTCCTGCACGGCGTCATGGAGGACGCCATCGGCGATCGTGACGTTCGCCCTGATGCGGTCTGTCTCGGGATCGCCGGCGTCGATCGTCCCGCCGACGCAGAAGCGGTACGCGGCATCATGCGTCGCCTCGGATTCAAGAGCCGCACGCTCATCGTCAACGACGCGCTCGTGGCCCTCGTTGCGGGAGTCGGAGACAACCCCGGAGTGGTCCTCGTCGCCGGGACGGGATCGATCGCGTATGGTCGCGACGCATCAGGCCGCGCGGCGCGGTCAGGAGGGTGGGGATACATGCTCGGCGACGAAGGCGGCGGCTTCTGGATTGGCCGCTCGGCACTTGCCGCAGTGGTGCGTCAGTTCGACGGTCGTGGGCCGGCGACGATGCTCACGGATCTCGTGCTTGCTGAAATGCGCCTCGCGAGTCCGACTGAATTGATTCACGCCATCTACGACAAGGGCCTGCAGCGGCGGGCGATCGCCGGCATCGCCGCCGTGGTGCAGCGCGCTTCCGATGCGGGAGACGCGATGGCGTCGGAGATTTTGACGAGGGCGGGCGCGGAACTGACTGCAGCCGCAGCATCAGTGATCGGCCGGCTCGGGATGCGCGGCGACGTGTTTCGGACTCTGCTCGCGGGCGGAATCTTCCACGCGATTCCAGCGCTCGTTGCCGACGTCCAGACACGATTGTCCGACGTCGCGCCACGCAGCGAGACGCAACGACTCGATGTCGAGCCCGCTGTGGGCGCCGTTCGACTGGCGTTGGCCGCCGCGCACGACCGCGTCAACATCCCCTCGTACATCTGATTCCCACCGCGTCTCGACAGCCTGCGTATGAGGGTTCACGTTTTCGAAACAAGCGACGACCTTGGGCGTGCTGTCGCCGCTCGCGTTGGCGATGAACTGCGCAGGAATCCGAGCGCGGTACTCGGGCTCGCGACAGGCGGCACGCCACTCGCGACGTACGGCGAGCTGCGACGCATGCACGCCGCCGGTCTGATCGACTTCTCCCCCGCGACGACATTCAATCTCGATGAATTCGCCGGTATCGACGCCTCACATTCCGGCAGCTTCCGGCGATACATGGACGTGAAGCTGTTCGACAGCGTGAACCTCGATGCGCACCGCATCCACTTCCTCAACGGTGTTGCCGACGATCTCGACGTCGAGTGCGAGCGGTATGAGAAGGAAATCGAGCACGCTGGCGGGATCGATCTGCAGATGCTCGGCATCGGCGCCAACGGCCATATCGGATTCAATGAACCCGACGAGACGCTCGCCGCGCGAACGCACCGTGTCCAGCTCCACGATCAGACACGCCGCGACAACGCAGCGGCGTTCGGTGGCGATCTGTCACGCGTTCCGACGGAGGCGCTGTCGATGGGAATGGGAACGATTCTCAAGAGCCGGGCGATTGTGCTGATGGCGATCGGGGCGCGCAAGGCGCGCTGTGTCGAACGTGCGGTGAACGGCCCGATTACGACTCGTCTTCCTGCTTCGTTTCTTCAGCTCCACCGCGACGTGGAGCTGTTCCTCGACCGCGGCGCCTCGTCGTTGCTGGTTCGTCCGGCGTAGGCGCAGCCGCCTCGACCGACGCCGCTGACCTGGGCGGCTCCGGTGCTCTGCCTGCCGGTGCGGGCCCACCGTTGAGCGACGTGGCTTCAGCGTGCCCCTGGAGCATGCCGCGCAGCCTCGGCTCGATGTCTTCGCCCAACGCATCGCGCATCGAATCGTGGGCCTTGCGCAGACGCGACAGCGCCTTCGGCAGGGGCAGCGCCGCCTTCTCCATGACGATCGCTGCCTTGACGTTCCAGTGCGCGCGTTTCAGCAGCTTGTCGGACTCCTCATAATCGAGTCCGGTCACGATGTTGACGATCCGCCGCGCCCGATCCTTGAGCTTTTCCGATCCGGTCTGCACGTCGACCATCAGATTGCCGTACGTCTTGCCGATGCGAACCATCGCGCCGGTCGTCAGCATGTTGAGCACGAGCTTCGTCGCCGTGCCCGCCTTGAGACGGGTAGACCCGGCGATCACTTCGGCGCCGACGCCGGGTGCGATGGTGAGGTCGACGAAAGTCTGCAGCTCGGTGCCGGGATCGCAGGTGACGAAGATGATCCGCGCGCCGGCCTTGCGTGCGCGCGTGAGCGCGCCGCGGACGAACTGGGTCATCCCGCTCGCCGAGACGCCGATGACGATATCCTTCTTGGTGGGACGGAGACGCGTGATGGAGCGGGCCCCTTCTTCGTAGTTGTCCTCGACGCCTTCCTTCGCGGCGAAGATCGCTTCGCGGCCGCCGGCCATGATGGCCTGCACCAGATCCGGATCGGTGCTGAACGTCGGCGGCATCTCGGCGGATTCGAGGATCCCGAGGCGACCGCTCGTGCCGGCGCCGACGAACATCACGCGCCCACTCTTGCGCAGCGCGGCCGCGATCATCTCCACGCCGACGGCAATCCGCTCGCGCTCCCGCTGCACCGCCGCCAGCATCTTGCGATCCTCGTTGATCATCAGGTCGACGAGCTCGTCGGGCGCGAGCTTGTCGATGGCCAGGCTGGAGGGGTTGATCGCTTCCGTCGGGAGAGACTGCCACTTCGACCGCACGGGCATACGGCTACAATTTTACATTCCTCGAGACACCCGGTTGTCATCACCCATCGCCGACACGTCCACGCCGAAGATCGTCCAAGCCTACCTGTCGCACCTGACGGTCGAGCGGCGTCTGGCCGTCAATTCTGTCGCGAGCTATGGGCGCGACCTGGAGCTGCTGACTCGGTACGCCATCGCCCGCGGCAAGGCCATCGAAGCCCTCGACCGCGGCGATCTCGAGGGACTGGTCCGGGATCTGATGGCGGAGGGACGATCGCCACGATCGGTCGCACGCGCCGTGGCATGCGTGCGAGGCTTCTATCGCTTTCTCGTCATCGATGGCCGGCTCGCGGCGAACCCGGCTGAAGACCTGCGGCCGCCGCGCGCGTGGAAGGTCCTGCCGAAGTATCTTTCGGTCGACGACGTCGATCGTCTGATCGCACAGCCGGATGTCACCACCCCGCGCGGGTTGCGCGATCGCGCGCTCATCGAGCTGTTGTATGCGACCGGGATGCGCGTCACCGAGCTCGTGACGCTGCGTCCGGCCGACGTCAATCTCGAGGCGTCTTACCTCACGTGCACCGGGAAAGGAGAGAAGCAGCGCATCGTGCCGATCGGCGACGAAGCAGCCAACTGGGTACGTCGATACATGCGCGAAGCGAGGCCGGTCCTGCTCCGCAAGCGTACGAGCCCGCGGCTGTTCGTCAACGCCCGTGGCGGTGGACCCGGCCTGACTCGTATGGGGTTCTGGAAGATCCTGAAGGCGTATGCGCGACAGGCGCATCTGATCCGATCGCTGAGTCCGCACACGCTGCGCCACTCCTTTGCCACGCATCTGCTCGAGCGCGGCGCCGATCTTCGCGCGATTCAGTTGATGCTCGGGCACGCCGATCTGTCGACCACGCAGATCTACACGCACGTGCTCGAGCAGCGGCTGCGTAGCGTGTACGACCGCTTTCATCCTCGCGCATGACCCGCCGCCTCGCGATGGCGATCATCCTCGTGGCCGTCAGCGCCGCCTGGTACCTGACACTGCCGCCTCAGCCCGTGTCGTTGGCGGCCGCCGCGGGTGACAGCGACCCTGTTCGCGGCGTCATTCACGTTCACACTCGCCGCTCCGACGGAACGGGAACGGTTGACGATGTCGCCCGGGCCGCCGCGCAGGCGGGCCTCGGGTTCATCATCCTGACCGACCACGGCGACGCGACGCGCGAACCCGATCGTCCGATCTACCGCAGTGGCGTGCTCTGCATCGATGCCGTGGAGATCAGCACGAGCGGTGGGCATGTGGTGGCTCTTGGTCTGGGCAAAGCACCGTACCCACTTGCCGGCGAGGCCCGCGATGTCGTCGAGGACATCGCACGGCTGGGCGGCATGTCGATCTCCGCGCATCCGGGTTCCAACAAACCGGAGCTGCGATGGACCGAGTGGTCGACGCCGTTCGATGGCCTCGAGTGGCTCAACGGCGACAGTGAGTGGCGCGATGAATCGCCGCGCACGCTTGCGCGCGTGCTGCTCGCGTATCCCGGACGACGATCGAGTGCGCTCGCGCTGCTGCTCGATCGTCCTGGCGACATTCTGCGTCGTTGGGACGAGCTCACCGCGCGGCGTCGAGTCACCGCCGTCGCCGGCTCCGATGCGCACGCGCGTCTCGGACTCCGGACGTTGGGCGAGCCGTACGACCGCACGGCGACACTGCCATTGCCAGGCTATGCGCAGGTGTTTCGCACGTTCTCGATCACGCTGCCGCAACTCACGCTGACAGGGAATGCCGTTGACGATGCGGCGGCGGTGCTCACGGAGATTCGCGCGGGTCACGTGTATTCGACCATTGACGCCGTGGCAGCACCTGCGCTGCTGTCGTTCAGCGCGAGCACCTCGGATCGGAGCGCGATGCCAGGCGACGAGTGGCAACCACACGGTCCGGTGACCGTGCGCATTGCGACAGACGCTCCGGGACGCAATGAAATTCGCCTGATCAGAAATGGGGAAGTGATGGCGTCCACTCGAGGCACCATCCTCGAACAGACGGTGCCGCCGACACCGGCGGTGTATCGCGTCGAGGTGCAGTTCCCCGGTGCGCCAGGCGAACCACCGGTTCCATGGATCCTCTCGAATCCGATCTACCTGCGCGCGTCCGGTCAGAATGTGTCGACCCCGCCACGCCCACCCGCAACCCGCGTCGCTGTTCGATATGACAACGGACCGGCAACGGGGTGGAGGTTCGAAAAGAGCGAGCGGGCGTCAGCGGCACTGGATGTCATCGGCGCAGTCGGCGGGACGCAGCTGCTGATGCGCTATGCGCTCAGCGGCACGATCGGCGCAGGTCCGTTCGTCGCGTTTGTGATGCCGGCGGGATCGGACCTGGCCACCTACGATCGATTGACGTTCGATGCGCGAGCCGACCATCCGATGCGCCTGTCAGTGCAGGTGCGAGCGCCGCAAGGCCCGGCGGGGGAGCGATGGCAGCGATCGGTCTATGTCGACGACACGCCGCGGACAGTCACGGTGTACTTTGACGACATGACTGCGGTGGGAACGACGACGAGCCCCCATCCGCCGCTCGATCGCGTCGAATCGGTGCTGTTCGTCGTCGACACGGTGAACACGAAACCCGGGATAAGCGGACAGATCTGGATTGACGCCGTGAAGTATGCGAGATGACGGTCAGGTCCTCACCGTGAGCAGCAGGTAAGCCGCACCCGCGCCAAAGAGCATATTCGGCGCCCACGCAGCGAGTACCGGCGCGATCAGCCCGCCCGATCCCAGTGCAGCGAAGATGCTGATCGCCGTCCAGTACGTGATCGCCAGACCGATGCCGACCCCGATCCCCGCCATCGCTCCACCGCGTCCCACGGTCACGGCAAACGGGACGGCAAGCAGCGTCATGATCAGCGTGACGAAGGGAAACGACACCTTGCGCCACAGCGCGACCTGCTGTGCGAGCACGTCGAATCCGCCACTCCGCAGCTGCTCGATGTACCGGCGCAGCTGCGTGTAGGTCATGAACTGCGGATCGACCTGTTCGGTCCCGAAGTACGACGCGGATTCGAACTGCTTCGTCGTCGCATCGAACGGCGTGAAGTTTCGCGGCTCGCCGCCTGAATCGAACTCGCGAGTCCAGCCACGCTGCACGCGCCAGAAGTCGGGCAGCACCCCCTCATGCGCGCCCATGTAGTCGGCTCGCTCCGCGTACGTGCGCGCGGCGAGTCGCGTCATGTTGTCCGCGAACTCGAAGACCTCGAGACCCGCGAGCTGACGGGTCGTCGGGTTGTAGATCGTGTAGTGATACATGTCGCCGTCGGTGCCGACCGTCCAGTGGCGTTTCGCCGTGTTGAACGTCTCAGCCGAGGCGCCCTTCATCAGATGCAGCAGGAACTGCGCGCGATAGTTGGCGCGGCCGAGGATCGTCTGATCGAGTGAAAACAGAATCCCGCCAACGATGACGGCGCAGAGCACCATCGGCAAGGCGACCCGATACAGGCTGATCCCGCAGGCCTTCATGACGATCAGCTCGCTGTTCTTGGTCAGGAGCGCGATCGTCACGAGCGCCGCCAGGAGCACCGACAGCGGGAACACGTAATAGATGTATTGCGGCGTCATGTACCAGAGAAACGCGCCGAGTTGCCCCCACGTGGCGACGCCTTTGAACACCTGTCCCGAGCGGTCGATGAACGTCGAGATGTAGAACACGCACAGCATCGCGATCCCGGACAGCGCCAGGAATCGCATGTACATCGTCGCGACGTATCCATCGAGGATGTTGATCACGTTCCAGCGTCGCGGCCGCCGACGCGAGGCGGTGCCCTCGATCCGTCGCTGCAGGAACGACGGCAACGACAGCCGGAATGGTTGATCGGCCACGCGATCGCGCCAGACGAAGAGCGCGAACCCGAGGCCGCCGAGCACGATGTTGGGCAACCACACGGCCAGCCACGGTGGAACCAATCCGCCTTTCGCCAGCGCCGGCCCGAGGTACAGCGGGATGTAGTACGCAAAGACGATGATGACGCCGAGCACGAAGCTGCCAAGCGTGCCGTCGCGTCGGTTGGTCGCGCCCAGTGCGAGACCGATCAGGCCGAAGACGAGGCACGCCACCGGAATCGAGAACTTCCGGTGTATCGCCATCCATTGGTTGTGCGATGAGATGCCGGCCTGCTCGAGCTCCGCTGCGCGCGCACGCAGCTCCGCGATCGTCATCTCGTTATCACCCTTCGCCGGCCCCTCCCGCGGGAACACCGTGTCGGGATCGACGCTCATGACGAGCGTCTTCGAGTGGCCGACGTTGTACTTGCCAGATGCGTCAGTCGTGTGGGTGGTGACATCCTCGAGCAGCAGTTCAACCGTGCGGCGTTCGCGATTGAGCAGCACACGACCGTGCCGCGCCACGTAGATCTCTTCCGCCGAGCCAGGACGGTTCACGGCGAGAAAGACGCCTTGCCAGCCGCCGGCCTGAGGGACATCGCGGACGTACAGCTGCAGTTCGGGAAACGTGTCGAAGAAGACGCGCGGCTTCACCTCGCCTTCTGCGAGCGCCGCAACAACGTTGTAGGTGATTTCGCGAAACGTCTGATTCGCCGACGGCAGTGCAACGATCATCACGTACGACGTCGCGCTCCAGCTGAGCACCGCGACCAGACCCACTGGACGAAGCAGTCGCATGAGGCTGATGCCGCACGCCTGCATCGCAACGAACTCTCGATCCGCTGACAGACGCCCAAACCCGATCAGCAGCCCCAGCAGCAGCGACATCGGGATCGTGAGCGCCAGCGCCTGCGGGATCAGCGTCGCCATCAGGCGAAGCACGACTGGCGCGGAGACGCCCTTGGCGACGAAGGTCTCCGCCTGGTCGATCAGCGCGGGAATAATAAGGAGGAACGTGAAGACCATCAGGCCGATGCCGAACGGCATCAGCACCTGGCGGATTACGTAGCGGTCGATAATCTTCATCGAGAGCCGGTTTTCATTATGACGCGCGTCGCCCTGCTGTGGCACATGCACCAGCCGTTCTATCAGGACCTCGCCACCGGCGAGCACATCCTGCCGTGGGTGCGCCTGCACGGCCTGAAGGACTACTGGGGGATGGTCGCGCTGCTGCGCGAGTTTCCCGGCGTACGCATGACGTTCAACCTCGTGCCGTCGCTGCTCGTGCAGCTCGAGGCGTTCGCCCGCGAAGAGGCGCGCGATCGTCACCTGGAGGTCGGGCTCAAGCCCGCGGATCAACTCTCTGAAGACGACCGCGCGTTCTGCGTCGAGCACTTCTTCCACGCGCATCGCCCGAGGATGATCGAACCGTTTCCGCGGTATGCCGAACTGCTCGAGCGGCGCGGCACCAACGCGACCTCGCTGAGCGCTCGCACGCTCGCCGCCCAATTTTCGACCGACGATCTGCGCGACCTGCAGGTCTGGCACAAGCTCGTATGGGTCGACCAGCTGTACTTCGAGAAGGATGCACGCCTGCGTGGCCTCGTGGCCAAAGGACGAGGGTTCAGCGAGCAGGACAAACAGACGCTGCGCGCCGTGGAGCTCGAGATCCTGCGCGCGGTGATTCCCGAGTATCGCGACGCCGCCGCGCGCGGGCAGGTCGAGCTCTCGACCTCGCCGTTCTATCACCCGATTCTGCCGCTCGTGTGCGACACCGACGTGTATCTCCGGACGCATCCCGAATCACGTATGCCGCGCGAACCGTTCCGCCATCCCGAGGACGCCACCGAACAGCTCGTGCGCGCCATGGCGCTGCACGAGAGACTGTTCGGCGACAAGCCCCGAGGCATCTGGCCCTCGGAAGGATCGGTCTCCGATGCGATGGTGCCGCTGGTCGCGCGCGCGGGCCTGTCGTGGATGGCGACCGATGAAGAGATTCTGGCGCGCACGCTCGGGCGCAGTCTGACGCGCGATGGCATCGGGAATATCGAACAGCCCGAGGTGCTCTACAAACCGTACCGGGTCGGAGCATCCGGTGAGGATGTGGGGTGCGGCTTTCGCGATCACTTGTTGTCCGACGTGATCGGATTCACGTATGCCTCGTGGGCCGCTGACGCGGCGGCCGACGACTTCGTTCGACGCGTGGTCGAGGCCGGCGCACGGTATCGCTCGCGCACGGGTGGGGAAGAGGGCACGGTGTTCGTGATCCTCGACGGCGAGAACGCCTGGGAGCACTACGAGGCGCAGGGGCGACCGTTCCTGCGTGCGCTCTACGCGCGGCTCGCCTCGCATCCCGAGTTGCGCACGGTGACGATGAGCGAGGCATGCGCGGGCGGTCGCGAAACGCTGCGGTCGATCTTCCCTGGCTCGTGGATCAACGGCGACTTCTACATCTGGATCGGCCATGCGGACGACCAGCGCGCGTGGAGTCAGCTCGTGGATGCCCGCCGCGCGCTCGATAGTCTGCCGGCCCACATTCCTGACGCTGCGATGGCTCGTGCACGTGAGGAGATGCTGATCGCGGAAGGCAGCGACTGGTTCTGGTGGTACGGCGACGACCATTCGTCGGACCACGACCTCGAGTTCGACGACCTGTTTCGGCGCCACGTTCGCAACGTCTACCGCGCGCTCGACAAGCCGATCCCCGAAGAGCTGTTCGTCACCAACATCACGACGCAGCCTCCCGCCGTCGAGATCCAGCCGCCGACCGGCTTCATCGAGCCGGTGATCGACGGCGAGGTCAGTTACTTCGAGTGGCTTGGGTCGGGATGCGTAGACGGCGCGGCCGCCGCCGGCGCCATGCACCAGGTCGCCGGTCGCGACGCCGGGATCACGCTCGTCGAGTTCGGCTTCAACCTTCAGAACCTGTTCGTTCGAGTTGACGGCTCACGACCGATGCACGAGCTGCTGGCCGAAGGTCTCGACCTGACCGTGCGGTTCCTGAAGCCCTCCGGAATTCGCGTGATGGTCCGAGCGGTGCCCGGAGGGATCGAGACGAGACTACTGGTGAGGAACGCGCGCGGCGATTGGGAGCCGCAAGAGCCCCCGGGCTTGAAGGCCGCCGCGCGTCAGGTGGCCGAGATCCAGCTCCCGTTCAGTGCGATGAACGTCTCCACCCACGCGCCGGTTGCGTTCATCGTGACGCTGCATCGAGGCGTGACCGAAATCGAGCATCACCCGCGACATCGGCCGATCGAGTTCGAAGTTCCCGACAAAGACTTCGCGGCGCTGAACTGGACCGCCTGAGGGGAGCGCGCCGAAACACACGCGCACAATCCATCCACAGGGGTGTTTCGTTGGCTATTTCTCGAAGGTCGCATAATACATGTTATGTAAACTTAATGGTTGGATTGGCCAGCTTTGGCCACGGCTTCGCGGCTGGCGCTCTCGCCTCGCCGCAGGATCGCCGCTCCGCCCCTAGCCTTGCTTCTGCGTGCGCAGCTCGCGC
>Ga0111538_10001544_pt1 | contig 32353 bp, 23 predicted proteins | sample SoiMethybrSBSTD1_FD_79669 | JGI IMG/M metagenome (GOLD analysis project Ga0111538, IMG submission 79669) | Bulk soil microbial communities from a Populus tree surrounding site in Tennessee, USA - Soil MetaG P. TD hybrid SBSTD1 (version 2)... | ecosystem: Environmental > Terrestrial > Soil >...
AACGAAGAAGCGGTGACCGTGAGCTGGGAGCCATCAGGCGGCTTGCTGGGTTTCCTCTTCGATCGCGCTGGATTGCCGTCGACGTCACCGATCGATGATGGGCCGCCAGCGGCAGCGGCAGGCACGCTGCCGTCAGGACCAACCCGCTACAACGTCTATCGCGAGGTGGATCCGCAGCCCGATTCGGCAGCCGGAGCTGCAGGAGGGGAGAACACGGCATCCGAGAAGACGACAAACGGAACCGTGGCTGCACCTCCGAATCGAATGCTGTTGACGCCGGCGCCGTTGGAGAGTTTCAGGTTCATGGACCCTCTCCAGGCCGACGGTCGTCGGCAGTGCTACCTCGTGTCAGCCGTTCGCGGAAGGAATGAGACTGCGGTGGAGGGGCATCCGTCGACGTCTGCCTGCGTGACCACGATCGACGTCTTTCCGCCAGCGCCGCCCACCGGGGTGTCGCCGATTGCCGCCGAGGGCGCGATCAGTCTGGTCTGGGAGGCCAACAGCGAACGTGACCTCCAGGGGTACTTCGTCTGGCGTGGCGAAGAGGGGAGCGAGACGCTGACGAAGATCACGGACACCGTGGTGAAGGAAACGCGCTACACCGATCAGAACGTGAAATCGGGTGTTCGCTACGTGTACGCCGTCACCGCCGTCGATAGCCGGACTCCGCAACCCAACGTCAGCGCCGAATCAGAACGCGTCGAGATCACGGCCAGATAGATCACGGTCCGGCTAACCACCTCCGCCAAGGCTACGGCGGTCCAGAAGCCGGACACTGCGTCTCACTCCTTCGAGCGGCGTTCGACCTTCTCCTCCTCGAGCTTCAGGACTCGAAATCCGCCGAGCTGCCCGCCGCGGACCTGGTAGTCGGACGGAATCGTGAACAAATCGGCCGGTGGTTCGGTCCGGACGATATTACGTAAGCGATACACCGACTCGCCGGTGCGCGGATCCTTGCGCGTGATCAGCACTGCCATCTGCAGGTCTCGCGAGTACCAGCGTTCGGTGGCGACGTCGATCGGCAAGACGTTGCCGATCGCTCCGGCAGCAATGGTCGACGTGGTGCGCGTGCCTTCAGCCATGACACCTTCAATCATGCGAGAGCCAAGCGCTTCCGTCGTGATCTTGGCAGCCGCCTTGTCGCCGACGACAAGTTTCTGGCCAGGAACGCCCACGGCCGCGATCTTCGAGCCCTCGGCTGCCATCCATGCCGACGCGTGATCCCGTGATTCGCTCACCCACACCCTGGGTCCCTCTTTCTGGTCGCCCGAATACATGTAGGTGTGTGCTTGGAGCTTCGCGGTCGCGACGGGATTTCGATACGCAATCCGCTGACGTTCGTCGAGCGTGTACGAAACACCGGCGACGCTGTCGAGGATGGTGACGAGGCGCGGTGAAGGGCCATCGACGGTGAGCGGACCAACCAGCGCGATTTCCTCTTCACGCCGTGTTCGCCCCTGACTGTCACGCGCCATCATCGACGAGAACCGCCGCTCGATGCGATTGCCATCCCCGAGCACCTGCGTGAACTCGGTTTCCGCCTCGGCGGAGAACGGTGCATTCGGGACACTCGTGACGGTTTCGAGCGGCGTCGACTCGATGACGCCGACCGGCGATGCCGCCACTCCGGTTTGCAGGGTGAACAGTGTGTCAGTCTGTTGCGCGTCGATGGTGGTGACGAGGCCGAGCACCACGATCGAGGCCAGTGACAATCGAGTCATAACCATCGGTTCAGTCTCCGTTGAAGATCGATCCTGTCTACATGCCGACCCGGATGGCCCGGGCGATCCCGTCTTCTCCGACGATGACGTCGACGTCGACGTGCGCAGCCGCGTCACCGGTCGCCGATCGCACGCCGAGCCCGGTCAACGTCGACGCCGGTACGCGCATCCGAACGACACGGACCGGCTCACCCTGCAGAATGGGTTCGCCGACAAGCAGCAACGTCCTGCTTTCTGCCGCTGGTGTTACAGCCGCCCGCGTCGTCCGTTGCAGCTCGCGCCCGAGTTGCCCGAGTCCGAGAGCGATGATGATTGCGGCGGCAACAGCGGCGCTCTCCCGCCACATGCTGCACGGCCGTTCTTCACGCCGTCGAGCGTGTGCACGATCCCACGCCGCCAGTACTGCTGCTTCGACGTGCGGTGGTGCCTCGATGTGTGCCTCGTCCTGGCGAAGGGCGTTGAGCGCATCGGCCTGATCGGTGTTTTCGAACCGCATTGACTTCATCACGCGCACCTCTCGGTCAGGCCGGGTTGGTCCTCGTGGCTCGGCGCGGTGCGCCCCATCTTCTGGGTAAGCAAATGCCTCGCACGATGCAGCCTCGAGCGAACGGTGCCGATTGCACACCCCATTGCGGTTGCCGCATCGCTGTAGCTCACACCCTGCAGATCGCAGAGGACGACGACCTCGCGGTACCGCCGTGGAAGTGACAGGATGGCGCGTCGCAATTGCTGCAGCGTCTGACGCCGTTCGAGCGTTGCGCTCGCGTCGTCGTCGGCCACAGGTTCAGACGAGTCTGGCCTACGCCCATCAAATGCGACGAACTGCCGATCCCGCGCCCGACGGCGGCGCGTTTGGTGACGAGCCACTCCGTACAGGTAGCTCGTCAGCGCGGCGCGCGCCGGGTCGTAGCGTGCTGCATCTCGCATGACGACGAGGAACACCTCCTGCACGATGTCTTCGGGCGGCGGTGCTGGAACCGGTCATCAACCGCGCGAAGCGATACACCCTGGCCTGATGACGCCGGTACAGAGCGGCGAATGCGTCGCGATCGCCGTGTGCCGCTCTGCGCATCAGATCCGCGTCGTCAGGGTCATCCGCGGCCGCGCTCGTCGCGTCTTCCATCTGCGACGTGATTGCAGCGGGGCCGGGAAAAGTTCCACGGATCACGCCCCTTAAGACGAGCTTTGCATGTAGCTGGACGGAGTAGGGCGGGTCCCTGTTTTTGGAGACGTAGGGCGGGTCCTGCTTTTGGGACCCGCCGGATAGCCGGGTCTATAAAGCAAGACCCGGCCTACGCGATAACCGGGTGCCGGCCTAAGCGGCAACGGGGGCGTCGGCTCGTGCAGTGTTCAGCGCGTTGGCGTCAGCGTAAACGGCTCGGGCGATCAGTACGAGTAAAGCGACCATCGTCGCCACCGATAACTGCAGACCGATCGCGGCGGCTGTGGGCATGAACGTCGTAACGAAGAACCAGTACACGACCATCCAGTACGGCCCGGCGTGTTCTCGTCTCGCCGCCGCCTGCATGTAAGCGCCGACCCACACGAGAGGCAGCGCCAATACGGTCAGATCATAGAGGATCACGTGCGGGTTCACGAGAACGGATGCCAGCACAACGACTCCGAGTCGCACGCTGAGCGGCGCCTGGCTTTTCCATATCCGCACGGTGTGCCACAGCGCAATGGCGGAAACGATCGCCCACATCGGCACGCCCATCCAGTTCGGCGCGAGCCGCGTGACCGCGCGCACCGAGTGGCTCAGGAACGGCTTCGCTTCCAGCATGTCCGCGTAGGCCAGCATCGTCGGGATGTTGCCAGCAAACGCGGTGAGCGCATCGGTGCCCAGCATCAACCAGACCGCCGCCGCTTGCGCCAGGACTGACGAAACGGCGCCGGCCAGCATCTTCCATTCGCCGCACGCGACTACGACAACCGCGAGTGGAATGCCGAACTGCGGCTTGATTGCCAGAAGGCCGAACGCAAAACCGGCGAGCCAGGGGCGATGCCGCTCGAGCGCGAGCCATCCGGCCCAGAACGCAGCGAGCAGGATTAATGTCACCTGGCCATGCAGGATCAGGCTCCAGAAGGGCGGGAACGCGGCTGCCGCTGCAATAACAAATGTCCGATCGGGCAGGAGGTCAGCGACAGGTCTCCAGACGCTCCACACAATGAGGGCGTATCCGGCAATGGTGATGACACACCAGATGAGCAGCGCTCGCTGGTACGACAACCCGGTCACTGGCGCAAACAGCACGGCGACCTGGGGTGGATAGACCGGCGGGTAGATTTCATTGGCCGATTCCGGAATCAGGCCGACCTGCGCCTGGTGATACAGGGCCGCGTCGTACATCGGTTCGATTTGGCGCGCGCTCGCCAGGTGGCCAAGCGTGTAGTACTGAACGAAGTCCGCGCCCTTCAATGGACCGGCAATGCCGCGATCGCTTGTGCCGGTGAAACCCACGACGGCCGTCATGATCCAGAGGATCACGGCCACCGCGATGGCGTGTCCCTTCGCGTGACGCGCCGATCGCGGCCAGCGTAGGCGTCGAAACCTTGACATGGATGGACTTACAGGACTGACACGGCGACGACAAAACCGGAATCATCCACGGTCGCGCGCGCGTGATCCAGGCGCGTGACCGCGGCTGCCGACGCCTTCCTCAGCCGTTAAGTGCAAGACGACGGCCGGTCCGGAGTGATATTCTTCGCCCGTTTATCCGTCTTCAAAAGAAGGGCAGATTCTGCGAAAGGAGCCAAAGGCCATGGAGCAGACAAAGATACAGGTACCTGCCGAGGCGATCGAAGCCTACAACGAGTTCATTCACGGCGAGATCGACCGTAGGGCCTTCATGAGCCGCGTCAACAAAGTGGCAGTATCGACTGTCGCGGCCGCGGCCATCGTGGACCAGTTGATGCCCAACTACGCGGCGGCGCAGCAGGTCTCGCCGACCGACGCGCGTCTCAAGACCGAATATGCAACCGTGCAGTCACCGAACGGCAATGGCAGTATCAAGGGCTATCTCGCTCGCCCGTCGAAGGCCGGCAACAACAAGCTGCCCAGTATCCTCGTCGTGCACGAGAATCGCGGGCTCAATCCGCACATCGAAGACATCGCCCGGCGTCTCGCGCTGGCGGACTTCATGGCGTTTGCGCCGGATGGTCTGACCTCGGTCGGCGGCTACCCAGGCGACGATGAAAAGGGCGGAGCCCTGTTCGGGAAAGTCGATCGCATGAAGATGGCGGAAGACCTGTACGCAGCGGCCGTCTGGCTGAAATCGCGGCCCGACAGCACTGGGCGACTTGGCGTCACCGGCTTCTGCTTCGGTGGCGGCATCGCCAACTCTCTCGCCGTGCGGATGGGAGCGGATCTCGCGGCCGCGGTGCCGTTCTATGGCGGCGCGCCTCCGGTCGAGGACGTTCCGAAGATCAAGGCCGCGGTGCTGGTCCATCACGGCGGCGAAGACAAGCGGCTGGTCGACGGATGGCCCGCCTACGACCAGGCGATGACGGCTGCCAAAGTCGTTCACGAGGGACACATCTATCCGGGCGCCGTTCATGGCTTCAACAACGACGCCACGCCGCAGCGCTACAACAAGGCGGCGGCCGACGAGGCGTGGAAGCGCACGATCGATTGGTTCAATAAGTACGTCAGAGCTACGACCTAACGTCTCATACCCTATCAACTCCCAACTCCCAACGGCCCAACTCCCGAGCAATATTTGGGAATTGGGAGTTGGAAGTTGGGAGTTCAGCATTACACCCCGCCGACCTTGCGCGCCGCAGTCGCTGGTGACACACTGACGTTCGGAGTAGTGGTATGAAGCTCTTTGTCGACACAGGCAACCTCAAGGAAATCGAAGCGCTCGCGGCAATCGGAATCCTCGACGGCGTGACGACCAACCCGTCGCTCCTGGCGAAGGAGCCGGGTGACTACCGGGAGATCCTGAAGAAGATCTGCAAGACAGTCCAGGGACCGGTCAGCGCTGAAGTCGTCGCGACTGACTCCGCCGGAATGATCAGCGAAGGAAAGAGTCTCGCGTCAATCGACGAGCACATCGTCGTCAAAGTGCCGTTCACGAAAGAGGGCGTCAAGGCATGCAAGACGTTGGCGTCGAGCGGTATCCGCGTCAACGTCACGTTGATCTTTTCAGCGACCCAGGCCTGGCTTGCGGCGAAGGCCGGTGCCAGCTACGTGAGCCCGTTCGTCGGCCGCCTCGATGATGTCGGCACGACAGGCATGAACCTGGTTCGCGAGATCGTCGACATCTTCGACAACTTCGAGTTCTCGACCGAAGTGCTCGTCGCCAGCGTTCGCAACCCGATTCATGTCGTTGAAGCGGCGCGCATGGGCGCCGATGTCGTGACCGTGCCTGCGGCGGTGATCGAGCAGTGCTTCAAGCATCCTCTGACCGACATCGGCCTCGAGCGGTTCCTGAAGGACTGGGAGAAGACCCAGGCTGCCAAGGTCTGACACGCCCGCGTGAACGACAGAGCATCTTCGTCAAGCGTGGACTCGGGAGGAGATCCGCTGGCGCAGCTGGCCGACATGCGGCGTCAGGCCGAATCCGGCGGCGGCGAGGAGCGCCTTCGACGCCAGAGAGAAGCCGGTAAGCTGACGGCCCGCGAGCGCATCACCCTTCTGTTCGATCCCGGCACTTTCGAAGAGACAGATGCGTTCGTGACGCATCGATGCCGTGACTTCGGGATGGCCGAGCAGATCGTGCCCGGTGATGGTGTGGTCTCCGGACACGGACGTGTGGACGGCCGCCTGGTCTACGCGTTCGCGCAGGACTTCACCGTCTTTGGCGGATCGCTGTCGGAAACCAATGCCGCCAAGATCGTGAAGATCATGGATCTCGCGGTCAAGATGGGCGCGCCCGTTGTCGGCCTCAACGACTCTGGCGGCGCTCGCATCCAGGAGGGCGTGCTCTCGCTGGCGGGCTATGCGGACATCTTTCTTCGCAACACGCTCGCCTCCGGTGTGGTGCCGCAGATCTCGGCCATCATGGGGCCGTGTGCGGGAGGCGCCGTCTACTCTCCTGCAATCACCGACTTCACGATCATGGTCAAGGACACGAGCTACATGTTCGTGACCGGGCCTGAAGTCATCCGCACCGTCACGCATGAGCAGGTCACGAAAGAAGAGCTCGGCGGAGCGATGACGCACAACGAGAAGAGCGGCGTGGCGCACTTTGCCGCGGATGACGACGAGACCGCGATTCAGCTCATTCGCGAGCTGCTCTCGTTTCTCCCAGGCAACAACGTGGACGATCCACCCCGCCGCGTCACGTCGGATCCGGCGGACCGCGAAGACGAGTCGCTCGACCACGTCGTGCCGAAGTCGCCGAATCAGGCCTACAACATGCTCGACGTCATCCACGCGGTGATGGACGATGGCGCGCTGCTGGAAGTACACGAGCACTTCGCGAAGAACATCGTCGTTGGGTTCGCGCGTTTGGCGGGGCGCCCTGTTGGCGTTGTCGCGAACCAGCCGGCGCATCTGGCCGGCACGCTCGACATCGATGCATCCGTGAAGGCGGCGCGCTTCGTGCGTTTTTGCGACGCGTTCAACATTCCGCTGGTCACCTTCGAAGACGTTCCCGGATTCCTTCCCGGGACGGTCCAGGAGTGGGGCGGGATCATCCGTCATGGCGCGAAGCTGCTGTTTGCATTCGCCGAAGCGACTGTGCCGAAGTTGACGGTCATTACACGCAAAGCCTACGGCGGGGCGTACTGCGTGATGTCGAGCAAGCACATTCGCGCGGATGCGAACTTTGCGTGGCCGAACGCGGAAATCGCGGTCATGGGCGCCGATGGCGCCGTGAACATCCTCTACCGGCGAGAGCTCGAACGCGCCGCCGACGTCGAGGCCGCGCGCGCGGCGCGCGTCGCAGAGTATCGGGAGAAATTCGCCAACCCGTACATCGCTGCCCAACGCGGTTTCATCGACGAGGTGATCGCGCCCCGGCAGACGCGTCGAAAGTTAATTGCGGCCCTCGAAGCGCTTGATACCAAGCGCGATAAGAATCCTCCGAAGAAGCACGGCAATATCCCGCTATAGAGACCGAAATCTTTTCTGTTCGGTTTTCCCCCGGGCAGCGTTATCATAAGCAACCGCATTTTTTGGAGAGACCTGTGCACCTGACCGCCTATCCCAATTGCATGCAAACGGCCGCCGCGCTGGGCGTGCCGGTTGTCGTGTGCATCAAGGCGGACGGTTGGATTGATTTCACTCCGCCAGGTTGCTTCGGATGATGTAGGAACCAAGACTTCTTCGAGATCTCGAAGGGCCATCATCCGAGCAGGGTGATGGCCCTTTTGCTTTTATGACGAGGAGGTTTGTCGTGTCAGTCAGTAATCGGTGGGTCACCTTCGACTGTTTCGGAACGCTTGTCGACTGGCAGGCGTGGTTTGCTGAGGTTCTCAGCCCATTGGCCGGTCGTACGGCAGACATGATTCGTGCGTATCACGCGTACGAGCGCATCGCCGAGCTCGACTACCCGCACCGGTCGTACAAGGACGTGCTCGTCACGGCACTCGTGCGTGCCGCAGCCGATCAGGGCGTGAGCCTGTCGTCACGCGATGCGCGAACCATCCTGATGCGTGGATGGTCCTCCATGCGGCTGTTCGATGACGTGGAGGCGATGTTGGTGGAGTTGCGCGCGAGCGGCTATCAGCTTGCCGTGCTGACCAACTGCGATGACGACCTGTTCTGGACGACGCATCGCCTGTTCAGGATGCCTTTCGATCTGGTGCTGACCGCTGAGCGCGTTCGGGGGTACAAGCCAGAGCGGTGGCACTTCCGCGGGTTCGAGATGTTGACCGGCGTGGCGCGGTCCAACTGGGTACATGTGGCCAACAGTTGGTACCACGACATCGCGCCGGCGCGTGCGCTCGACGTGAGACACGTGTGGCTCGATCGTGAGCGGACGGGCGAGGACGGCGGAACGAAGACGCTTCGAGTGCAGTCCGCATTGGAAGTGCCGGCGACGATCAGAACTCTGTTTGCGGGCGCGGAGGCTGCCGCGACGCGAATGGACGGACTCAGACCGGACGAACGAACCATGTCCGCCTTGGTCTGTTGACATGCGAGCGCTGGGATTTCTCAGCGCTCACTTACACGGACGTCTCCGGATCACCCGGAGTCCCTGAGGTAGAATCAAACGGATCTTGCACAAGATCCTCATCGCCAACCGCGGGGAGATCGCGGTGCGCGTCGTTCGCGCATGCCGCGACCTCGACCTCGGGGCAGTGGCGGTCTTTTCTGAGTGCGATCGAGGAGCTCGCCACGTACGCATGGCCGACGAGGCCGTCGCGCTTGGCGGCAATGCCCCCGCCGACAGTTACCTTCGCATCGATCGCATCCTTCACGCAGCGCACGTCACTGGAGCCGATGCCGTTCATCCGGGATATGGGTTTCTCTCCGAGAACGCTGAGTTCGCCCGGGCGTGTCGAGACGCGGGACTAACGTTCATCGGTCCGACTCCCGAAGCAGTCGCGCGAGTGGGCAGCAAGACAACCGCCCGGCAAATCGCGGCCGCCGCGGGGGTTCCCGTCGTGACCGGGACCGAGTTGCCTTTCGGGCCGGACGCATCCGTCGACGACCTTGCCCACGCTGCCGCACGAATTGGCTACCCGGTGTTGATCAAGGCTGTGGCAGGCGGAGGTGGCAAAGGCATGCGAGTCGTCGCAAGCCCTGAGGAGTTGGAGGGCGCGATTCGACTCGCGCGCTCGGAGGCAACGACAGCGTTTGGCGATTCATCCGTGTATCTCGAGCGCTACCTCCATCGCCCGAGACACGTCGAGATTCAGATCCTCGCCGATCACCACGGCAACATCAGGCCATTTGTCGAACGTGAGTGTTCGATCCAGCGCCGGCATCAGAAGGTGATCGAGGAGTCACCCTCGCCTGCGGTTGGCGCTGCGCTGCGAACGCGGCTGGCTGATGCCGCCGTCGCCGTTGCGGTGAAGGCCGAGTACACGAATGCCGGAACCGTCGAGTTCCTGCTGGACGAGGCGGGTCAGTTCTATTTCCTCGAAGTGAACGCGAGGCTGCAGGTCGAGCATCCCGTCACGGAAATGGTGGCCGGGGTCGACCTCGTGCAATGGCAGATTCGGATCGCACGAGGTGAAAGGCTGACGCTTTCGCCGGTTGACACGCTGACACCGACGGGACATGCCATCGAGTGTCGTGTCTATGCTGAAGATGCCGACATGGGGTTCTTACCGTCTCCGGGACATGTCAGCGCGCTGCGTGCGCCCAATGGACCAGGCGTTCGAGACGACGGCTGGGTCGAACAGGGGACCGACGTTCCGATTTATTACGATTCGCTGCTCTCCAAGGTCATCGTGTGGGGACAGGATCGCGCCCAGGCGACGGCCCGAATGCGGCGAGCACTCATGGAGTACGAGATCGGCGGCGTGCGCTCTACGCTGCCCTTTTCGCGGTGGCTCCTTGCCCGCCCAGAGTTCGTCGAGGCTCGTTTTCACACAGGTTTTCTGGACGGGCTCTTGCAGCAGCGCGCTGGCGAGCCTTTCGAAGAGGTGGATTCGTCCCTCGAAGAGGTCGCTGCGGTGGCCGCCTGTGTTGTTGAGGCCTCCATCTCCGCTAAGGCTACGGTCGCGTCACCGGCCCGCGTCCCGGATGAGTCGGACGAATCGCTCGAGAGCAGCTGGAAGGCTCGAGCACGGAAAGAAAGTCTTCGGTCGTGAGGTTCGAGGTCGAAACCGGCCGCCGGCGACGTACGATCGAAGTTCGACGATCCGGGAACGGTTGGATCGCCGTCGTGGACGGGCGAGTGATGTCGGTCGATCTTGCACGTGTCGGCGACCAATGGTCGATGCTCGTGCGGCGGATTGAAGAGGGAGACGATCCACGACCGCCCGGGACAGATCAGGCGCTGCCGCGAGGCGAGAGCTACGAGATCGGGATCGAGCGGCAAGGCCGAGGCAGGCGCATCGTGCACGTCGATGGCCGGATCGTGCCGGTGACGGTGCTGGCTCCTGGCAGAGGAGGTTCAGGATCTGGCGCAACGCCGGAGAAGGCGGCCGGTCCGATCCAGATCGTCTCGCCGATGCCAGGCCGGATCGTCAAGGTGCTGGTGAGGGCGGGAGACGTTGTCGCCGCGCGGCAGGGCCTCCTCGTCGTCGAAGCAATGAAGATGGAAAACGAGCTGCGTGCGCCCAGGGCCGGTACCGTCGCTGAAGTGCGGGTGAGCGAGGGCGCTCCTGTGGAAGCCAACGTCGTGCTCGCTGTGATTACGTGACCTACGCCCAGATCCTCTCCCACCCCGTGACGCGGATCGTGCGCACATTCGTGAGGCGCACAGTGATGGTCTGCGCCGTCATCCTCGCTGTGGCCTTCGTCACGACGATCTCGGCAGACCTCGGTCCTGCTCTTCGGAAACAAGCCGAGGAGCAGGGGACGCGCTACATGGAGCGGAGACTGCACATCGGGAGCATGCACGTGCGGCTCCTGGATGGCAGCTATATCTTCGAAGACCTGATGATCGAAGGGCTCAAGCCCGAATCGATTCCATTCTTCACGGCCAAGCGAATCGTGCTGTCGATGCCATGGAGCACGATGTTCAATCGCCGTATCGTCTTCGACACCATTGAGCTGACCGACTGGCAGATGCACGTCGAGACGAATCGAGACGGCACGCACAACTTTCCCAAGCTGACGCCGCGGGGACCACGAGGCCAGAGTTCGTGGACCACCACGCTGCAGTACGTGCACGCCGGCCGCGGCATGTTCACGTTCCAGGACCACAACACGCCGTGGGGGATTGTTGCGCGCAATCTCGAGGTGACTGTCGCACGGCCTGGAAGCGAGTACGTCGGCCAGGCCCGGTTTTCAGACGGTCTCACGGCAATGCAGGGATACGTCCCCTTCCGCACCGACATGAATACGACGTTCAAGATCGATGGTGGACGCGTGATCTTCGATCGCATGAATCTCAGGACCGAAGGGGTGGAATCCGTTCTGCATGGTGATGTGAATCTGACGTACTGGCCCGAGTTGATGCTCGATGTGAAGTCCAGCATCGATTTGCCGAAGATGCGGGAGCTCTTCTTCGCGGGAGAGACGTTCACGTTGACGGGCAAGACCGAGTTCAACGGTACATTTCATCTGTTCAAGGAACCGCTGCCCGACGGCACCACCCGGACCGGTCGCGAGCTCAAGGGGACGTTCGTCAGCCCGACTGCGACGATCAGCGACTACCGCTTCGACGATCTTCGCGGCCAGGTGCGCTGGACGCCCGAGGTGCTTCGGATCAACGAAGCGACCACCAGGATGTACGGCGGCGACGCCCGGTTCACGTATTTGATGGCGCCGCTGAATGCGCCGGGTGTCACGCCGACCGCACGCTTCGACGCCACATGGAAGAACGTGGATCTGACCGAGTTCACGAATTTCCTCGGAACCGATGGCATTCGGCTGGCAGGGCGCATGTCGGGTCACAACCTGCTCGAATGGCCCCTCCGTCGGTTCTCGAGCCGTAGTGGCAAAGGCGAGCTGCACCTCACTCCGCCCGAAGGCGCCACGCTCATGACGCGTGAGATGCCGATCGGTCGGATTCGAGAGGTGGAAAGCCGTGGTCAGCCCGCCGGACCGTTCAGTCCGCTCACGCCGTTCGAGCCGGTGCCCATCGGCGGGGATCTCGTTTATGCGTTCGGCCCCGAACAGGTCGAGATCTCATCGAGTCGGGTCGCTACCGAATCGACGCTCGTCGAGTTCGAGGGGCAGACCGCGTACGGCGGTGCCTCGCGCATTCCGTTTCACGTCTCGAGCGCGGATTGGCAGGAGAGCGATCGAGTCTTCGCCGGACTCCTGACAGCCTTCGGCGCCCGGACTCGCGCGATTCCGATTGGCGGATACGGCACGTTCGATGGCGTCATGACGGAGACATTCCGGCGCCCGCGCATCGAAGGCGACTTCTCGGGTGAGCAGATGCGCGCCTGGGACGTCGTGTGGGGGGCCATCAAGGGTTCGGCCGTCATCGAGAACAGCTACGTCGACGTGTCGGACGTCGTCATCATGTCGGGCAACTCGAGAATACGAACCACGGGACGCTTCTCGATTGGCTACCCGCGCAGCGATGGCGGAGAAGAGATCAACGCGCGAATCGAGATCAGGGGCCGGCCGGTTGCCGACCTGCGACACGCGTTCACAATCGACGAGTACAACCTCGACGGCATTCTCAACGGCGAATTCGATATCAACGGCAAGTACCTCACGCCATCCGGACTCGGCAACATGGAGATCACGGCCGGTGTCGCATATGGCGAGCCGTTCGAGTCGGCCACAGCCGGGGTGCGCCTGGAGGGCGAAGGCGCCCGCCTCGAGAACATTCAAGTCACAAAAGGTGGCGGCCGCGGCACAGGAGCGGCGTTCGTCGGCTGGAACGGTACCTACTCGTTCAACTTCGATGGGCGATCAATCGCTGCCGAGTCGCTGGCGGCCGCGCAGAAGTCGCCGCGCCCAATCGCCGGGATCATCGACTTCACCGCCGGCGGCAGCGGGACCTTCCAGTCGCCGCGCTACGACGTGCGGACGACGATACGCGATGTGTTCGTCGCCGACGAAGGTATCGGTCAGATCGTCGGCAATCTGAGCGTCGACAACGATCTGCTGACGGTGCGGTTCGAGGCGGCGTCGCCGCGCCTGGCAGTGTCCGGATCGGGCCGCATCGCGCTGACGCCGGAACTCGACACGGAATTGACGATCACCGTCAGCGACACGTCGCTCGATCCCTACGTGCGCGCGTTCCGGCCGCAACTCTCCCCATACACCACGGCCGTTGCCAGCGGATCCATCCGCGTCGTCGGCGAGTTGGCTGACGTTGATCATCTCCTGGTCGATGCCACGGTCGAGCGACTCGATCTTCGGCTCTTCGACTACGCGCTGCGCAACGCCAGACCGATTCGTATCGCGCTGGATCGTCATGCCGTCCGCGTGACCGACATGCGCCTCGCCGGTGAGGACACGCAGCTCGATATCTCTGGGTTCGTCAACCTGCACGATTCCCGCATCGCCATTCGTGCGACCGGCGACGCCAATCTGGCCGTGCTTCAGGGGTTTGTCGGCAACGTCCGCAGCTCGGGGATGGCCGCGCTGTCGGCCACGCTCGAGGGACCGCTCGATAATCCGACCGCGAGCGGGACGCTCGACATTAGCAATGGCCGCATCCGGCATTTCTCGCTGCCGCATGCGCTCGAGAACATCAGTGGCACTCTTCGATTCGACACCCGTGGCGTGACATTCGACGGTCTGAACGCCCGCCTCGCGCGTGGGGATGTGATGTTCGGTGGCCGCATCGCCAAGGACGGTTACCTGCCGGGTCAGCTCGACGTCACGATGATCGGCACCGATATGCGGTTGCGGCTGACCGAGGGCATGCAGTCGCTCGTGGACGCGCAGCTGTCGCTGCAAGGCACGATGCAATCGGCCACGCTGTCGGGGCGCGTCACCGTGAAGGATGCGGTGTACGCGCGTCCGTTTTCAGCCAGCGGCGGGCTTTTCGACCTTGCCTCCAACGAGCCGACCACGCCGGCTGAGCCCGCGGAGCCGACAATCCCGCTACGCTATGACGTTCAGATCACGGCTCCGCAGTCGTTGCAGGTCCGTAACAGCAGCGTTCGCCTGACGGCGAGTGCCGACCTGCAGCTCCAGGGCACCTTCGATCGGCCGCTCCTCTTCGGGCGAGCGGAAGCCACTCGAGGCGAGTTCCTGTTCGAAGGGAAACGTTATGTCTTGAACCGCGGGACGGTCGAGTTCAACAACCCGACGAAGATTGAGCCCTTCTTCGATCTCGAAACAGAAACGCGCGTCCGCGTGCCTGGTGAAACGTATCGTGTCACCGTGCGCGCAACCGGTCCATGGGTGCCGTCTCTCGAGTTCTCGGCAGATCCTCCGTTGCCCGAGCCGGAGCTGCTCGCGCTGCTGTTGAGCGACGTGTCGCCCGGTCAGGACGTCGAGCTCCGTCAGTACCAAGGTAGCGTGACGCCGCAGGAGCAGCTGGTGCGTGAGCGGGCGGCACGCGCATTGGCCAGCCCGGTTTCGTCCGAGGTCGGCCGTGTCGTAGAACAAACCTTTGGTGTGGACACCTTTCAGATCACGCCGTCGATTATCGATCCCAACACGCAGTCGTCGCGGCTCGACCTGGCCGCGCGCGTGACTGTTGGCAAGCGCATCTCCGACCGCGCCTACCTGACGTATTCGCGAAGCCTCTCCTCGTCGAACCGTGACCAGATCGTCCTGCTCGAATACGATCAATCCGATCGATATTCGTGGCTTCTATCGCGCAACGAGGACAAGACCTACGCGATCGAGCTGCGGGTGAGGCGGACCTTCTAAATGCACCGCGATGCGGAATTCAGAATGCAGAATTCAGGAGGAGGCCAGCAACGACGCTGGCTGCTGTGTCTGCATGTTGCATTGTGCATTTTGACCTACGCCGTGTCGGCCGAGGCGCAGATCGGCCGTCCCATCACCGAGGTCGCGCTCGAGCAGGAAGGCCGGCCGATCACCGACCCCCTCATCCTTGGCCTGGTTGAAACTCAGGTCGGCACGCCGCTCGTCGTCAAGGATGTCCGCGAGACCATCACCCACATCATGAGCCTGAACCGGTTCGGTGACGTGCAGGTGTTGAGTGAGGAAACCAGCGGTGGGGTGCGCGTCCGCTACGTGCTGACGCCGCTCCACCCGGTCGACCGTATCGAGTTCGAAGGCATGCTCGGCTTGCCGGAAGATGCTCTGCTTCGAGTGGTCGCCGATCGATTCGGGACCTCGCCTCGCGCGGGCCGCTCGCCTGAGATCATCGAGGCGCTGCGCGCGGAATACCGCCGGCGCGGATACGCCAGTCCGCGGATAACTTCCCGACTCGAGGAGACGCATGACCCTGATCGCGCCACGCTCGTGTTCGAGATCGAGGCCGGCCATCGTCTTCTGATCGCGGACAGGCGTTTCACGCAACGCGATGCCGACGTTCAAAGCACGGTGACCGAGCTGCCTGACATCAAGGTCGGCCAGCCGTTCGACGACGACGTGATCGAGCGCGAATTGCGCGCGTGGGAAGACAAGATGCACGCCCGCGGGTTCTACGAGGCGCGCGCCAGTCACGGAAGCGAAATCATCGAGGATGGCGCCATCGTTTCGGTGAATCTGACCCGCGGCCCTCGCGTCGTCGTGAGATTCATTGGCGACGCGCTGCCCGAAACCGAACGCGAACGGCTCGTCCCGGTTCGGACGGAGGGCTCGGCGGACGAAGATCTGCTGGAGGACTCGAGTCGGGCAATCGACGACTATCTCTACTCGCGTGGGTACCGTGACGCGACGGCGTTGTACACGCGCCAGGAGCAGAAGGACGAGCTCGTCATCACGTTCAACGTCAACCGCGGTCCGCGTTACCTCGTTCGCAACGTGTCGTTCACGGGCAATCTGGCCATCACCGAGACGGAGCTCCTGCCGCTGATCCGGTTGAAGGCGGGTGAACCATTCGTGAGATCGACGGTTGCCACCGGGATCACGGCCATCGAGCGCCTCTATCGATCGCGGGGCTTTACGCGCGTGCAGGTCAAGTCTGCCGAAAACGTGCTCGTACCGGAGAACGCCGCCGAACCAAATCGGTCGACCGATCTCGACATTGCGATCGTCGAGGGAATGCGAACGCTCATCGGGATGGTCAGTTTTACGGGCAACATGGCCATCGACGAGCCGGCCTTGCGCAATCTCGCGATGCTCTCCGAAGGACAGGCCTTCTCTGAAGGACAGATCGTGGCCGCACGCGAGCGGGTCGATCTCGAGTACCGCAATCGCGGATACGATTCGGTTGTCGTGACGTCAGAGCCGACGCTCGCCGACGATGGTGCGCGGGCGGACGTGGCCTTCAGGATCGCCGAAGGTCCGCAGGTGATGATCGATCACATCATCATCGTGGGGAATCGCCGGATCAGCACGCGAACGATCCAACGCGAGTTGCTCCTGCATGAGGGGCAGCCGCTCGGCTACTCGGCGCTGGTGGAGAGCCGCCAGCGGCTTTTCGCGCTTGGCCTGTTCCGCCGCGCTCAGATCCAGCCGCTGGGCAACAGCGGTGAAGCGCATCGGGACGTTCTCGTCGAAGTCGAAGAGTCGCCGCCGACGGAGCTGGGATTCGGCGGCGGTCTCGAAGGCGGCTCCCTGCTGCGGACAGGTGCGAACGGCGTGGCCGAGGAGCACTGGGAAATCGCGCCTCGCGGCTTCTTCCAGATCGGCCGCCGGAATCTGTGGGGGAAGAATCGCCGCCTGGATCTGTTCACGCGGCTCGTCGTCCGACCGCGCGATCCACCGGTGACCGACGTGCCGCTGCCAGCACTGCAGCAGGACAGTGGCGGCCGTTTTTACGAGTATCGCGTGCTCGGCCAGTTCCGCGAGCCGAAGGCGTTCGACACGCCTGCCGATGTCGTTCTCACCGGCCTGGTGGAACAGGCCCGGCGCTCCAGCTTCGATTTCATTCGGAAAGAAATGCGCGCGGAGGCAGGGTTCCGCTTGTCGCGGACCTACAGCATGATCGGGCTTTACTCGTTTCAGAAGGTCGGGCTGTTGAATGAACGCTTCACTCCCGACGCGCCACCGCCGCTCATCGACCGCCTGTTCCCGCAGGTACGGCTATCGAAACTATCGGGCTCGATCATTCGTGACAAACGGGACGACCAGCTCGATCCGTCGACCGGGACGATGATGATCGCAGATGGTGAGATCGCTGCGCGGGCGATCGGGTCCGAGGTCGGATTCGTTCAGACATACCTTCAGTCTTTCTACTATCACCGCCTCCCAGTCCAGCGCCGTGCGGTGGTCGCACTTGGTGCCCGTGTCGGTCTGGCCCATGGATTTGCCCGCGTGTTCGATGACCAGATCGTTCAGGACCTCCCGCCGAGCGAGCGCTTCTTTGCCGGCGGCGACACGACCGTCCGCGGATTCACGCTCGATCGTCTCGGCACGGCGGAAACGATTACGGCTGCCGGTTATCCAACCGGAGGGAATGCCGTGATCGTGTTGAACAGCGAACTGCGTGTCGCGGTTGTCGGGCCGCTGTCCGCGACCGGTTTCGTGGACGCGGGGAACGTGTTCCTGAAGGCGAGCGATCTCGATTTCACCAACATACGTCCGACGGCAGGGTTCGGGGTGATGTACCGGTCTCCCGTCGGGCCAATTCGGGTCGACCTCGGCTTCAACCTTGACCCGCAGCAACTCTACGCAGGGGGCGCCACGGAACGGCGCCGAGTGCTTCACATCCTGCTGGGGCAGCCGTTCTGAGACCGCGTCAGTCTGAATTCGGAAATTCAGAATCCAGAATGCAGACCGTCAGTGAATCGCTTTCCGGGAACCCCGTGCGGCCCGTCGCGTCGTCGCTGCTGGCGCTCTGTCTACATTCTGCACTGTGTATCCTGCATTTCGGCGCGCCAGCGGAAGCGCACCAGCTGATCGATCGCGTCCTCGCACGAATCGGTACGACGGCGGTGACGATGACTGATGTGCGCGCCGCCATCGAATTGGGTCTCGTGGACGTGAAGCCCGGTGAGGATCCGCAGTCCGTCACGTTGCAGCGCCTGATCGATCGCCAACTGCAGCTCAAAGAGGTCGCACGGTTCTCCCCGCCGGAGCCTCCGGCTGCCGCGGTCGCCGGGGAGCTCGCGGCGATGAAGTCCCACGCCGGATCGCGGCTTGCAGACGTCATGACATCGACAGGGCTCGACGATGAAAAGCTCCAGCTGTTGGCGCGCGAAACCCTTCGCATTCGCGCATATGTCCGGCAACGATTCGCGAACAACGCACAGGTGACCGAAGACGAAGCGCGAAAGTACTATGACGATCACCCCGATGAATTCACGCGTGACGGCATGCGGCTGTCGTTCGAGGAAGCCGCGGCTGATGCGCGTCGACGGGCATCCGACGAGCGCTTCCGCACCACACTCGATCAGTGGACGCGAGATCTCCGTATGCGTGCAGAGGTGAACATCATCGAGTCAGGTACAACTGGGCGTTGACACCCGCCGAAATGCAGCGCGTTGCTCCAGGCTTATCGGACTGAGAGTCCACCGACGGCAACGCGAAGTACTTCGATGGAATTGAAGCCCGCGTGGCTGATGATTGGTGCGATGCTGCTCCGCCGGCGCAGATAAACCAGGGCCCAGAAAGCGCCAAGCGTTCCGGTCGCGATCGCGGCGTCCCATCCCTGTAAGGCGTGTCCGAGGCCGAAGGCCACACTCAGGACCACAACTCCGAGGGTTTCGCCACCGAGATGACGCTCAAATCGCTCCAGAAGAAACGCGCGCTGCAGTTCCTCGCGCAAACCACCGGCGACGATCGCGACGATGCCGAAGAGCGCGGCGCCGGCAGGCCCCCCGGTCGCCAGACTTTCGAGCGGATTGTCGGGAACGTTGTGCAGCCCGGGAACGAAGGTGCGAATGGAGCCAATGATGACCCCAACGATGAGGACCGCGACCGGCACCAGCAGAAGGCCCAGAGCAATCTCGCGAAGGGGGGGACGGCGCCCACGCCACAAAAGCCATGCGCTCTCGCCGTGCGCGCGCTCCAGCACAACCATGAGTATGACCAGGACAATGCTGTCGGTTATGGAGAGCACGAAGACGAACGTCAGCGACAGCTGCTCCCCCGATCTCGGAGCGATACCGAGGGCGCCGAGAACCCCCGCAATAAGAAATTGCGTGGGCAAGCTCGAGCAGAGGATCACCTCGAGAATAGCGCGGAATCGCTGCTGCCATGCGGTCAATGGGCTTTGCAGCGGTGCCAGCTCGAATGGAGGACTGGCTTCGAGTTCCGGGGTTGCGTCTTCAGTCACTGGACTTTCAGTCTACGGCACGCCGCAGAACCGTGTAAAAATGACCGGGTACTAGAATTCGAATCCACAAGAGGCAACAGGAATGTCCCCAACACCCAGCGAACGAGTCCTCATCGTCGAGGACGAACCGAGTACGAGAGTCGGGCTGACCGAACTTGTGCGTACATGGGGGTTCACTGCGGACTCCGCCGGCGACGGTGAAGAAGCACTCCAACGCATCACCATCTTCCGTCCGTCGATCATCATCAGCGATCTGGTCATGCCGCGTCGTGACGGCCTGGAACTGCTGCGAGCGCTCAAGGACGATGGCAGTGATTACACCGTAGTTATCCTGACCGCGCAGGGAACGGTCGAGACGGCAGTCGAGGCAATGAAGGAAGGCGCCTACGACTATCTGACCAAGCCGATCGAACCGCAGCGTCTCAAGATCCTGCTCGACAAGATCGTGGAGCGGCAGGACACGCTGCGCGAGGTCAAAGTGCTTCGCAAGCAACTGCGCGAGCACGGTACCTACGGAAAGATGATCGGCAGCAGTCCGCAAATGCGGAAGGTCTATCAGATCATCGAGCAGGCCGCGCCAACCTCCGCGTCCGTCTTGATCTCTGGCGAATCGGGTACCGGTAAGGAACTGGTTGCTCAAACCATTCATCAACTCAGTCCGCGCGCGCAGATGCCGTTTGTCCCGATCAATTGTGCGGCCATCCCCGAAACGCTCCTTGAAAGCGAGATCTTCGGTCACGAGAAGGGATCGTTTACAGGGGCCGTGGATCGACGCGCGGGCTGCTTCGAGCTCGCCGATCACGGGACGCTGTTCCTCGACGAGATCGCCGAGATGACGCCGTCGACACAGGTCAAACTGCTGCGCGTGCTTCAGGAACGGAAATTCCGGCGGCTGGGAGGCAGGAGCGAAGAGACTGTCGACGTCCGAGTCATCGCCGCGACCAATGTGAACCCTGCCGATGCCGTCAAGAATGGCAAGCTGCGCGAAGATTTGTTCTACCGGCTGAATGTCTTTGCGATGGAGCTTCCGCCCCTGCGACATCGCAAGGAAGATCTCGCGCTCCTGGTCCAGTCGTTTCTCGCCGACTTCAACGCCCGCAACAACAAGAAGGTGTCGGCGCTCGATCAGGCAGCCATGCGCATCCTCGAGCAATACAACTGGCCAGGCAATATTCGCGAGTTGCGCAACGTGATCGAGCGCGCCGTAATCCTGAGTTCCGGCGAGTTCATCGACCCGAAGCTGCTGCCGCCGCTTGTTACGGAATCGCCGGACGTCGTGAAGCCGACCCTTTCATTGACGCCTGGTACAACTGTTGAAGAGGCCGAAACACGCCTGATCCTGATGACCCTCGAGCACACGCGGGACAACAAGACGCGAGCCGCCGAGATCCTGGGAATCAGCCTGAAGACATTACACAACAAGCTCAACAAGCTGCGTGGGCGCGGCAAGCGCGAGGAGGAATCCGTACCGCAATAGGCGAAAGGGCGTTTACCCGAGTACCTTTTTGACCTTTGACCTTTGACTTGTCATGCGCCTGAGCATCCGCATTAAACAGATCGTTGGCGTATCCGCCATCGTGGGGCTGGCGGTCGTGGCGCTCAGCGCGCTGTATACAAATCGTCTGGCGAATGTGGTGCTTCAGGAAAGCCTGTCGCGCGGGCAGATGCTGGCCAAGACGATCTTCCACCGCGCCGGTGGCATCGTCACCGGAGACGTCGATCCGTATGTGGCGCTTCGGGAAGATCCTGGTCTGCGATCGATTCTCGAGTCCAGCATCTACGGCGACAACATCAGTTTCGCCGCAATCGTCGACACCAACGGCTCGGTCATCGTCCACAACAACCGCGCACAGGTTGGGCGTACTCTCGCCGAGCGGGTTGATCTCGGAGCCGTCATCAAAGACACGCCGATGAACAAGCTTCGCGTGATCTTCGAGGGAGACGGGCAGACGCTCGAAGTTCGTGAACCGCTCAAACGCGGGGCCGATGACTTCGGGTCGATTCGCATCGGTGTTTCCACGCTCCTGATGCGAAACCAGTTACGCGAGTTGTTATACGACGCCCTCTTCACGGGGGCGGCAGCGCTCGCCATCGCCGTCTTCGTGTCGGGCATCTTCGCGCAGCTCCTGTTGCGGCCGATTCATGTCCTTCGAAGCGGTCTGACACGCCTCGGCAAGGGCGAGTTCGGGGTGACGCTCGATCTGCCAGCCGGCGACGAGTTCGGTGAGCTGGGCGACTTCTTCAACACCGTCAGCCAGCAGCTCTCGGCGGATCGCACGCTGCTCGCCGGTCAGAAGGCAAATCTGCAGTCGGCGGTCGAACATCTCGAAGACGCGGTGGCACTGTTCAATCCGTCGGGCGAATTGCTGTTCAGCAATCCTGCGATGCAGCACACGCTGCCTGCCGATGCGATCGGACGGGTGCTCGAGGGGTTGCTGCCCAACGGACATCCATACCGAACGCTCGTCGAAGAAACACTGGCGACGAGAAAGTCGCGCGGACCGATTCAGATCCAGGGCCACGCGACGGAACCTGTCCCGGTCCCGGGTCGAAGCTCCGATACCGGTTCAATCCCGAAAGGATGGAAGGCGCTACAGCCGAAGACCGAAGCCAAGCCGGGGGACGAGGAGCTCGTGGTCACGCACGCGATTGCCGGCACGCGAGGTGAACTGGTGGGTGTGCTTCTGGTCTCGAGAAATCTGGCGCACCTTTCTCGCATGCAGTCGACGTTGGCGTATTCACGAAAGCTGGTGGCGCTCGGACGTCTGACAGCCGGGATCGCTCATGAGGTGAAGAACCCGCTGAACGCGATGATGATTCACCTGGAGTTGCTGCGGACGAAGATTCGCGGGACGTTGGCGGCTTCGCTTCAGCCGGCAGAGGTCGCGGCAGCCGGCGGCACGCTCGGGTTGGGCCCTTCGCGTGCGGCAGCCTTGCCGGCGCCAGTCCAGGGGGCGCTCGAGCACGTCGAAATCATCGAGAGCGAAATCCGGCGACTCGATGAAGTCGTGCAGGGTTTCCTGAAGTTTACGCGCCCAGAGGACTTGAGGCTCCAGCCGGTCCGAGTGGCGGGACTGTTTGAAGAGATCCTGCCGATCATCGAGACCGAGGCGGGCAAGCACAACGTCAAGGTCACCACCGACGTCCCGGCGTCGACGCCAAATGTCAACGGCGACTCGTCCATGCTCCGGCAGGCATTTCTCAATCTTGCGATCAACGCGTGTCAAGCCATGCCGCAGGGTGGTAGCCTGCGCTTAGTGTCGGGTCCGGCCTCGCGGCAGCGCGTGGAGATCCGAATCGAGGACACCGGGGTCGGCATTGCTCCGGAGCATTTGAGCCGCATCTTCGATCTGTATTTCACGACGAAGGAGCGAGGAACGGGAATCGGGCTTTCGATGGTTTACCGCATCGTCCAGATGCACGACGGGGAAATCGAAGTGCAGTCCACGCCCGGACGTGGAACGACTTTCCGAGTGCTGTTGCCACGAGCGAATGGGGACTGAGATGGGGAACAACTCCCAGCAACCCAACTCCCAACACCCAATTCACGAGATCACGTCGTCGGAGTCCGCTTCGTCTCGACGACAGGGAAGGTGGCTTGTCGTCGCGTTCGGGGTCTTCGTCACGGCGGCATCACTGGCCGGTTGCGCCAAGGCGCGGGCGGCTACGGTGCCAGATGGGCCTCCGCTCGCGATGCCTCTGCCCCCGCCTCGCGTCTTCGCGCCGGTCGAGGCAGAGGAGCCGCTTGCGGCTGGTCCGGCCGTTCCCGAGACGCCGGCCACCGAAGCGCCCACAGTCCCGCAGAGTCGACCCATTCGACGTACGGCGACGCCTCAAGAGAAAGCTGAACCAGCACCCCAGCCCCCTCAGCCCGCGCCGGAACCTCAGCGCGAGTTGCGGGCTGCGACGGCACCTGCGGACGCTGACGCAGATAAAAAGATCCGCGCGCTCTTGCAGTTGGCTTCACGAACGCTTAACAACGTCGACTACCAGAAACTCTCTCTCCCTGGGCGGGAGCAGTACCAGCAGGCAAAGGATTTCTCGGAGCAGGCAGTCGATGCGTTGACGCAGCGGAACTACGTCTTCGCCGAGACGCTTGCAGACAAAGCCGCCAAGCTCGCGGCTGAGCTATCGGGGCGCTGACATCCAGCCGACTCGAGGCTATGGGAGCCCCTAACTCCAAGAGCGCCAAGCTCGTAGGCCGCTAGCCCGCAGCCCGTACCGCGATCTAAAATACAATCAACATATTGCGCCTGCCCTAAAAGATGGGCGCAATATATTGTGGTTGCTCACTTGACAAAGTGGTAAACGGGGCGCACTATTTCCGGGCGCTCAACGAGGTGTAGCAAGGCAGGAAGCTCCCAGCCTCCGGCCAGTCGGGAAAGCCCACAGGACGTCTCGCGCGCCAACCACAAACAGAATTTCGGACGTGACCGCAGGGGTAGGTCCGTCCCGCAAGGTAGGCCGGGTCGTGCGTCGATCCGGCGTCATTCGGAGGAGAGCATGGAAAGAGGCCCTGCGCGCGAAGCTGCCGCCGGTAGCCAGCAGGTAACTCAGAGTGGCGCTCTCGACCCCGCGGCTCGGTCCAGGAAGGCCGAGTCGAAGGCGCCGTTGGTGCCGGGTCTGGAGTTTCCACGCTATTTCACCCTGCCCGGCGTCGATCCGTTCGACGAAGTCGAATGGGAGATTCGCTCTGCCGTCATCGGCAACGAAAAGGGCAAGGTCGTCTTCGAGCAACGCGACGTCGAGATTCCGAAGACGTGGTCGCAGCAGGCGACCAACATCGTGGTCTCCAAGTACTTCCGGGGTCAGATCGGAACGCCGGAGCGCGAGCGCAGCGTCAAGCAGTTGATTGGCCGCGTGGTCGAGACGATCACCGGGTGGGCCCGGACGCAGAAGTACTTTGCGAGCGAGGACGCGTTGCTGTCGTTCAGCCACGAGCTAAAGCACCTCCTCGTGTACCAGAAGGCGGCGTTCAACAGTCCGGTCTGGTTCAACTGCGGTTTCGAGAAAGCGCCGCAGTGCTCCGCGTGCTTCATCAACTCCGTGCAGGACACGATGGACTCGATCCTGACGCTGGCCAGGACCGAGGGCATGCTCTTCAAGTTCGGCTCGGGCACGGGCAGCAACCTGTCGTCGATCCGTTCGTCGAAGGAGCTGCTTGCCGGCGGTGGCACCGCGTCGGGACCGGTCTCGTTCATGAAGGGGTACGACGCATTTGCCGGGGTCATCAAGTCCGGAGGCAAGACGCGGCGCGCGGCGAAGATGGTCATCCTCAACGCCGATCATCCCGACGTGATGGAGTTCATCAACTGCAAAGTCGAGGAGGAGAAGAAGGCATGGGCCCTCATCGACGCCGGTTACGACGGGTCCTTCACCGGCACGGCATACACGTCGGTGTTCTTTCAGAACTCGAACAACAGCGTGCGCGTGACCGACGACTTCATGCGCGCGGTGCTCGACGACGGTGAGTGGAAGACGAAGCGGGTGACCGACGGGAACGTCGCCGAGACCTATAAGGCGCGCGAGCTGATGCGCGGCATTGCCGAGGGGACCTGGATCTGCGGCGATCCCGGCATGCAGTTCGACACGACGGTGAACGAATGGCACACCTGCCCGAACACGGCGCGTATCAACGCGAGTAACCCGTGCTCGGAGTACATGTTCCTGGACGACTCGGCGTGCAATCTCGCGTCGATCAACCTGATGAAGTTCGTCAAAGACGATGGCGAGTTCGACGTGCCGGCGTTCAAGGCTGCGTGCCGGACGCTCATTACCGCGCAGGAGATCATCGTCCCCAACTCGAGCTATCCGACCAGGGCGATCGAGAAGAACTCGCACGAATACCGGCCACTAGGATTGGGTTACGCCAATCTGGGTGCGTTGCTGATGTCGCGCGGGCTGCCCTACGACAGCGACGAGGGGCGCGCGTATGCGGCGGCCATCACGGCGGTGATGACCGGCGAGGCGTACGCGCAGTCAGCGAAGATCGCGCGCGACCACGGCGGCCCGTTCTCCGGGTTCGAGATCAATCGCGAGCCGTTCCTGCGCGTGATGCGCAAGCATCGTGACGCCGTCTCGGAGATCAACGCCAGGCAGGTGCCGGCGGATCTGTTTGCCGGCGCGAAGCAGGCGTGGGACGAAGCGGTCGAACTGGGAGAGGACTTCGGGTACCGCAACGCGCAGGCAACGGTCCTGGCGCCGACCGGGACCATCGGCTTCATGATGGACTGCGACACAACTGGCGTAGAGCCCGACATCGCGCTGGTGAAATACAAGAAGCTCGTCGGCGGCGGTCTGATGAAGATCGTCAATACGACCGTGCCGATGGCGCTCGAGAAGCTGGGTTACACCAAGCCCGAGGTCGAAGCGATCGTGCACCACATCGACGAGCAGGAAACCATCGAGGGCGCGCCGTTCCTGAAGGACGAGCACCTGCCGGTGTTCGACTGCGCGTTCAAGGCGGCCAACGGCGACCGCTCGATCCACTACATGGGTCATATCCGGATGATGGGGGCCACGCAGCCGTTCATCTCGGGCGCGATCAGCAAGACAGTGAACGTACCGCGCGAGGCCACGGTCGAGGACATCGAGAAGGCGTATGTCGAATCGTGGCGCCTCGGCGCGAAGGCGATTTCGATCTACCGTGATGGCAGCAAGCGCACGCAGCCGTTGAATACGTCGAAGGCACAAGTCGCCGATACGCGCAACGTGACCGAGGTCAGGGAAGTGGTCAAGGAAGTCGTCAAGATCGTCGAGACGCCGAAGCGGAGGAAACTGCCGGACGAGCGCCGCGCGATCACACACAAATTCGACGTCGCGGGGCACGAAGGCTACATCACGGTCGGCATGTTCGAAGACGGGACGCCGGGCGAGATCTTCCTCGTGATGGCGAAGGAGGGGTCGACGATCTCGGGTTTCGCTGACGCGTTCGCGCAGGCGATTTCCTACGCACTGCAATACGGCGTGCCTTTGCAGGCGCTCGTCGATAAATTCAGCCACGCGCGATTCGAGCCCTCTGGGATGACGAAGAACCCCGAGGTGCGTTTCGCGAAGTCGATCGTCGACTACATCTTCCGGTGGATGGCGACGAAGTTCCTGTCGCCGGAGGCGCAGTACCGGGCCGGCGTCAATCTGCGAGAGGAGATCGCGGAAGAGCCTGCCGAGGAGCCAGTTGCCCGGGACTCAGGATCCGGGACTCGCGGTCCGGGATCGTCTTCGACGGTAGTGTCCGGCTTCAGCCGGCCCGAAGTGAAGGCCGAAGCGACGCGGAAATCGGAGTTCGGCGCGCTGAGAAATCAGGAAGACGCACCGCCCTGCAGCACGTGCGGTTCGATCATGATCCGCAGCGGCAGCTGCTACAAGTGCGGTAACTGCGGTACTACGAGTGGTTGCGCGTAAGGCGCCTCAGACATAAGGGAGATACGCACATGACACTCATCATCTGGGGCGAGTAGTTCAGGAATGTCGAGGCGGGTTTTCAGACCCGCCTTGGATCGTAGGCCGGGTCTTGTTCTTCAGACCCGGCTCTGTCAGTACGTGGTGTCCGAGTGCAGCCGGACCACGCTTAACACCTTGACGTCCAGCTCTCGGCGGACTGCCGCCGACGATGTCGCGGACGTGCCGGCCATCCCGCGCCGCTCCGCACGCCGGGAAAGCTCCCGCCGCTCGTACTCTTTCGCACCCGCCGCGAGTAGTATCTGATTCGGACGCCTGCCATCGCGGCATGCACCGTCACAGGTTTCTCCACGGTCACGGATCGCGCGTTGCGAACTCGCGGCGATGAATCGCTTCACTCACTTTCCGGCTTCGCGGTGAGCGGCGTGCTCCGAACGGCGCCGGGCTGTCCGACACATCCGCGACGCAATGGACTGGCCTGTTAATTGAGACCGACGACTCGGGTAAGCAGGCTATCAGACGACGAGTGGCAACACTTGCCAACTTGCATAAATATCCGAAATGTGGTATAATTATTCACGGAGATTCATATGCCACATCAGGAAATCCCGACAGGGGGACTCCGCGCGTTCTTCGAGCGGTTTCAGTCGCTGAGCGCGGCGTCCGACGGCGAAGGGCTCGCAGCGATGTACGCCGGACACGTCATGATCGCGGGCGCCAATGGGGCCCAGGTCGTGAGTTCGGCCGACATACAGCGCGCGATCCCCAAACGCAAGCAGCTGCTGGAGTCGGTCGGCTATCAGGACACGGCGCTCGTCGGGTTTGAGGAAACGGCGCTGAGCGACCGTTACTCCCTTGTTCGAGCGCAATTCCGCTGGCACTTCACGGCAGCGAGCGGTCAACCGGCCAGCGTCACGCTCCCTTCGACCTTCGTCGTGGACCGCGGTGGCGACTCACCGCATATCGTGCTCTATCTCAACGAGCACGACGTGGTGAGCGTTCTCCGCGAGCGGGGACTGCTGGCGCCAGTCTCATGAGCGGACGCGGATCCGATAGCCGCACGCCGAGGTCCCAAAAGGCAGCGGTGTTTTGAGTCTCGGTGCCTCTGTGCCTCGGTGTGTCGTCGTCGTGGAAAGTGTAGGACCTCACCGCTACTTGCTCGCGCTCGCCTCAGCGGCGCGCGAGATGGTCAGCATGTTGCGCATCGCGTAGTTGCCTTCATGACACGCGTACTCGAACATCCCGTACTTCGGCTCGCGTTTCCACGGAAACGATAGCGTCCACGGCCGCGTCCACGTGCCGGGGTCGTCAATCGTTGCCGTGTACTGCAGCGTGTTCGCGTCGAGCATCGTGAACCGCTCGGTGATCGAGAGCCGGCTGCTGGTACGGCCGCCGCCATTTCCGCCGACACCGGTCATCCCGTTCAGATTCTTCGTCACGACGACCAGCGTGTTCCCTTCCCAGCGACCGCGCGAGGCACCCATGTAGGACGTAATGTTCGCCGCGAGGTCTGGCCGGCCGTCGAGGGGAACCACGCGCGCTTCGTGAATCATCTCGTTGCGGATCACGACGTAGCCCGGTCCCTGCACGATTTCGTTGCCATTGTTGTAAATCGTCGGCAGCAGCGAACCCATGACGCCGCGCGTGATGCAGCGGTCATACAGGCTGCGATCCAGGTAGGTGTCCGCCTCGCGCCCCTGGAGTCGGGCGATTCGAGCCTTCGCGTCTGCCTGCTGCTGTGCCTGGCGGGCCTGGCCCTCGGCCGACAACGGCGGCTGGCGGCCATCTGCCGGGTCGATGATGAGCGACGCCTGTCGCGACGGCTTGCCGGTCTCCTGCCAGTGCGGAGTCGGCGAGGTCGGGCAGCGGATGGCGCATGGCGTGGTCACGTCCGCGGTGAATACGTCGATTTCGGCGAGGAGCGATTCCTCCTCGTCCTTGATCTCGCTCGCACGCTTTGCGAATTCTTCCTCGGTCAGCGTATTGCGTGTCCCGAACCGCGCCGGCCGCTGCAGCGGCACGCCCACCATGTCGACACCGGGCCAGAACCCCTGGAGATCGGGGTCGCCCCACGGGGTCTTCGGCTGGACGAATCCCGCCGCAGGTTGAGGCGACGGCAGCGCGGCGGCACCCGTACTGGCTGAAGTGGTATCGGCCGCTGGCGGCTGTTGGGCGAAAGCGCTGACAGAACTCAGAACGAATCCAATAATGACGGCGATGATCTGATGCTTCATGGTCGGCTCCAAAGACATGCGATCATATCGTGCTCCCTATGATCGCGATCATGTGGCAATTCGACGTCAAGGACGGACACGAAACTGAATTCGAGCAACTGCACGGTGCCGACGGAGAATGGACCGCGATGAATCGCCTCTCGCGGTCCTATCTGGGCAGCTCTTTCCTGCGCGACCAGAGCCGCCCTTCTCGATACATGGTCATCGAGTACTGGAGTGAGATGCTCGTCTACGAGCAGCATCGAGAGTTTCGAGCTGACGCGGTTGCCGCGCTCGAGGAACGCAGCCGGGCGCTCATCGAGTCGGTCGAACCGTTGGGCGTCTTCTCGGCCCTCGACGTGCCCGATCGTTTCGGGCCGACCTGGTCGCAGCGTAGTCGGCTTTAACGCGTCTTGCCGGCGGTGTCGGCACCTCCACGCGCATGCGCGGCAGCCCGCGCTGGTCTGCTTGCCGGCTTTTCCCCCAAAAATCCGCGTTTGTAACGCCAGGGCCCTGTCGTCACACATGGTGGTTATAGACCGGCCGTCTGGCACGCTGGGGCCGGTCGACAAGGAGAACCCTATGACGACGCAATCCCTGCAACCACATGTCAACACGAGCCAAGAATCGCCAATCTACTTTCTGGGACTTCCCACAATCCTGAGAGCAACCGGCCAAACGACCAACGGCGCGTTCGGGCTTGTCGAGCAGTCGATGCCACCGGGGTTTGCGTCGCCGTATCACACGCACCATCTCGAGGACGAAGCGTTTTATGTTCTCGAGGGCGAAATGGCCTTCGTCTGCGATGGTCAGTGGACGATCGCCGGACCCGGCACATACGTGTTCGGGCCTCGCGAGATCCCTCACGGCTTCAAGGTCCTGGGCGAGGCACCGGCTCGCATGTTGCTCCTCTGCACACCCGGCGGCTTCGCCGAGTTCGTGGTCGAGATGAGCGGACCAACGCCCGCGCCTCCTGACATGGCCAAACTCATGGCGCTGGCGGCGAAGTACAAGATCGACATCCTCGGACCGCTGCCCGAGCAGGCAGACGCGCCGGCGACGTCGACGAATGCGTCATCGTCCACGTCGCTGCATGATGCGGTGGATCGCATCAGGGCCCAGCACATTGCAGCCGTCAACGCCGGAGACATCGGCGCGGCGCTCGGGATCTTTGCGACCGACGTGGCGGTGATGCCTCCTGGCCAGCCGGCTCTTCAGGGTGCTTCCCTTCGCGAGTGGTTCACATACGTGTTCTCGAACTTTACCCTTGAAGGATTCGGGCTCCGCCCCGATGCTGTCGAGCAGTACGGGAATGCCGCGATTGAGCATGGCACCTGGAGCGCCACGCTCCAGCCCAGAAACGGATCACCCAGCCAGCCGGTCGGTGGAACCTACCTCACTGTGTACGCTCGCCTCGCAGACGGCAGCGTTCGTGTGATTCGAGACATCTTCAACGGCATGCCCGGGTAACTCTTCAAGGGAGAGAGCGGTTCGACGGGACGTCTCATAAAATGGAGCGCGATGTATGTCGGGCTGAGCGATGCCGACCTCGCGCCACGCATTGCCGATGGGGATAGCGAGGCGGAGGCCGAAATGTGCCGCCGGATGGGACCGCGGATTCGGCTGTATGGCCTTCGCCACCTGCGATCGTCATCAGCCGCCGACGATCTCGTGCAGCAGGTGTTGCTCAAAGTGATCGAGGCCTTGCGAGCGGCGCGCTTGCGAGAGTCGGACAAGCTCGCCCACTTCGTATTGGGCACGTGCCGGATGGTCGTGGTCGAGCTGCGCCGCTCCTCGCACCGGCAGGAAGCGTTGCTTGCGAAATTCGGAGGTGATCTCATCCCAGAGGCGTCTCCGACGCCCACGCTCGACGACCGTCAACTCGCTCGCTGCGTTCAAACGCTCAAGGAGCGCGAACGTTCCGTTGTCGTGATGACGTTTTACGACGAACACACGGCGGCGGAAACCGCGCGCTCTCTCGGGATCTCCGAGGCGAATGTTCGCGTCATCCGACATCGCGCCATGGCGCAACTGCGCGACTGCCTGGGGGTAACGCTGTGACGATGGACCACGGCGGCGTCAGCTGCTCGAATCCGGTCGAGGCGGCCACCCTCATGGACTACTGGCTCGCCCTCCTGCCCTCGACGGACGAGGATGCAATCGAAGAGCATCTGATGACGTGTGACGCGTGTGGGAATCGGCTCCGACAAGTCATCAGCCTGTCGGAGAGTCTCCGCACTCTCGCGCGATCGGGATCCTTGACGGTCGTGGTCAGCGATCGGTTCGTGAAGCATGCGGCGGAGACGGGTCTCCGCGTCCGCGAGTACGCGCCTGCTCGCGGAGAGAGCATCCAGTGCACGGTCGCCGCTGACGACGACATGCTCGTGGCGCGCCTCGCGGTGGGTCTGACGACGGCATCGCGCGTGGATCTCAGTTGGTGCGAACCACGTGGCGTCGAACATCAGCGGATGGCCGACATCCCCATTGATGCCGGAGCCGGCAGCGTGATTTGCCAGCAGTCCATCACCTGGGCAAAGGCGTCCCCTACGATGACGCTGACCGCGCGGCTCCTGGAGGTCAACGAAACTGGAGAGGAGCACCTGCTCGGCGAGTACACGTTCAACCACACGCGAACGATCCCTGGTCCGCCAGGATGGGAGTGAGCTAGGCTAGGCTGAGCCTAGCCTCGGCTAGCCCGGATCGTGCCCGAACTCCCCGAAGTCGAAGCCGTTCGTCGTCAACTGCGCCGCGTCATGGAAGGCGCTCGCATCGAGCGCGTCGAGACGCGCCGCGCCGATCTGCGATCTCCATTTCCGCGCGACTTCGCGGCGCGTCTCGAGGGACAAAAAGTGAACGCGTTGCGGCGACGCGCAAAGTATCTGCTGGCCGATCTCGCGTCGGGTGACACCTTGCTGATGCATTTGGGTATGTCGGGTTCGTTTCGCGTCGTCAAGGGACGCAAGGATGCTATGCAAGGCGATTTCTATTTCGAGCGCAGCCGTCTCGAAGCCCATGACCACGTGCTGTTCACGTTGTCATCCGGCGCCACCATCGTCTTCAACGATCCCCGCCGTTTTGGCCAGATGGACATCATCAGGGCCGACGAACTGGCCAGCAATCGTGCGCTGACGTCACTCGGTCCAGAGCCGCTCGATCGCAGCTTCAACGCGACGATGCT
>Ga0111538_10001545_pt1 | contig 32343 bp, 28 predicted proteins | sample SoiMethybrSBSTD1_FD_79669 | JGI IMG/M metagenome (GOLD analysis project Ga0111538, IMG submission 79669) | Bulk soil microbial communities from a Populus tree surrounding site in Tennessee, USA - Soil MetaG P. TD hybrid SBSTD1 (version 2)... | ecosystem: Environmental > Terrestrial > Soil >...
ACGATGGCGGAGCCATCTTGAGCAGCTTGATCCAGATGATCTCAGAAAGATTGATGTTGTTCAGGGCTTCCAGTTTATGAACGTCCCAATATTCGTACGGGCCGAAGAAGTTCCAGTTTGGTCCCCGCAGAAACGTTCCAAGGATGACGAGTAGAATCCACAGGATCAGGAAACCGAAAAGGAAGGTGCCGATCTCCCACTTTCTTTCCTTCAGGGTGTAATAGCCGTTTCCTTTTGGATTGTTGTCAATGTACGGGATCGCGCCCAGTCCCACGATGATCAGACCGGGGAATACCACGCCGGCGAGCCACGGGTCGTAGTACACGAGCATCTCCTGAAGACCCAGGAAGTACCACGGCGCTTTCGACGGGTTTGGCGAAGCCTGCGGATTGGCAGGATCTTCGAGGGGTGCTGGAAGCACCATCGACCACCCGATCAGAATAATGGTGAGCACGACAAGGCAAATGAGCTCGGTGTAGACGAGATCCGGCCAGGTCAGTACCTTTTCTGCAGTTTCTTCCTGTTCAATGAGCTGCTTTCCCTCCGTTAGTCGCCGGTCGTTGCGCACAGCTTCACGCAACGAAAACCACGTGAAGAACGGAATCATGAACAGCATGCCCACGATCGGAACGTTGTCGGGCTTGGTGACGACTTTCCGAAAATCTTCGTCGAACAAGCTCACTGCAAAGAAGATGAACATGACGGCAAAGAGGATCTTCGCCGACCTGTCGCTGTAGAACTTTTCAGGCCATTTCAATGAAGCGAAAAGCGCGATTGCGGCAAGCGAAATCAGGATTTTCGGGTCGCATATGAAATTGACGATGTCCTTCAGAATTTCCAAAAACTGCATGCGTCTGCCCTTTCTGGCCGATGTCTATAGTGGTCCGGAGATTCCGCCGTCACGACGGATTCGCCAGAAGTGGATTGCCATCAGGAAGCCCGCGACCAGGGGCAATCCCACACAGTGCAGTACATAGAAGCGCAACAGCGCACCCTCTCCGACAAATCTTCCACCCAGCAGCGCAAACCTGGCGTCGCTGGCATTGTTCACCAGGCTGATATCGCCGAGGCGGACTAGCGCGGCGCCCGGGCCTTCGTGACCCGCAAAAGGAGTCGCCCGGGCCATGTTGCTACCGACCGTGATGGCCCACATGGCGAGCTGGTCCCACGGCAGAAGGTATCCGGTGAAACTCAACAGAAGGGTCAGCACGAGCAGGATTACGCCGACGTTCCAGTTGAATTCTCGAGGCGGCTTGTAGGAACCGGTCATGAACACGCGGAACATGTGGAGCCATACCGCGATGACCATGGCATGCGCGCCCCAGCGATGCATTTCGCGCATGATGCCGAGCGGAACCTGTTCGCGCAGGTCGATGACGTCCACATAGGCATAATCCAGCGTCGGACGGTAATAGAACATCAGGAGGAGGCCGGTGAACGTCAGAACCAGGAACAGGAAGAACGTGATGCCTCCCATGCACCACGTGTAACGCATGCGGATGCCGGATTTGCGGACCTTCACCGGGTGCAGGTGAAGAAAAACGCTGCCGAGCATCACCAGCATTCGCTTGCGATCCGTGTCGGGTACGCCGACTCGAAACACAGAGCGATACAGCTGGGTCTCCTGAATAGCCTGCCCGATCTTTGCGGGCGACAAACCTTGGAAGAGGTTCTTAATCGAATCGATAATTTTTGCCATGGTTACTTCGAATTATTAGAGTTTTAGGAAAGACCGCGGATCCGCCCACTGGCCCTTTTCATATTGGAACTTTGAGTTCTTATCGACGAGGATCTGACCATCATCCGCGAGTGAGATCGCATAACGTTCGAGAGGCCGCGGCGTGGGGCCTTCGAAATTGATTCCGTTCTTGTAGTAGCCGCTGCCATGGCACGGGCACTTGAATTTTGCCGCAGAGGGCAGCCAGTCGGGCGTGCATCCCAGGTGAGTGCAGACAGTCGAGAGAGCGTAGATACCGTGAGCGCCCGTCTGGACGTCGATGTCTTTCACAAGCCAGACGCCGAATTTTTGTTTGAACCGTTCGTCGACCTGGCCTTCCTGAAGTTCGTCCGGCAGCCCGGCCTTAAAGGTGGCTGGCGGTTCAAAGAGAACATTAGGGAACATGAAGCGACCCGTCGCGGACGCGGTTGCGACCATCGAGGCCGCGAAAGCAGTCCACGCCAGACCCATCCAGGACAGGATGGCCCGACGGGGAACGGCTTTGCCTGTTGTCTTCGCAGCCACTGCTCCGGCGGGAGCAGCAGCCGCATGGGGCTCTCCAAGCATGGAGATTTCCCCGCGCTTCACTACCACAAGGCTTATAAGAACGATAAAGACGACAATGGGGATCAGAATTGCTGCTGACATCCCTATCGCCTTCAGTACATCGGGCATGTTGAACCTCTTGAGGTTTCGATTACTTTATAAAAGCCGCGCTAGCACCTCTTCAGCGCTTCTAGCGATGCACTCCGCACTGCCGGAGCCGGATCATTCTGGCTCAGCGAGCGGAACATCTCACACGCCTGAGGTTGCTTCAGTTGTGCAAGCGCCCTCACGGCGTTGACTATCAACTCTGTTCTCTGGTCTGGCGTGAAGTTCGTGAGCGAGTCCACGTGCGCACGATCCAGGAGTTTCAGCAGGAGTTCGGAGCCCTCGCTGTCCCCCAGCCGTGCAAGAGCCAGTGCAGCGTTGTAGCGAACGTCTTCCGTTGTGTCGGTTAGCAGAGGGCGCAGAGCTTCTACTGCCCGCTGATCTCCGAGCACTCCGGAAACGTAAGCTGCGATATTCCGAACGGATGGGTCCTGATTCTTGACCTGCTCCACGACGCCAGGAACGGCGGAATTATCTCCAATAGAACCCAGTGCAAACAAGGTGTAAATCTGGGTTTGGACCAAATCATTGGAGATCTCTGTCAGCGACGGTCGCCAGAGCTGAAACGCGCCGTTTTCACCCCAATTCTTCGTCTTTAACTTTTCTTCACGCTCGAGGCCCTTGACGAGCAGCGGCACCGCGGATCGCTCTTTCAGTTCCCCGAGAATGCTCGCCAGGTAGCCTCGGACGCGGATGTCTTCGTCGGGGGAGTTCTCGTATGCCGCCATCAACCGCTCGACGAACTCCGGCGTACGGACACCCTCGGGATTCCGCTTGACCATGTTCACCAGCTCAAACGCAGCCTGCCAGCGTTGGGTACCGGTGCCCGACCGGATATCTTCGAGGAACTGCGTGGGTGACCGCTGTTCATAGGTGAGATATCCAAAAAACAAGAAAATGGCCACACAGATACCAATAATGATGAGCGGAAAGACAAAGAATTGGGCAATTAGCAGCGACGCGGGCTTTCTGACCTCAGTCAGTTCCTCGTCGGGGGGCAGAGGCGCGGGATTCCTGTTCGATTCATCCATCTTCAAAACAGCAATCTTAGAGAATAGAGGGTCGAAGTAGCGAAAGCAAGAAGCGGGGCAGCTTTGCGCCAAGGCAGAACCCGAGTGAAGCACGTCTATGAAAATCTGAAATCGGACGAACCCTGCATCTTAGGTCCGAAATCCGAGATATCAGATTGGACCGCCGGGTGGCCGCCTACGGTTCAGGGAAGCATCGTCGCGACGAGTAGTCCAATGTGATACTTCGGATCTCGGATTTGCGATGCAGGATTTTTCCGATTTTCAATTTCCCCTTTCTCTGATGCTTCAAGTTATGTTGCCTTTCCTTGACGCGAAGTCATCTCCAACATAGATTGGCTTCATGAAACCCACGATCGTCGCGGCCCTCCTTGGCATCCTGCTTTCAGGCTGTGTTCGGCCGTGGGTTGGCCGGTCCGAAGCACAACTCCAAAAGGAGTTGGGCAGGCCGAGATCCATCCAAGCCGACGGCCCAAACCGGATTTATGTTTATCCCGATCCCCTCGCCCCGCGTTCGGAAATGACCTTCGTGGTGGATAGCAAGGGCATCATTCGCTCGTGGACCGCAACGACCAACGTCGTTGGCCCCTTTGGAAACGATCCCTTCGGCGTGAACGATCCAGCGAATGTGATTTTCCCGACCAATCCCTAAGGGACGACCACCTTCTGAGTGCGGCACTCTTCTATCCGGGTCTCTGAATACCCCAGCAGTGTCAACACATCGCGATTGTGTTCTCCAAACCGTGGCGGCGGCCCTTCCACTTTTCCCGGCGTTTCGGAGAGCTTTACCGGTATGCCGAGTTGCTTAATCGGCCCATACTCCGGGTGCGTCAGTTCACGAATCATTTCGCGCGCGTCAACCTGTGGATCTTCCAGCGCTTCGGCGACGGTGTTCACCGGTCCCACCGCGATTCCCACCTCTCCCAATCGTGCTGCAACTTCCTCCCGGCTCATCTTCAGCAGCGGCGGGATGATCAATTGCTTCAGCGTGTCGTAGTTTGAAAGTCGCTGTTTCATTTCTTCGAAGCGCGGATCCTTTTCAAGTTCCGGCAGACCCAATACCCTGCAGAAAGCGCTCCATTGCTTTCGATTCGTGACGCCAATGTTCACGAAACCGTCTTTTACTTCAAAACACTCGTACGGAACGATGGAGGGATGCCGGGTTCCCATCCGTCGCGGAGTCTCTCTTGTAGTGAGGTAGGCGAGGGCCTGGTAGGTAAGCGTCGACAGCGTGCTATCGAGCAGGCTGATATCGATGAACTGCCCCTGATTTGTGCGGTACCGAGCCAGAAGCGCCAGCAGGATGCCCTGAAACGCGTACATCCCCGTCACGATATCCGAGATGGAAGTCCCGACTTTCGCCGGCGGTCCGTCCGGGAAGCCGGTAAGATCCATCAATCCCGACTCTCCTTGAGCCACCACGTCGTATCCCGGCCGATTCCGGTAAGGTCCCGTATGTCCGAAGCCTGAAATCGAACAGTAGATCAGCCGGGAGTTCCGTGTCTTGACGGCTTCGTAACCAAACCCAAGATCGGCCAAAACGCCGGGCCTGAAGTTCTCCAGCAGGACGTCGGCACGGTCGATCAAGTCCCAGAGAACTTGCTTGCCGCCGTCTGTCTTGAGGTTCAGGCCGAGGCTTTTCTTTCCCCGATTGATCGAGTGGAAATACGTGCTGATGCCACCAACGAAAGGTGGGCCCCAGAGCCGGGAATCGTCGCCGTGGGGTGGCGGCTCCACCTTAATGACCTGCGCGCCCATGTCGCCAAGCATCATGGTGCAGACGGGTCCGGAAAGTATTCGGGAGAGATCGACCACAAACAGGTCATCCAACGGTCGCATGCGGTCGCATGATAGCGTCCGCAGGTCCGAAACAACAATGGCCTCGCGTTCGGAGCACCAGTGGCCCGTCAACAAACTGACGTGTCAGCCTTGTTTCACCCCCTCCAAGCTAGTTGGTTGCGAATGCCGAAACGCGTCACTGAAACCGGCTGGACTCATGTCCTAAGTCCTCTAGAATCGATCCCGTAAATCTTTGAAACATTGGAAGATCGATTGCTTCTTTTGTGTCGGATTCATCTATGTTTGCAGGGAATAGAAAATCCGACGGAAAGCCGGCCGGCGGGAGCGCCAACGACAACCAGCGCTACGCCTGGAAGGCACGCACGTACTCCGTTCCGCGTCCGTCCCGAAAAGGCATCCAGTGGAAGGCATCCGCACTTCGTACCCTCCAACGGCTTAACAAGTCCCACATCTCCGGTCGTCCCATCACCGTCGTCGTTCCCGCGCTTTTCAATTTGATGCCTGCTGAGAACCTGGCTTTGGGTTGGTTGAATGAAATTGACGCTCTGGGCACGATCCGGCACCGGATGACGGCCGTCTCGAACCTGACCGGCTGGGACCCGTTTACGTTTCACACGCTCCACAATCTCGACTCCTACTACGCGTCGACAATCTCCGCTGTAAGGGATACGTGGTTGAAAGAGGGTCGCCTCCAGCGCAATTGCGTTGTCGAGACTATGAAACGCTATGGTGCGCCCTATCACTACAACGACATTCCCGCACGCCTGGTTGAGAATCTGGTTTTTCAGTCGTCACTGATGGACTGGGTGAGCAGTCGAGCCGTGGACACGCCGGTCTCCTATCACGTCATGGGAACGGGATTGCTGTCGGCGCTGGTTTGGTCCGGCGCACTGTCTTTTGACGCCGCTGTCAAGATCGCGCTGGATACCGGTGCTCAATGGAACGGCAGCGTGAAGCGAATGGCGACAGCAGAGTTGGATCGGAAGGGAATCGAAAAATCAGCTGAGAATCTCGGATGGCTTTGCTTCGACCGCGTTCGCCAGGTCCTTGAGGGTCGAGCGGTGCTGGCATTAGGTGCGACTCTGAAGAAACCTCCCACGTTCGAAGCGCTCGCGCGGCCGTTCTGGTACTCGGTAACTGCGGCGGATGATCCGGTCAGACTGGAAACACTGAAAGACGTGCAATGGTCCCTTGAGTCGTTGAATTTTGCCTCCTGGTCCCCGCGACTCCCGCGTCCGTTGCCCATTGATGCCGCGGACGTAAAAGGATGGCTGGTAAGCCCCGAGCACATGATGTCTTCAACCTGCCGCTGGACCGTTCGCAATTACCTGCTGTCGACGCCGGAATCGGTGTCGTTATTCCTTGATCACATTGCATCCCTTGGCGGACGCGTGACGACGCTGCCGCAACCGAAGCTGCAGCCGCTAAAGGCTCAGGAACGTCCCCCGCTCGCCCGAGCGAAGGTTTCCACTCCGGACTAGTTCGAGATTTTCAGCCTCGCTTGTGACTGTCGAGAATGAACGTCACCGGTCCCTGATTTACCAGTTCGACTTCCATATCTGCCTGAAACACCCCCGTGCCAACCTTTATGCCCGACTCCTGAAGTTTCTCCACAAAGTACTCGTAGAGCTGTCGAGCTTCGTCCGGGGGCGCGGCATCGTCGAAGGAGGGCCGCCGGCCTTTGCGGCAATCGCCCAGCAGTGTGAATTGGGAAACAGCGAGGATTTCGCCGTGGACATCGAGGAGGGAACGGTTCATTTTGCCGGCATCGTCTTCGAAGATTCGAAGTTCGGGAATCTTCCTGGCGAGAGATTCGGCGTCTTCCGCGCCATCGCCCTTCTCCACTCCCAGCAGAGCGAGGATGCCGTTCGCGATGGCCGAGTGTTCACGACCTGCAATCACAACGCGCGCATGAGATACGCGTTGGATGACAGCCTTCACTTCGAAGAAACGACAGTGATCTTTTTGACTTTCTCGAGATCGATGGAATATTCGCCGAGTTCGGCCTGTCCGACGATTTTCATCCGGCCTTTTCGCATCATCTGTCCTGCCTGCGCTTTGCCGCTCTTCAAAACGATTTCGATCATAATGCGGCCTGCCGCGGCATCACGGCCTGTGACGGTGATGCTCTGGATGTCGGCCCATTTTGCGGTAACCATCGCGTCACCGATAGTGACTCGAATTCCTTCAGTATCCTTGTCTGATCCGAGAAGCCCGCCGTAATCGATGTTGATGTCTTTGACTAGAATCTCAACGCCCGCGCTGTCCATGATGCGCACGTCCGTTGCATAAGCAGAACCGGCCAGAACGAAGAACGTGAGTAGAAGACTGAGTGTGCGTTTCATACGGGACCAGTGTAAGCGATTCGACATGAACCAAGGCAACATCCTTGAGAGTCCCGCGGCGAAAAAGCCCGTCCTGAAGCCTGTTTGGGGCCTTGCTCCCAAAGGCGGCACCCATTTGCATCTTGGATTCCCGGTCAGGTAGGCTCACGCCCGATGGCACGCGTGCTCTCCCTTTTTTGCGTACTGGTCGTGGCGCTCACTCAAACTGCTTCAGCCCACCCGGTACCGTTCAGCTTCCTCGATATCTATCTGAGTTCGAGTGGGATTCAGGTTTCACTCGTGCTGCACGACTTTGATGTCGCCCATGATCTGGGAATTTCGCCTCCGGAACGACTCCGGGACCCGCAAATTCTCGCAGAGCGTGCGGCATCGATTCACGCACTTATAAGGGAACGCTTGCACCTCGAGGCCGATGGCCAGAACCTTGTGCCGCAATGGGGAAGAGTCGAGGACGTCTCCGATCGCCAGTCGATCCGCATACCGATGCAATTTCCAGGGGTAAGACCCGGGAAGCTCGCAGTTTCCACGGTCATGTTCCCCTACGATCCCATGCATCAGACATTCGTGAACTTTTATGAGGATGGCGAGATAACCCGGCAGGTCATTCTCAATCGTTTCGAGACTCGCACGGAATACATTACAGGAACCCGCCAGGGAGCTCTTTCCGTAATCGCTCGATTTGTGCCGGAGGGCATTCATCACATTCTGATCGGCCCCGATCATCTTCTCTTTCTGGTCGGCCTGCTGTTGATGGGTGGCTCCATGCGCCGGCTTCTGCTTGTGGTGACCTCGTTTACGATCGCGCACAGCGTGACGCTGTCCCTTGCCGCTCTCGACATCTTCACGCCGTCGGCCAAAATCATCGAGCCCGCTATTGCGTTGAGCATCGTTTATGTGGGTTTTGACAATCTTCTTGTCAGGGAAGGCCGGGACGTTCGCGCATGGATTGCATTTGCCTTTGGCTTCATTCACGGGTTTGGTTTTGCGAACGTTTTGCGTGAAATGGATTTGCCACGAAGCGCCTTAGGCTGGTCGCTGTTTTCCTTCAACCTGGGCGTCGAGATCGGCCAGATGTTCGTTGTCATCATTGTCGCGACGGTACTCGCCGCGGTGAGGGCGCGCAGCGAGCGGGCAGGTCGGCAGGTGGCGTTCGCGGGTTCGATCCTGGTGATCTTAGCGGGCGCCTACTGGTTTGTTCAGAGGGCTTTTCTGACGCCTTCCTAAGTCACGGCTTCATCCTCGCTGGCTCCGTCTCGGTTTCGCTCCGAACCTGCCAACGCTCTGTATGTCCCCTGAGTCTATGCCTATCAAAACACCGGAATGGCTCTTCCTCCAGAGAACGACCTTATTGCCCGAGCGCGAAACGGCGACGTGGATGCCTTCTGCTTGTTGGTGTCCGAGCACCGGAGGGTGATGTACGCCCTGGGCCTTCGTTTCTGCGGAAACCATTACGACGCCGAAGACCTTGTTCAGGATGTTTTTCTGAACGCCTATCGCGCAATCGGCCAGTTTCGTGGCGGGTGCACGTTTCATACGTGGTTGCGCCGGATCATGGTGAATTCCTTCCTGAGCCACAAAAGAAAGAAGGCGCTGCCTCAGGTCGCGAATTCCGACGAGAGCTTCGCAGTCCCGGACCCGGAGTCAGGCCGAGTCGCTTTTAATAATGTTGTGGTTCAGCAAATTCTGGAACACCTGGAAGCCGTACCCGCGCGTCAGCGTTTGATGTTCATCATGAAATACCAGGAAGGGCTGACCTGCGAGGAAATCGGAGAGTATTTCGGCACCAGCGTAGGCACGGTCAAGAAAACGGTGTTTCGCGTTGTTGAAAAACTGCGCAAGGAGTTTCACACGTCGGAGGTCCGCTTGAATGAGGGAAGCAATGCACGACTGTCGGAAATTCCGTGAAAATTGGCTCGGCGGCCCTTTTGAGGACTGGCCCGCCTGCGACGACTGCCGCCGATTCTGCGACGATTCCTATGTGTTGATTAAAGCGCTGGATCTGTCCCCTGAAGTTCCAGAAGAGACTGACCCTTATTGGGATGAACTCCAAATCCGCCTGCGAGCCAGACTCATCGAGGAGCACATCGCGAAGCGTGTATTTGCGACTGCCTGGAAATGGACTGCAGCCGTTGCAGCTGCGGCAGCGATCGTACTCAGCGTGAGCTGGGGGATGACGCGGCTTCTGCGCCCGGCCGGGGAGTCTCTGAACGCAAGCCATTCCGGCCAAATTGAAATCGTGGACGACCACATTGAGGGTTTGGATGCGCGCGTTGTGGAGTACATGGAGCAGTCTGAGCTCTTCCTGCGGGAGTTTACAAAACTTGAACCCTCCCACACGGAGGACATCGAGGATTCACGCCTGCGGGCAAGCCGCGACCTTGCTCAGTTGGCGGTTCAAAGAACAGCCGCAGTGGACTTCGATCCCGTTCGCATCACGCTTGATGAATATGAGGGTGTTCTTCGAGACATCAAGAACCTCGACTCTCCTGAAGACATGGTCGATATTCAGAACAGGATCAAGCGCAATGGTCTCATCGCGAATTTCAAAGCCTATCAGCCGCGTGTTGTTTTTGTGAGCCAGCGGTGAAAGGACACGAATCATGAAGTGGAAAACGAAAATCTTCTTCTGCTTACTGACCGTTTGCGCACTTGTCAGGCCTATGGTCTGGGCACAGTCTCCATCTCAAAACGCCGCCGCCAGAACGCTGTTCACCGAGGGCCGCAATTCTTGGGATGAAGGCAAGTTCGCCGATGCGGACAAAAAATTCCGGGAAGCACTGTCGAGGTTTCCAAGGGCGGAGCAATCCGATAGAACGGCGTTTTATCTCATCACGACATTGATCAAACTCGGTCGAACTGCAGAGGCGCGCACCGAGATCGAGAGCTTTTACAGGAACTATCCGCAATCTTCCTGGAGGAGCGACGTTGACGAAAAACATCTGACATTGAACGGATTGCCGGCTCCGCTGATTGTTCGCCCTGCCGGAGAACCCGGGCTTCACTTCGGAGAACCGATTTCGTTCGCCAGGAATGATGGGATGACGGTAACAGCTCCAGTTCGACTCATCGCCAGCCCAAGTCTCGAACAGGAAGTCCTCCGGCAAATCATTGAAAGAGATGCCGACAGCGGCATCCAGGCCGCCATGAAGCGCTTGAAGACTAATTCATCGGATCCCGCTGTTATTGCCAATCTTGGTGCGATCGCAAACAGCCATTCCAGCCAGGCTTTGCCTTTTCTTGTGAATATTGCCGGGGATTCCTCCAGCAGCCCCAACGTGCGGATTCAGGCGATGTTCTGGCTGGGCCGCAACCGTGCAGACAAGGAGGCCTTCGCGAAAGCGCTTATCGATTTGTTGAAAAATGACAACTCCTCCGGCCTCGTCGCGGACACGATCGGTCGCCTCAATGCGTCGGATCGCCGCGCGGCACTAAATCAAATCGCGCAAAGTCCTAATGTGGACCGCCTTTCAATGCTCGAGAGGATCTACAGGAACAGCAGCAACATTCAGGTTCGAGCCCAGATCCTTTTGGAAGCCGGTCCAATGACCGACGCTGCCGCGCGGACATTTCTTAGCGACGCTTTCCAAAACGAGAAAGAGCCGGTGGTGCGACGGGCAGCCGCCCAGGCCCTTTCAACCAGGAAAGACGTCGATGTAAAGGACCTGCTGGAGATCCTGAATTCCATGCAGAAGGACACAGCGAGGTAGGTTCCCTTTTCCGCTGATCGTCGAGCGTCTTGCCGACCTCGTTACAACCTGCCGATTTTGTACGCTGGTATAATCCACACCATATCGGAGGGCAGTTCATGAGACCGCGTCGGATCTTCATCGCCGGAGTCGTCGTTTTTGCGCTTTCAACCTTTCCCGGACTTATTCTCGGGCAACTTCAGCAGGAGACAGTCAATGCCGAGGCCATGGAGAAGATTCGGGAGGAAGGTCTGCAGCGGTCAAAGGTCATGGAGACTGCGAGCTACCTTACAGATGTCTTCGGTCCGCGACTGACGAATTCCCCAAACATCAAAGCCGCAGCGCAATGGACGATGAAGAAGATGACCGAGTGGGGCCTGGATAATGTTGCGCTCGAAACGTGGGGGCCGTTTGGGCGCGGTTGGTCCAATGAGCGAACCTACGCGACGATGCTTAAGCCTTATCCATTTCCGCTGATCATGTACGCGAGGGCGTGGACACCAGGAACCAATGGCACCGTGAAGGGTGACGTGGCACTGGCCCTGTTCAACACGGCAGAGGATCTTGAAGACTGTCGCGGCAAACTCCGCGGGAAGTTTGTCATTTATGCAGCAGCATCGAATCTTCCAGCACAGTTTCGCAGCCCCGCCAGCCGGTACACGGACGAACAACTGCAATCGATGGCGAATCCTCCGGAGCGCGGTCGTGGCGGCGGTCAGGGAGGCGGCCGGGGCGACAATCAGCCACCAGCGTCGGCGAGATTGCCGGGCCAGCTTTGTGGCGGCACCTGGCCCGCACCCCAGGTTGGTCGCGGACAACAGCAACAGCAGGATGAGTTTCTTGCCCAGCGAAACAGGTTCCTTATCGACGAAGGCATCTTCGCGTTAATCACTCCAGGCCAGCCCGGCGGCACTGTCGGGGGCGGAACGGTGTTCGTTCAGAGCGGCGCACGACCCGGACTCAAGGATCCGCCGGCACCCACGATGCTTTCACTTGCGGCCGAGCACTACGGCATCCTGATACGAAACCTGGAAAAGAATGTTCCTGTCACTCTCGAGGCAAATATCGAGAACAAGTTCTACGATGATGATCTCAATTCCTTCAACATCGTCGGCGAGATTCGCGGTTCCGACAAAGCCGATGAGGTTGTCATGGTCGGCGCACACTTCGATTCCTGGCACACCGGCACCGGCGCTACCGACAATGCGGTTGGATCCGCCATCATGATGGAAGCCATGAGAATTCTGAAAGCCACCGGCTTGCCTCTCCGCCGAACGGTGCGAATCGCCTTGTGGACCGGTGAAGAGCAGGGGCTCTACGGGTCCGAAGCTTACGTGCGAGATCACTTCGCAGTACGGCGTACGATGGAGCTCAAGCCTCAGCACGCGAAGATGTCCGTTTACTTTAATGTCGATAACGGTACCGGGCAGATCCGTGGCGTTTACACGGAAGGCAATGGTGCGGCACGCCCGGTGTTTGAAGCCTGGATGCAGCCATTCAAGGACTTCGGGATGACAACGCTGAGTCCCCGCGGCACTGGTGGAACCGATCACACCAACTTCGACGCTGTCGGCATTCCGGGTTTCCAGTTCATCCAGGATGACATCGAATACGACACGCGCACGCATCACTCGAACATGGATGTTTACGAGCGGTTGCAGCCGAAAGACGTGATGCAGAATGCCGTCATCGTTGCATCGTTCGTCTACAACGCCGCAAACCGTGATGCGCTCTTCCCGCGCAAGCCGTTGCCGCAGCCTCAGGGCCAGCGTGGCGCCCGCGGTCAGTGAAACCGGAAAACTGAATCTGCCCAACTGAAGCGCGTCTAGACGCGGATTAGTGAGGCGGGCGTGTTTTTTAATTGACGGTTAATATTAAAGTGATATCATTCCGATACCATTTCGATCGGAGTGAACAAATGAGCAGCCTTCAGGCAACGTTAAATCGTGAGAGAGCAGTTCGAGTTCTAAGCGGATGGATGATGCTCGGCCTTGTTCTGGCCGTTCTGGCCGTGGACGCTGGCCTGGTGGTGGCACGAGCGCTGCAAGGTCCGATGATCGCCTTCTTTATCCTTTCGCTCCTGTTCACGGCAGTGTTCATCCTGCCGGGTTTCTTCAGTCTCCAGCCGAACGAAGCGCGGGTGCTCCTCCTCTTTGGCGCTTACAAAGGCACCGTTCGGGACAGCGGGCTCCACTGGGGAAATCCGTTCTATTCCAATGGGCAGGGCGTCACTGTCATGTCGCAACTGTCGGAATCCCAGAAGAAGCACTCCAAAAACGAAGCTGGAACACCGGCGCATCGCAATCTGGGGCGAAACAAAATTTCTTTGCGCGCTCGAACATTGAACGGAGAACGGCTCAAGGTAAACGATAAGCGGGGCAATCCCATCGAAATCGGAGCCGTTGTGGTGTGGCGCGTCCAGGATACGGCGCAGGCTGTCTTCGACGTCGACAATTACGAAAACTACGTAACAACCCAAAGCGAATCTGCACTCCGACACCTGGCGAGCCGGTATCCCTATGATGGCGGTACCGAAGACGAAATCTCATTAAGAAGCAATGTCGAAGACGTTTCTCAGGCGCTCCGCGCGGAACTGGACCAGCGACTCGCTAAGGCCGGCGTTGTTGTGGACGAAACCCGGCTGACCCACCTGGCGTACGCGCCGGAAATCGCGCAGGCCATGCTTCGGCGACAACAGGCCGAAGCCGTCATCGCCGCACGCGAGAAGATTGTTCACGGCGCTGTGAGTATGGTCGACATGGCATTAAGAGACCTCGCCGCAAAGGACGTCGTGCACCTTGATGATGAACGGCGCGCCGCCATGGTGAGCAACCTGATGGTTGTGCTCTGTGGAGAAAGTGAAGTGCATCCTGTGATCAACGCAGGGACTCTGTACACGTAATGAGGAGACATGGGTGAACGGAAGTCTTTTCTCCTGCGAATCGATGAGGAACTCTGGGTCAGACTGGAGCGTTGGGCTCAGGATGAACTGCGGAGTGTCAACGGCCAGATCGAGTATCTCCTGCGCCAGGCCGTTCTGAAACATACAGGTGAAACGGAGCTGTCTTCGACACGCACTGCGGCGTCGAAGGGGACGGTCCGCAAGAAATAGGTCTACCCCTGCTGGCGCAGCGTCCGTTCGATTCTTCGATCGGGGACAAGCCACATGATCGCGACGGAAGCGTAGATCGCGACGGAAAGCACGGGGATCCAATAGGCTAAGAGGATCCCGACCACATAGAACACGACCGAGATCTTGCCTTTGAAGTCGCGACCCAGTGCGTTCGCGATGAGGGAATCCCTTCCGTGCTCGGCGAGCAGCGAGAGCGTGAGAATCAAGTAGGCGACGGCGGCCATCAGCAGGACGATTCCGTACACCGCAACGGGCAACGTTGCGAAATGCGTTTCTCCGATCCACGCCGTCGTTGCAGGCGTCAGCGAGAGCCAGAACATCAGGTGCAGATTGGCCCAGAGAATCCGTCCGTTCACGTGTTGAACGGCCTGGATGAGATGGTGATGATTGCTCCAGTAAATCCCAAGGAAGACGAAGCTGAGGACATAGCTGATGAATGCGGGAACCACCGGCCGAAGCGCTTCCAGAGTGGCGCCCTCAGGAATTCGCAGCTCCAGGACCATGATGGTAATGATGATTGCCAGCACACCGTCGCTGAACGCTTCGAGCCGAGTCTTGCTCATCGTCATGTTTATAGCCGATGCGACTCCGGTCTCCCGTTTTCCACGATGAAGGATGCCCGCGTGGATACCGGCGATTCCGGTACAGAGACCTTCTCGACGACGCGAAAATCGGCGACCAGAGATCTGGAAGTCATCTCACACCGCACGTAACCTCTCTGGTTGTTGAAAAACTTGAGGTGAGGGTTCTCATCCATTTGCGCCATTCCATTGACCGACGAGTCAGCGCCGTCTCCCCCTGAGGAGATGGAGGTTCCGATGAGTTCGGTCGCGATGACAGGAGTCCTTTCGCTTTTGTAGTCCATTTTCAAATCGCAGACCCAGTTCGAATGGATGTCCCCGGTAATCACAATTGGATTCCGAACGCGCGTACTCTGGATGCTCTGTGTGATTCGCCGCCGGGCGGTCTCATAACCAGCCCACACATCCATGGAATAGGCTTCTGTTTCGCCTCGAGCCTGATCCACCACGGCCATCCTGACCTGATTCGCGAGGATGTTCCACTGCGCGCGTGACTGTCGAAACTCGTCTTCGAGCCAACGTTCCTGCGCCTGACCCAACATCGTTCGTTCCGCGAGAAACTCGGAACATGGAGCCTTGACGCCGTCGCCGCAGGCCTGGTCGCTGCGATACTGACGTCCATCAAGGACGATGAAGTTCGCAAGCGGGCCAAACGACAGACTCCGATAAAGCTGCATGTTTGGTCCCCTGGGGATGCTTGCCTTCGGCAGGGGCAGCCATTCGTAGTGCGCCTGATATGCGGCCGCTCTGCGAACTAAAAAGTCCTCACGCGGCTGCGCGTCGCGGGGCGTGTCCGCAGCGTAGTTGTCCTGAACCTCATGATCGTCCCAAGTGATGATCCATGGGAACAGGCGATGCGCTTCACGCAGATTCTCATCCGAACGGTATGTGGCGTAGCGTTCGCGATAACCTTCCAGCGTCTTCGCCTCCCCAGCGATGCGCCGCGCGCCGCTTCCGCCGCTGCTTTCATAAATGTAATCGCCAAGGAAAACGACGACGTCGATGTCCTCCTTCGCCATCGCTTTGTATGGGGTGTAGTAACCGGCCTGATACTGCTGGCATGACGCGAACGCAAAACGAATCCGATCTGCGGGATTTGCAGGGGCGGTTTTCGTTCTGCCGATGACGCTTTCGGCGGCGCCTGCGCGAAACCGATACCAGTACCATCGATTCGCGTCGAGACCCGTGACATCCGCGTGGACGGAATGCCCAAGCTCCGGTGTCGCTGGGCTTGTACCTCGCCGAACAACGTTCTGCATCCGCTCGTCAGTTGCAATCTCAAAGGTCACCGATACCGGACCGCGCTGCCAGTCGCGCCTTGCATTCGGATCGGGAATAAGACGTGTCCACAACACCACGCCATTGCGCGTGGGATCGCCCGAAGCAATTCCGGCAACAAATGGGTCCGATGAAAATTGTGGTGTTGTCTGGAGGGAGTAAAACGATCGCAGCGGGTAGGCGAGGCCGAGCAGCCCCGCCGATTTCAGCAATGTTCGTCGATTCATGCTGGCCGCAAAGTCTACCAAGAGGATATGACGACCGTGTGAGTTTTAGCGCTAGAGCTTCGGATACACCTCGCCGTGATCAATGATGAAGCGGCCGAAGTCGTCTTTGAGACTGTTCAGGTACTGGTTGTTTTCCTGGCAGATGTATTCGTTGATCGGATCGCTGCTCCACGGAGTGTCCCACGTCACGGTCCACGATGCACTGTACGCACCCGGATCATCGATTCGGGCTTCGTAGCGTAGAGTGGCCTTGTTCGTTCGTGTCCAGCGTTCGATGACGTGCATCTGGTCGGTGTGCGGATGCCCGAAATAGTCGAGCCATGTGCCTTCGTTGAAGTTGGCGACATCCACGACGAGCGTATCGCCTTCCCATTTCCCTACGGAATGGCCCAGCCAGCTTGAACCCTGCAGCTTGTCCTTGGCAGGATGCGGCCGCCCGTCCATGAAAATCTCTCGCCACACATGCGTTCCGCCTTCGAAGATCATGTAGATACGCTTCAGTTCAGGTTGCTGGAGGATGACCATGGGATACGGCGTTGCGAAGAGTCTCGGGCCGCCGGGAGGCAGGCAGAATCCTTCGGGATCGTACTTGGACTCATTCTTGGAGTGATAGTTGTAGACCGCCGCGGACCATGGGAGGAAAGGAATCCATGCCTCCGACGCCGCTCCGCCTCGCGGCCCGCCGCGTCCGGCACCACGGGCTCCGGCTTCGGGGCGATTGGGTACGCGGTCGGCCATGTTCTGGATGTATTGAAGATCCCAATTCCCGTCGAGATCTGCCGAAGTCCGTCCCAGATTGACGGTGCCGTCGGGCAACCGAGGAGTTGGCTCGCTGGCGGCAGGATTTGCCCCGCGGGCTCCGCGGCCTCCCGCACGTCCGCCACCTTGAGCAGGGGCAGGAGCTCCCGCCGGGGCCTGCTGGCTTATCGACGTGGATGGGGCGATCGCCATAACGATCGTCACGACAGCAACCGCAACTACGATGAAAAACTTTCCCAACAGACGAGATCGCACAGGGAACCTCCTCGCTACGATGACCACAGGCTACGGCGTGACGCCTTCACTGGATGCTGCATTGTAGGGTTTACCGTCAACGGTAATGTCCCTGCCATTGACCTTCGCACTTCCATCTTTAGCCATCGAGCCATTGAGTTTGACCACCATCCCCACCTTCAGGATGTCGCGCGACAAACCGTTGTTGAGAACGCCATTCGGGCTTCCCAGTTCGACAGCGTAGTTCGTCACCTTATTGGTCGCCTTATCCTTGACGTCGATGTAGAAATACACGTGAGGATTCTGCCATTTGACGTTGGTGATAACACCTTCCAACTGTACGCGCTTATTGGCGTCAAACTCTGCGGAGAACGAATGATGTGCGAATGCCGGCATCGCAACCGAGACGGAGACCGCCGCTATCGCAATACCGAGCACGATCGATTGGCCTTTCATATGACCTGTAACCTCCTATGTTTGCAGTCCAGATGATGCCCAGTCGCAACACCACCGTCAAGTTAGTACGCCTTGTCTATATCTGCAGTTACGGTCGGCGGAACAGATGTGACAAGCTATGACGATGCAGCTTGAAAAGAAGCGCGTGGCCGGGCCTGTTATCATCAGTATTTTTCTGGGCTTCCTCGCGTGTTCTTTCGGGTTCTTTGTCTCCGGACAGGCCCCGCTGCGCACACCTTTTGCTCCCGAAACGCTTCGACAGTGGTTGACCGTCCTCTCTTCCGATGAATTTGAAGGGCGCGCCACCTTCTCGCCAGGCCTGGACAAGGCCGCCCGCTTCATCGCGGATCGCCTGAAGGAGGCGGGCGTACAGGCCGGAGGTGAAAACGGTTCCTACTTTCAGCCCGTGTCCGTGGACACCATCGTGTCTACCAACCAGTCCACCATGACGGTGGAAGTAGGCGGGCAATCCTGGACATTTCACAACGGCGAGGGTGTGTATTTCCCCTCCAACGTTGGCGGGAAGCGGAAATTCACGCTAAGCGATCCTGAATTCGTCGGATATGGCCTCAACATCGGCTCTGCTCACAACGACTACAGCGGACTCGACGTTCGAGGAAAGGCCGTCGTTTGGCTGGGAGAGACCGTTCCGACTTCCGTAACGGTCTTGTCTGCGGCGCGGATGATGGAAAGCCGTCCGTCGATGGCACTGGAAGAGATGGGCGCGGAAGTCTCGATTGCTCCGATTAGTCGATCGTATGCCGGGCGAGAAACGCGCAATCCACGGTTCGTCACATCGCAACGGCTGGATCTGCCACATCCCCTGGATATTACGGTTTCGGATGAAATCTTCAGACTCCTTTTCAGTTCGTCCACAACCGGATTTGAGGAGATCCGGGGAAAGGCGAGCCGCCAGGAAGATCTACCGCGTTTCGCACTTCGCGGCGTGAAGTTGACGTTCACCATCGATGCCGACTATCGAATAACGAACACGAGAACGACGCAGAATGTCGTCGGGCTCGTCGAAGGCACGGACCCTGAACTCAAGAAGACTTACGTCGCATTCGGCGCGCATTACGATCATCTCGGAATAGAGCAAGGCGTGAGCGTGGACGAGACAAGGGACCGCATTTACAACGGGGCAGACGACGACGGCACTGGCTCAACCGCCGTGATCGCCCTCGCCGATGCTTTCGCCAAAGCACCCGCGCGCCGATCGACGCTGTTCGCATGGCATGCCGGCGAGGAAATGGGATTGTGGGGTTCGCAGTATCTTGTCGATCACCCGCCGGTTCCGATCGATGCCATCATCGCGCAGCTCAACATCGACATGATCGGGCGCAATCGCAACAACCAGGATTCCGAAGAGAACTCTGTCTACGCAGTCGGAGCCGATCGCATCAGCACGGAACTCCACAACCTTCTGATCGAAGCGAACGCGAGCCTGGAGTCGCCAGTGAATATCGATTTCGAGATGAATGATCCCCTGGACCCCGAACGGATCTACTTTCGAAGCGATCATTTCAGTTACGCATCGAAGGGAATTCCAACGGTCTTCTTCTTCACGGGACTGCATCCGGACTATCACAGGGTGACCGACTCGGTGGAAAAGATCCACTTCGAGAAGATGTCCAGGATTACGCGGTTGATTTATGCACTCGGTACGAGGCTCGCGAACCTGGATAAGGCGCCGGTGCGGGATTTTAGGGGTCCGCGAATGGGCAGGGGATCTAGTGGAAAGGTTCCAGGCTAACTGTCCGTGTCTACAACTCCAGCCGTTCCGGATGTGAATAGACGTTCATGCGATCAGGCTTCAGAAATCCAACCAGCGTCAGATGAAAGCGATTGGCGAGATCCACAGCCAATGAAGACGGCGCCCCGACCGCAGCAATAAACGGAATGCCGGCAACCACGGCTTTCTGCACGATCTCGTAGCTCACCCGTCCCGAAACCAGCAGGACAAAATCCGAGAGGGGAAGTTTGTTCTCCGACAATGCCCAGCCGATGATTTTGTCGAGCGCGTTGTGCCGCCCGACGTCTTCCCGTAACAGGACGAGTTCTCCCTCGGGGGTGAACAATCCGGACGCATGAACCCCGCCAGTGCGGGCAAAGGTCGTCTGATAGTCGCGTAACTTTTCGGGAAGCCCAATCAGAACGGATGATCGAATGCGAAGCTGGGAGGCCGCAATCCTGCCTGTCACCTCAAGAGATTCGATGGTCTTTTTTCCGCAAACCCCGCAACTGGCGTTGCTGTAGAACGCGCGATCGAGAGTTCTATCCTGATGAGACGGCGCGAGCGTCACGTTGATCACGCTGCCTCCAACGTCTTCAGGGGATTCATGAACAGGGCCGACGGAGAGCAGGTCGCTGGCCGATGAGACAACGCCTTCGTTGTAGAGGAACCCCCGAACCAGTTCTTCATCGTGACCGGGGGTTCGCATCATTACGGTCACCGGCCTGCCGTCGATTCGGACTTCCAGCGGGGCTTCGGAGGCGATCCAGTCGAGTTCGGCTTCGCTGCCTTGCGGCGATACCTTCCGCACAGACGCCTGGACGGCCGGTTCGGCATTGGATAAATCGGTACGGGGAGGCCTTAAGGTCATAGGAGTCTGGCGTTTTCCTGCAACATTGTGTCACCATTAAACCTTTCCTAAGTAGGACTTTTCACCAATGTCGTCTTCTGCGATCTCCAGAATTGTGCGCGAATTAAAAGATAAGCCCGGGGCGTTGTTGCCTATCCTTCACAGTATTCAGGAAGAACTTGGATATGTACCCGAAGATGCGGTGCCGATCATCGCGAGCGAACTCAATCTGACCCGAGCCGAAGTTCACGGCGTGGTCACCTTCTATCACGACTTCCGATCGCATCCTGCGGGTCGTCACATTGTCCGTGTATGCCAGGCGGAATCCTGCCAAGCTGCTGGAAGCGCAGATCTTACTGCGCATGCAAAACAGATTCTAGGGATTGATTTCCATCAGACGACCAATGATGGCAGTTGCTCGCTTGAACCCGCCTACTGCCTTGGCAACTGCGCGCTGTCACCTTCTGTCATGATTGACAAGGAAGTCCATGGGCGAGTGAACTCCCAGCGTTTCGACGAGATCGTCGAAGAGGTTCGCCGGTCATGAGTGTTCTTGTTTACATCCCTCAGGATTCCGGCGCCCTGTCGATGGGGGCGAACGCTGTCGCTTCAGCCATAGAGAAGGAAGCCGCGAAGCGTGGAACTGCAATTCAAATCATTCGTAACGGGTCGCGCGGCATGTATTGGCTGGAACCCATGGTTGAAGTGGCGACGCAGAAAGGTCGCGTTGCCTATGGTCCCGTGCAGGTTCGCGACGTTGGGAGTCTCTTCGACAGTGGTTTCCTCCAGGGTTCCAAGCACGCGTTGTCACAAGGCCTGACAGAAAACATCCCGTACTTCAAGAATCAGGAACGCTTGACGTTCGCCAGGGTTGGTCTCACGGATCCGGTGTCGCTGGAAGACTACGTCACCCTTGGCGGCTATCGCGGCTTGACGAATGCGTTAAAGCTTACCGGCGAGCAGATCATCACCGAACTTACGGAATCGGGATTACGCGGACGCGGTGGAGCCGCGTTTCCCACAGGAATCAAGTGGAAGACGGCGTTTTCCGCGTCATCGGACACCAAGTACATCGTGTGCAACGCGGATGAAGGGGACTCCGGAACGTTTTCGGATCGCATGATCATGGAAGGCGATCCGTTTACGTTGATCGAAGGGATGACGATTGCTGCGCTGGCGATCGGCGCGAAACAGGGCTACATCTACCTTCGCTCGGAGTATCCCCACGCTCGCCGCATGCTCGACTACGCCCTTCATAAGGCCTATTTCGACCATTACCTGGGAGACGATATTCGCGGGAGCGGAAAGACATTCCATCTCGAAGTGCGTATTGGCGCCGGGGCTTATATCTGTGGCGAGGAGACGGCTCTTCTTGAAAGCCTCGAAGGCAAACGCGGGATGATCCGGTATCGCCCCCCTTTACCCGCCGTGTCCGGACTCTTTGGGAAACCGACCATACTCAACAATGTCATTACTTTAGCGTCAGTCCCGATCATCCTCGACAAGGGCGCGACCTTCTACAAGAATTACGGCATGGGTCGGTCCCGTGGAACCCTGCCCTTCCAGATTTCCGGCAACATCAAGCGCGGCGGGCTAATTGAGAAGGCGTTCGGCCTGACTCTCCGGCAACTGCTCTACGACTACGGTGGTGGCAGCCTTAGCGGCAGGCCGATACGGGCGGTGCAGGTTGGCGGTCCCTTGGGAGCCTATATTCCGGAATCGCAATTCGACACACCTTTGGATTACGAGTCCTTTGCCGCGAATAAGGCGATGATCGGGCATGGGGGCGCGGTGGCGTTCGACGACACCGTGGATATGGCTAAGATGGCCCGTTTCGCGATGGAATTCTGTGCGCTGGAATCCTGTGGCAAATGCACGCCCTGCCGCATCGGATCGACACGTGGCGTGGAAGTGATGGACAAGATCATCCAGAATCGAAACCGGGAAGCGAACCTATATCTCCTGCGGGATCTTTGCGACGTGATGCTGAACGGATCTCTTTGTGGTCTTGGGGGGTTAATCCCGTATCCTGTTCTTAGCGCGTTGAGGCACTTTCCCCAGGATTTCGGTGTGAAGAGTGTTGCCGCTTTGAATTTGCCTTGAGGTAGGACGTATGCAATCCATAACAGACATTGACCAGGGAACTCCCAAACGGTCTTCGACGAAGACGGTGACGCTTGAAGTCGACGGTATCAACGTGACCGTTCCCGAAGGCAGTTCGGTAATGTTCGCAGCATCCGCTGCTGAACGTAAGATTCCCAAGCTGTGCGCCACCGATTCCCTGGAGGCGTTCGGTTCCTGTCGGTTGTGTTTGGTGGAAATCGAAGGACGTCGTGGATATCCCGCGTCGTGCACAACACCCGCCGAAGCGGGAATGAAAGTCCGAACCCAATCCTCCCGGCTTGCTGATCTGCGCCGCGGTGTGATGGAACTGTACATCTCCGACCATCCGTTGGATTGCCTCACCTGCCCCGCAAACGGTCACTGTGAATTGCAGGACATGGCCGGCGCTGTGGGACTTCGCGAAGTGCGCTACGGCTACGATGGCGCGAATCACCTCGATAAGCCCAAAGATACTTCCAATCCTTACTTCACATTCGATCCCAGCAAGTGCATCGTTTGCAGCCGTTGTGTCCGCGCGTGCGACGAAATCCAGGGCACCCTTGCCCTTACCATCGATGGCCGCGGGTTCGCCTCGATGATTTCGCCCGGCCAGATGCAGAACTTCATGGATTCGGAATGTGTTTCCTGCGGAGCTTGCGTGCAGGCCTGTCCGACCGCGACGTTGATGGAGAAATCGGTCTACGAATACGGCCAGCCAGACAGAGTGGTCGAGACCACATGCGCCTACTGTGGCGTCGGATGTTCCTTCAAGGCCGAAGTAAAGGGTAATCAGGTTGTCCGCATGGTGCCCAACAAGAACGGGCAGGCCAACGAAGGACACTCCTGCGTGAAAGGCCGCTTTGCGTTCGGCTACACGACCCATCCCGACCGCATTTTGAAGCCCATGGTTCGCAAGTCCATAGAGGACCCCTGGAAAGAAGTCACCTGGGAAGTTGCGGTCAGTCACGTCGCATCTGAATTTAAGCGCATCCAGGCAAAGTACGGACGGGATTCCATCGGGGCTGTTACGTCTTCGCGCTGCACCAACGAAGAGACATTTCTTGTTCAAAAACTCGTTCGTGCCGTTTTCAGCAACAACAATGTCGACACCTGCGCTCGCGTGTGCCATTCCCCGACGGGCTATGGATTGAAGACGACGTTTGGAACTTCGGCGGGAACACAGGCTTTCGATTCCGTCGATCAGAGCGACGTCATCATGGTGATCGGTGCCAATCCCACGGATGGCCATCCCGTCTTCGCATCCCGGATGAAGCAGCGGCTACGTGAAGGCGCGAGGTTGATCGTCCTGGATCCTCGCGCGATCGATCTGGTCCGGACTCCGCCGCACATCGAGGCCGACTATCATCTGCAACTGAAGCCCGGCACGAATGTCGCGCTCATCGATGCGCTGGCACATGTCATCGTGACTGAGGGTCTCGCCAATGATGGGTTCGCGATGGAGCGGTGCGATCCCGAGGAATACAAGGCATGGAAGGATTTTGTCTCCCAGCCCAAATACTCTCCTGAAGAAGTGGAGTCGGTTACCGGTGTGCCTGCCGACCAGATTCGAGGCGCCGCTCGCCTCTTTGCGCGGCCGGGCAATTCGGCGATCTATTATGGCCTCGGCGTGACCGAGCATAGTCAGGGTTCGACAATGGTCATCGGAATGGCGAACCTCGCGATGGCTACCGGAAACCTCGGGCGCGAAGGCGTTGGCGTAAATCCGCTGCGCGGGCAGAACAATGTCCAGGGATCCTGCGATATGGGATCCTTTCCGCACGAATTGTCGGGATACCGCCACGTATCCAACGCGGAAGTGCGCGCGCAGTTCGAAAAGGAGTGGGGTGTTCATCTCGAGGCTGAACCTGGCCTCCGTATCCCCAACATGTTTGACGCAGCACTCGACGGCAGCTTCAAGGGGATGTACATCCAGGGCGAAGATTTTGTTCAGTCCGATCCAAACACGCAGCACATTGAAGGCGCGATGCGCGCGATGGAATGCGTGGTCGTACAGGACTTGTTCCTGAATGAAACGGCGAAGTTCGCTCACGTCTTCCTTCCAGGATCTACGTTCCTCGAGAAAGACGGCACATTCACCAACGCCGAGCGCCGGATTCAGCTGGTCCGCAAAGTGATGCCTCCCGTTGCGGGTTTGGCGGACTGGGAAATCACGATGGCGATCTCCAATGCGATGGGCTACCCGATGAACTACAACCATCCGTCGGAAATCATGGATGAGGTCGCGCGACTGACGCCGACGTTTGCCGGAGTCAGCTTCGATAAAATCGACAAGCTCGGCAGCATTCAGTGGCCGTGCAACGACAAAGCGCCTGAAGGCACACCGACGATGCACATCGGTGGATTCGTGCGGGGCAAAGGAAAGTTTGTTCTTACGGAGTACGTTGCAACCGATGAACGCACGACCCGCAAGTATCCGTTGATCCTGACGACCGGTCGTACGTTGTCGCAATACAACGTCGGAGCGCAAACACGCCGCACCGCGAACGTGGTGTGGCATGAGGAAGACGTTCTCGAGATCCATCCTCACGATGCTGAACAGCGAGGCATCAAAGATGGCGGGTCGGTTGAGATTGCGAGCCGCGCCGGGAGCGTCGTCTTGCGGGCCAGAGTGACGGAGCGAATTCAGCCGGGCGTTGTCTATACCACCTTCCATCATCCCGATACCGGAACAAACGTTGTGACCACCGAGAATTCCGATTGGGCTACGGATTGTCCGGAATACAAGGTGACCGCCGTGGAGGTCACTCCGGTCAACCGGCCTTCAGAATGGCAACAGCAACACCGCGACTTCAGCGAGCGCCAGGAAGAATTACTCGAACAACGAGCGTCGACGAAGAGCTAAGCCCTTATGGATATTCACCATCTCGTCAAGATGGCGAACAATATTGGAAACTTCTTCGAGTCGGAGCCCGATAAGGCCAAGGCTGCCAAAGGCGTCGCGGACCATATTCGCAGCTTCTGGGAACCCCGTATGCGGCGACAGATGTTCACCTATCTCGATGAGTCCGCTGGAGAGGGCCTCAACGAACTCGTCCTGACTGCCCTCCGCAGGCACCGCACGGAACTGGAAGTCCGGGCAAAATAAGGCTTTAAGCCGGCGATCACTGAACGCCCCACCAAGGTGCTACTCCCCGTTCGGCACGTATGCAGGATGCGAATAGCCCCATAGTCTGCTTATAACGTCAAAGTCCCCACCCTAATCTTCAACCCTCGCCACGCAGGAAGTGACGGCGACGAAGATCCAAGGAGGGACTGTGAAAAGTTTACGTAGCACTGTTTTAATGACTCTAATTCTGATCGCCGCCACGGCTGTAACTGGCTTCGCAGGAGACAACGTTCAGGTATCCGTCCAGGCCATCAGCCCTGAGGCATCCATCAAGATCAACGGGAACGACGTGACGCAGGGGAATCTGCAGCTCTGGTACACCGTCAACGCGTACAGCTTCCCCACGGGTGTTTTCGGAACCTTCAACATCAACATGAAGGCTCTGCATCTCAACGGTACGGCCAACGCTTCGTACCCTGCCACGATGACACTGAAGCAGAACGGTTTTCCAAATGTGATCCTGACACCGGCATCGGGCACCTTCAATGTCGGATACCAGGGCTGGGAAGGATCGACCGTTGTGACGATTTCGATTCCTTCCGGCGTTTCCAATGCCGACGGAACCGAACTGGTTGGAAATCTGAATTTCAGCATCCCCGGTGGCAATAAGATTGGCACTCCAACAAGCGTGCAGGTCCACATGCGCCTGGTGCACCCGACATATTGCATCAAGGTCTACAACTTCATGGCGGACGCCGGTGCGGACAACATATTTGACGACACGTTCCAGGTAGACGTGAAAGTCAAAAACGGCCTCGTCAATAGCGTGAGTCCGGGCGTGGTTTCCTACAACATGCTGGTCGCGAACGTTTGCGGTCAGGACCGAACCGTGGACATCGGTGCGGCACTGGATTCATCGTGGGAAGTTTCGGGTGCACAGGGCGTGAAATTGTATTCGGCTGCCGGCGAGATTGACGTGTCGGGGTACGACGTTGACTTGTTCGCGAGTGGACAAAACCACGGCACCAACACCTGCTTCGGGAACGCGACCATTTTGTCCGGTCAAACAGTCCTGCTTAACGTGAAAACAAAGATCATGGATGGCTTGTCGGCAGTCTCGGTTGCGACCTCGCCGTTCACGTTCTCCGGCTCTGTTCGAGAAGCCGGTACGAGCTGCGCCGGTAATCTCGACCCGCTGGCGAGTCCGAACCCGGTTTCCACCGGTCTCGGTTTCACAACGACGATCATCGGTAACGCTGCTGCAAAGAAGTAAATCAAGGGACGACTACTCAATTCCCGATTCGGGGATTGAGTAGTCCGTCAGCGAAGTGCATCACTGAAGAAGTCCAGCGTTCGTTGCCATGCCAGTTCTGCGGCGTCCCGGTTGTAATTCGGCCCACCTTCATGTGCGAAAGCATGCCCCGCCTTGTATCGAAGAAATTCAAATTTCACGCCACCGCTTCTAAGCTTCTTCTCGAGTTCATCGACTGTAGCGATCGGAAAAAACGCATCGTCCAGGGCAAAGTGGCCTAGCAACGGCATCCGGATTTTTGTCGGGTCGATGTAGTCCAGAGGAGGGAATCCGTACCACGTCGCCGCGGCATCGGCTTCAGGGACATGGACTGCGCTCAGGAGTGTCAGTGCGCCGCCCATACAGAATCCGGTAATTCCCACTGTCGGACTGTTCTCTTTCAAGTACTGCACGGCTCCGCGAATATCCTGGCCGGCGGCATCGCCGAAATTCACGCTTTCCATCAGATGCTGCGCTTCCTCGGCCTCAACGGTTACCTGCCCACGATAAAGGTCCGGGACAAGCGCGCGATAACCTGCCACGGCCAATCGATCTGCAGCGGCTCTGATTTGTTCATTGACTCCCCACCATTCCTGGATCACGACAACCCCGTGCGCGCTGCCACCATCGACGGGTTCGGTGTAATAGCCATTCACCGGCTTTCCGTCGGGTCTGTTAAAAGTGATTGTTGCCATGAGCGGATTTTACCTGTGGATCGTTTTTCTATGAACAACGTTTAATGCAAACAGTCAACGCAACAAGCGCAACAGTCAACGTAGAACAGTCAGCATTCAATGGTCAGCCGCGACAGACGCTGTGCGTCTCCATTGACTGTTGCACTGATTGTTGGACCACGTCACGACACCTGAGTGCTGAGGATCTCGACAGGTGCGGTCTCACCGGTTCGCACGGGCACCCCGTTTCGGAACAACACATAGTTGTTCGGGCTGGAAGGAACCCTTGGTCCAGGCAGAATCACGCCGAGGAGGTTCAAAGGATCCGCGGCGCAAATTCGGATCTCGTGGACGGCCGTCTCTTCCGCACCCTGACGACGCATCGCACGCAGCGATTCGACAGCCTCCGGCAGCGCGAATTGCTCGCCGATAAATCCATCCACGAAGCGACCGCCGCGGATCTCACCCTGGAATTCCATTCGCCGGTACTGAATCAGAAGATCTCGCCACGAGGGGCTCAACGATTCGCGAGCCAGGAGATCTTTGAAGACGACACCGTAACGACGCAGAAATTTTCGCGCCATTTGTTCCACTGGATTGACTTCCACGCGCCGTGCTCGCAGAAGCGACCAGCGGCCTGCTCCATGTCTCGGCCGCTTTGTTTTTTCCCGTCCCAGGCGCCGCTTCGGGTCAAGCAGAGCTCGAAGATTATCGAAGCCATCCGCCGTGACGACTCCAGCGGCAGACAATTCCCACAACGCATCTTCCACCTGCGACTGCAGATGGCCGGTCTCGCGCGCGATGTCTGAAAAGAAACTGGCGCCACGTTCCTGCAATAGTCGACGAATGTCCTGGGCGACCGGTGTAAGGACAGTGTCGCGGTCCACCATCGGCGCTGAGTCCGATGACGCAAGAAGCATCAGCGAATCTCCATCCTCGCGCGGGAAGAGTCCGATTGGAGCAACGCTGGTGGGAGTGATGCGGCGCCTGTTGGCTTCATCGTCATCCGTGTAGGCAAACCTGGGATGCGGGGACAGTCGCGCCCACATGACAGAGCCATTCAGGCAAAGGCTGTCCAACAGTTCGGGATCGTACTTTGCCATTCTTGCCGGAAGAAGGAATCGTTCCCACGACGATGCGGCTGCTTCGTAACCGGCGAGTTGATGAATGATTTCCCTCAGGCCTTCTTCGCCGTGAAGGCGTGTTCCTGGTGCCACGTGCTGCCAGTGGAACAGAAATTTCATGAACTCCGCTGCGGGCACTGGCTGGATTTCCTTACGTAAACGGCCGATGGTCAGGCGGTGGATGCGCGCTAAAACCCTCCGATGACACCACTCCGGCACGGAAGGCGCGCGAAAACTGCCGCGCAACACTTGTCCGTCCGACTCCAGTTGCAGCATGGCTTTCTCGACATCCTTAGCGGGCAGCCCAAGCGTTGAAGACAATTCATCAATGCGGACAGGGCCAATGCTTTCCATCCATCCCTGCACAATGGCTTGAACAGGAATCGCTTCAGATTCCCAGACGCGTTCTGTCGCGACCCAGCCTTGAACGTCGCCCAGACGAGTCTCTTGAACACGGCCAGCTTCCCGAAGTTCGGCGACATAGGGCCGCCACTCTGTGGCGGCGGTTTCCGGAACCCAGATCAACGTCAGCAAGGCGTCGTGCAGTTCGTCCGCGTCACGGACAACAGGCCACGACTCGCGGGCGACTTCCGCGATAGCCTCGGGATCCAGGGCTCCGATCTGTCCCGCCAGCTCCGGCGGCAGCGTGCGGCGCATTTCCACAGCTCGTGCTCGACGCTCTTCCAGTGGGGCATCGTCGAGATATGCGTAAGGATTCGCATTAAGGATTTCATGGCAAAAAGCCGACGGCGCCGGCGTGTCTATCGCCACGCAGCGGATTTGCCCGGATGCAATCTGTTCGAGTACCCGTGTCAGTCCATCAATGTCCATTGCCTCCGTCAGGCAATCGCGCAGCGTCTCCTGGACGAGGGGATGGTCGGGAAGATCCATATACATTCCGCCCGGATGATTGTCCTGACAGGCGGTCGCGGCGGGAAACACAGCTCCCAGTAAGTCTTCAGAGCGCATCCTCTGGATTTGGGGCGGCACTTTCTTTCCATTCGAGAAGCGAAGCAACGTCAGCGATCGCGTGGCGTTCCAGCGCCATCGTGTAGCGAACATCGGTGCCTGCAGTACCGATTGCACAAGAACTTCGCGTAGTGAGTTCGGATGGAGATACCCAAAGATGGAATCCAGAGGAAAGCTGTGACGCTCCCCAAGGGACATCACGAGGCCTTCATCGGTTGCTGCAGCCTGCAATTCGAAATCAAACGTCGTGCAGAATCGCTTTCGGAGAGCGAGGCCCCACGCTTTGTTGATGCGTCCTCCGAAAGGTGCATGCAGCACGAGTTGCATTCCCCCGCCTTCGTCAAAGAATCGCTCGGCAACGATAGTTTGCTGTGTCGCCACTGTACCCAGAATGGCGCGGCCTTCGGCAATGTACGCGACGGCCTGTTCGGCGCCGCGGCGATCCAGCCCGCACTCGGCCTGCAGCCAGACCAGGGCTTCTTCCGGAGCAAGGCGGCTGATCGTCTCCCGAAGCGCTCCCACATCCGCGGAAAGTTCGAAAGTCCGCGACGGTGCTTCGCCACGCCAGAACGGGATACTCGGTGGTGCGCCGTGCGCGTCTTCAACTCGCACACGTCCGGTTTCCACCCCTCGAATGCGCCATGATGTATTTCCGAGCAGCATGATGTCGCCCGCCAGGCTCTCCACCGCGAAGTCTTCATCGACGCTTCCGACCGTGATGCCTTCGGGCTCCGACACGACAGCGTAGTTCGCCGTATCCGGAATCGCGCCCCCCGAAGTTATGGCTGCGAGCCGCGCGCCACGTCGTGCACGAAGCCGGTGATTAATACGGTCATGATGGATGTAGGCCTGGCCGCGTCCGCGTCTGGTTGCAATTCCCTCGGAGAGCATGCGCAACACGGCATCGAAGTCCTGACGCTCCAGCGACCGGTAAGGATAGGCTTGCCGCACCATATCGAACAGCTCAGTCTCCCGCCATTCCTGCGTCGCAACTGAAGCGACGAGCTGCTGAGCGAGAATGTCGAGAGGCGCCGTCGGCACCTCTATGCGGTCGAGATCACCGGACCGTGCGGCACGAATCAGCGCGGCGCATTCAATCAGTTCATCACGCGTCGTCGCGAAAAAGCGGCCTTTCGGCAGCGCCCCAACCCAGTGGCCGGACCTGCCGACTCGTTGCAGGGCCACAGCAATGGATCGCGGAGAGCCAAGCTGGCAGGCCAGATCCACATCACCGATATCGATGCCCAGTTCGAGTGAAGCCGTGGCGACAACGACGCGCGTCTTACCCGTTTTGAGACGCTCTTCTGCCGATAACCGGATCTGCCTGGACAAACTGCCGTGGTGCGCGGCAACAGCCTCCGCACCCAGCGTCTCTTTGAGGCGGTCCTGAAGATTGTGGGCAACGCGTTCTGCGAGTCGTCTTGTGTTGACGAAGACGAGAGTTGAACGGTGCTCCGCCACAAGGACGGCAAGCCTGTCGTAGATGTCGCCCCAAACAGAATTCGTGGCGACGGCGCCGAGTTCGTCTTTCGGCACCTCGATGCCAAGATCCATTTTTCGGCGATGGCCAACGTCGAGGATCGTTGGGCGCGGGCGATTGCCCACCAGGAAGTCCGCAACTGTTTCGATAGGCCGCTGAGTGGCCGACAAACCGATGCGTATCGGCGGAGTTTTCGTTAAGGCGTTCAGCCGTTCCAGAGACAGAGCAAGATGCGATCCCCTCTTGTTGGGAGCAACGGCATGAATTTCGTCGACGATGACGGTGTGGACGGTCTCCAGGATTTTTCGACTTCTGGTCGCCGTCAACAACAGATACAAAGACTCCGGGGTCGTGATCAAAATATGCGGCGGCTTTCGAAGCATCTGCTGCCGATCGGCCATTGGCGTGTCGCCGGTGCGAACCGTAACGCGTATGGGCTGGGTCAGATGGCCGGCTTCGATAGCTGCGTCTGTGATTTCCGCCAGAGGTTGTTGCAGGTTCTTCTGAACGTCATTGCTGAGCGCCTTGAGCGGGGAGACATAGAGAACCTGCGTGCTGTCTTCGAGCGTACCTGCAATGCTTTGTTTGAACAGCCCGTCAATGCAGTTGAGAAATGCAGCCAGGGTTTTTCCGGAACCTGTAGGAGCCGCGATCAGAACGTCCTTGCCGGAGCGAATCGCCGGCCAGCTGAGCAACTGGACGTCTGTGGGCGCCGTGAAGCGCTTACTGAACCAGTCGGCGATAACGGGGTGGAACGAAGACAGGGGCATCGGGACATCTTAACGTGTTTTGGTCTTAGGGGCTCCTCCTCAGCCTGTAGCCCTCTTCAAATGTAACTGTCCGCTGTCTGCTGTGCGCTGTCGCTATGTCCCTTTGCAACTGGTCGGCTCGTCGGCTGTTAGGTTAGATCACAGATTTCACAGCCGACCCATCCGACCAGTTGCCAGGGACATAGCGACAGCGCACAGCAGACAGCGGACATTTACATTTGAAGCGTGAGGAACTGCTGTCCAAATTATCCTCGCACCCCTCTCCGGGGTGCGATTGGCTTGTGCTCCACCCGGGGCTAAAGTCCTGCCAGCCCTCCGGGCTGGCCTCTTGCACGCCGGAGGCGTGCGAGGATGGTAGCCCGGGGTGTGCGAGCGATAGCGAGCCACC
>Ga0111538_10001547_pt1 | contig 32317 bp, 33 predicted proteins | sample SoiMethybrSBSTD1_FD_79669 | JGI IMG/M metagenome (GOLD analysis project Ga0111538, IMG submission 79669) | Bulk soil microbial communities from a Populus tree surrounding site in Tennessee, USA - Soil MetaG P. TD hybrid SBSTD1 (version 2)... | ecosystem: Environmental > Terrestrial > Soil >...
CCCGCGCTGCTCGCGGAGATCGACGGGCTCGCCGGACATCGTCCTCCGGTGACAGCGGTCAGGCGGAGCGCCGCGTGGCGGCGTTAGCCGACGAGCCGGACGACGTGGTCGGCGCGGACGAGCCCCGCTCGACCGTGCCGGCGACCGCGTCGGCCGCGCTGTCGGTCGTGGAGACCAGGCGCTGCTCGACGGCGTCACCCAGGCGCTTGGCATCCCGGGTGACCGAGTCGGACACCCGCTGGATGCGCGGGTTCTCCCGCACGCCCGACCACATCTGATCGATCTTGGCTCGCCGTTCCTCGGCAGGCGTCATGCCCACCCAGTACCCGGCGGCGAACCCTGCGACGAATCCAAGTTTGAACCTCATGTCGGTGCCGTACCCACCCGCGCCGGAGGCCATGCGCGGCACGTGCGCACGCCCCGGTCGGCACCGCGAGGTACAACCTCTGCCATGACGAGCGACGGCGGAGCCGCCCCCGACGTCACGGCGGCGGGACCGCCCGAGGCCGTGCTCGAGCACGTGCCCGACGGCGCCGACGTGATCGTGCCCCTGGCCAACGGGGAACCGGTGTCGGTCGTCGACGCCCTCGAGGAGGGCGCGCGGGCGGGCCGGTTCCGGGGTGTGCGGGTGCACCAGATGCACGCCCTCCACGACCGCCCCTACCTGCACGGCGAGCTGCGCGACGAGCTGCTGCACGTGTCGTACTTCCTGTCGCACGTCACGCGACCGGCCTTCTACGAGCGCGGGTGCGAGCTGGTGCCGAACAACTTCAGCGAGGTCCCGCGCCTGCTGCGCGAGACCACCCGCTGCTCGCTGGTGGCGGCCGCCGCGGCCCCGATGGACCGCCACGGCTACTTCTCGCTCGGCACCAACTGCGACTACGTGGCGCCGTTCATCGGCCGCGTGCCCTTCTTCCTCGAGGTCAACGAGCGGATGCCCCGCACGTTCGGCCGCAACCAGGTGCACGTCAGCCAGGTCGTGGGCTGGACCGCGGTCGACCGGCCCCTCGTCGAGGTCGCGCCCGTGCCCACCGGCGAGGTCGACCACGCCATCGCCGCCCACGTGGCCGAGCGCGTCCCGGACGGGGCGACGATCCAGGCCGGCATCGGCAGCATCCCCAACGCCCTGCTCGAGCACCTGCGCGACCACCGCGACCTCGGCATCCACACGGAGCTGCTGTCGGACGGCCTGATCGACCTCGTCGACCGGGGGGTCGTGACGGGCACCCGCAAGCGCCTGCGCACCGGCAAGATCGTCGCCACCTTCGCCCTCGGCACCAGCGCCCTGTACGACTTCCTCGACCAGAACCCCGCGGTCGAGATGCTGCCGGTCGACTACGTCAACGACCCCCGCATCATCGGGCAGGAGCACACCTTCATCTCGATCAACGCCACCACCGAGGTCGACCTCGTCGGCCAGTGCGCCTCCGAGACGGTGGCGGGCCGCTACTGGTCGTCGAGCGGAGGGCAGTCCGACTTCGCCCGCGGAGCCATGTTCTCGCCCCACGGCCGCGCCTTCGTCGTGCTGCCCTCGACCGCGCGCGGGGGCACCGTGTCGCGCATCCGCGCCGAGCTCACGCCGGGCTCGATGGTGACGACGATCAAGAACACGGTCGACCAGGTCGTCACCGAGTACGGCGTGGCCGAGATGCGCGGCCGATCGATCTCCGAGCGCGCCCGGGCGCTGATCGCCATCGCCCACCCCGACTTCCGCGACGAGCTGACGGCGGCAGGCCGCGAGCACGGCTACCTGTGAGCGGCGGGGAACGCGGCCGGAGCCCGCAGGGTGCGTGCACTACGGTCGACCGGCCCCGTCCGCCCGACGAGCCGCCCCCCGTCCACCAGGAGCAGCACCCGTGACGCACGATCAGGCCGCGTCCCCCGCCGGCGCCGGCGACGCGCTCGGCCGCCTCGAAGGCGTCCTGCGCGGCCGGCTGGCCGAGCGTCCCGAGGGCTCGTACTCGGCCCGCTTGTTCGCCGACCCCGAGCTCGTGCAGCGCAAGGTGATGGAGGAGGCGTTCGAGACGTGCCTCGAGCTCGGTCGCGCGCCGGTCGTGCCCGCGCGCGTGGCGTCCGAGGCCGCCGACCTCATGTACCACCTGCTGGTGGGGTTGGTGGCGGCGGGCGTCCCCTTCGCCGAGGTGCTGGCCGAGCTCGACCGGCGGGCGTCGTGACCGCCGTCGTCGCCGTGCCCTCACGCGGGCGGCTGCGCGACCTCGTCACCGCGCTCCTGGCCGACGCCGGGTTCGCCACCCGCGCCTTCTCGGGTGCGGGGGCGCGGGCCCGCAGCGACGGCATCGACTTCATCGAGATGCGGCCCCGCGACGCAGCCGCCTGGTTGCGGGCCGGACGGCTCGACGGCGCCTTCGTCTCGACCGACCTCGTGCTCGAGGAGGACCTCGGTGCGCTCGTCCAGGTCCCGCTCGGCGCGGCGCGGTCCGACCTCGTGGTGGCGAGCCGCGACGACGACGGCCGCACCTCGGCCGCCGACCTCGCCGGCGGCGTCGTCGCCACCCACCTCCCGGCCGCGACCGGGCGGTGGTTCGCCGAGCAGGGCATCGACGTCACGGTGGTGACGATGGGCGGCGCCCTCGAGGGCGTGTGCGCCGCCGGCATGGCCGACGCCATCGTCGACCTGCGCGAGACCGGACGCAGCCTGGCCGAGAACCGCCTGCGGGTGCTGGCCGAGGTGGCCGCGTGCGAGGCCCTGCTCGTGCACGACGGCGACCCCGACCTCGACGACCTGGCGGTGCGCATCGGCGCCGTCCTGGCCGCACGACGCCACCGGTACGTGATGCTGCACCTCGCCCCCGCACGGGTGCCCGACCTCGCCGCGCTGTTCCCGGGGCTCGCCTCGCCGACGGTGCTGCCGCTCGCCGGCCGCGACGATCTGGTGGCGGTGCACCTGGTCACCGAGGCGGGCACGTTCTGGTCGCGCCTCCAGGACCTGCGGGCCCTGGGCGCCACCGGCATCGTCGCGCTCCCGCCCGACGCCCTGGTCGACTGACGACCACCCGACCACCGGTGCGGGCCCGGCCCGGCGCCACCCGCACCGGCCGGGCGGGCGCGCGGTACGATGCACGGGACGTGCGGCCCGCCGGGCCGCCCGCCCACCGGCCAGGGGTTGGAAGATGCACCAGTCGCAGACGCCGCACGAGCCCGCCACCGACGCACCCGCGGAGCTCGACGAGCTCGACGACAGCCTCGACCTCCACGACCTGTGGCGGGGCTGGGTGACCCCGAGCGAGCGCAAGCGCTGCACCTACGTGACCCGCGACGAGCGCCCCCTCGCCGCCGCCGGCCACGGCAACATCGCCCGCCTCTGATCGTCAGGCCTGCCCTTCGGCCAGGCCGGCCGGACGCTCGCCCTGCACGGTCGTGCGCTGCACCCAGCCGAACCCGCCGGTGGCGGTGACGGTGGCGATCTCGATCGGGCCGCCCACGCCGGGCCACGAGAACTCGGGCGACGTCGCCAGCGGCCCGAGGGTGAGGCGCTGCACGTCGATGGTGGTGCGGATGCACAGCACCGCGAAGTCGATGCCGTCCTGCAGGTTCATCGAGTCGAACGGGATGCGGTAGCTGCACTCGTCGAGCAGCGGCATGACCGCGTCGACCTCGCCGCTCATCTTGTTGAGCGCCGCCAGGCGCACGAGCAGCTCGAGGTCGGCGCCCCGCACGATGCGGGTGACGACGTCGGACTGGCCCCGCCAGGCGGCGCCGCCGCCGTTGGCCGTGGTGGCGATCTGCTCGACGGCGCGGTCGGGCAGCGTGACCTCCCACGCCTCGCCGACACCGGCGTCGTCGTAGCCCGACACGAGGAACCCGAGGGCGGCGACGCCCGGCGGGGGCGCGTCGTCGGACGCGGCCTCGTCGCCGGGGCCCGCCCACTGGGCGTCGTAGCGGTCGCCGAAGAAGGCCGCGAGCCGGTCGGCCACCGGGCCGGGGTGGTCGCAGTTGCCGGCCTCGACCACCGCGAACTCGGCCATGTGGCTGGCGATGCTGCGATCGTCGACGAACGCCTCGCCGTAGGTGGCCACGGCCACCCCACCGGACTCGAACACCTTGTGGGTGAAGTCGCTGCCCACCCGGAACATGCGGTGGTTGCCGAGCGTGGTGCGGCTGTCGGCGGCCACCACCACGCCGTCTTGGCACACCACCGTCACCGCCAGGGTCATCGCACGCTCACGTCCAGACCGGAGGGCCACCGGGGCGACCGCCCCTCACGAGGACGCGGCGACCCGGCAGCGATACGAACCGGAGGATCGTACCGGCGGGGTATGACGCTCTCGGACGCACCCCCGGAGCGCGAGCCGACGGCCGCCGGCAGGGGTCAGCCGCGGTCCCCGCCGGCGTAGGCGGGGTTGGCGACCGCCAGCTTGGCGGCGACCGCGGCGCGCACGACCGCCGTGACCTCGTCGGCGCGCCCGTCGAGGGCCCCCGAGCGCACGGCGGCCGCCAGCTCGCCGTCGCCGGCGAACCCGAGACCGGCCAGCCGGGCGGCGTGGTCGCGCGCCGGACCCTCCCCCGCCGCCAGCTCGCGCTCGACGATGGCCAGCACGCGGCCGGCGACCCGGGCGTGGAACCGCACCCGGCCCTCGGCCGTGGCCATGACGTCGCCCTCGAGGAACTCGCGCACCGCCTCGAGCAGCTGCGTCGCGGTGGGCGCGTCGTGCAACCCCGACGCGCCGTCGTCGCCCGCACCCGGGGCGCCGGGCGGGCCGACCGTCGCCGCCGGGCCCGCCGGGCCCGCCGGCAACAGGAGGAGCAGGTCGTGTTCGACCTCGCACACGCGGCGGCCGATGGCCGCCAGCTCGACCGACCGCACGACCCCCGTGAGGTGCGTGTGGGCCTGGACCGCGCAGATGATGCCCCACTTGAGCGTGCCGAGGACCTCCCACCAGTGCAGGGCGGCGCGGTCGACGGCCTCGCCGGACGTGGCCTCGTAGGCGCCCACCAGCTCGTCGACCTCGCCGAACCCGCCGACCCGCGGCTCGGCGCCGAAGCGCCAGGCCCGCACGCACAGCCAACCGAGGTCCTCGAGGGGGTCGCCCCGGTGGGCCAGCTCCCAGTCGAGCACCGCCGCCAGCCCGTCGGGCCCCACGACGAGGTTCCCGTTGCGGAAGTCGCCGTGGACCACCGTGTCGGCCGCACCCGGCGCCGGGCGGTTGCGGTCGAGCCACCGGAACCCCAGCTCGAAGGCGGGGTGGGCGTCGCCGACGGCGTCGAGGGCCGCCCGGATCTGCGCCGCCTGGTCTCCCCCCGCCAGCCGGGGCACGGCCGCGGGGTCGATGCGGTGGATGCGGGCCAGGGCGTCGCCGCACTGGGCGGCGAGCCGGGGGCGGGCGGCGGCGTAGGCGTCGTCGCGCAGGATGCGCCGGGCGATGGTCTCGCCCGGCACCCGCTCGACCACCATCCAAGCGGTCCCGAGGGCCGCAGCCCCGTCGGGGCCGTCGGCGTCGGTCGCCACCACGCCGGGGACGGGGACGCCCTGGTCCGCCGCCGCCCGCAGCAGGGCGGCCTCGGTGCCCATCCCCGCCGTGCGCATGCCGCCCGGCCGCTCGCGCTGGAGGATCAGGGGGCGGCCGCCGGCGTCGAACGCCCAGGTCTCGCGGGACGCCCCGCCCGACAGTCGCCGCAGGCCCGACACGGCGGCGCCGCCGGTCACGGCCGCGAGGGCGCCGGCGAGCTCCGACTGGCGCCGGGCGCGGGCCTCGGCCGGCTCGGTGGTCGCCACGCCTACTCGATCGGCACCAGCGGGCGACCGTCGTCGTCGAGCTGGTGCAGGTACTCGCTGATGCCGTAGCCCGTGCGGCCCTCGTACGACCACCGGGCCAGGCCCTCGTTGACGATCGTGGTGCGCTCGCCGGTGCGGTGGGGCAGGCCGTAGACCCGCAGGATGTCGCCGCGCAGCTCGTGGGTGCGGCCCGCCTTGTCGGTCGCGGTGACGTGCGAGACGCGGTGCGTCACCCCGTCGTCGGCGAGCTCGGTCGTGACCTCCCACGAGCGGATCGACGCCGCCTCGCCCCGGTGCCACACCCACCCGCGGTGCAGGTCGCCCGCCGGGGTGCCGATGCGGATGCCGCCGAAGTGGGTGCCGGCGTCGTCGCCCTCGCCCGGGATGTTGATCGAGAACCAGCGCCACATCTGCGGTCCGCCCCACCGCCGCGGTCCCCACGACTTGTCGCGGTTGCCGCGGGCGGTGGCGGGGTCGAGGGCCCACGACTCGCCGTCCAGGGTGATCGTGCCCTCCCAGGTGCCCGACTGCTCGAGGTGGCCCTTCCCGACCGTCGACGCGGTGGACGCCGCGGTGTCGTCGCTGCGCTCGTGGCGGCCCGACCCGTCGGTGCCGATCGCCGGGATGAGGGAGCGGAACGTGAGGTCGAGCGTGAGGTGGCCGGGGCGGCCGGACCCCGGGGTGACGTCGCCCGCCAGGTCGTGGACCTCGGCCTCGGCGTCGGCGGTCAGCCGCCAGGCCCGCATGGGCTCGAGCCGCTCGTAGCGGACGCCTCCGACCTCGAGGTCGCTGTCGGTCATGACGGTCTGCTCGCGGATCGCCCGCACGTTGGCGATGCGGTCGCCGGGCAGCCACACCGACAGGCCGACGTCGAGCGTCCCTTCGTTGGGCCGCACGCCGATGCGGGTGAACAGGCCCGCGTCGACGGTCGGGTCGTAGGCGTTGAAGTAGTACGACTCGCTCCACGCCGAGTCGCCCTCGACCTCGTGAGCGAAGTCGTGACTGGCATCGAGTACGGGCACGGCACTCCCCCTCCGGTGGCTCGCACCCCCTGTCTACCCCGCCGGCACGACCCTCGCTGACGGGAGCGTCAGCGAGGTGCCGATCCGCAGGGGCGGGGCCCGGCGGCCGCCCGTACGATGCCCGGATGACCTGGTGCCCGGCCCCCTCGTGAGCGCCGACCCGATCTCCGACCTCGGCGCCGAGCTGGCCGCCGTGCTCGCCGAGGCCGCCACGGCCCACGGCGTGCCCGGAGCGGCGGCCGCGGTCGTGGCCGCCGGCGAGGTCCACCTCGCGGCGCACGGCGTCACCCATGCCGACCACCCCGCGGCGGTGTCGGCCACCGACACGCTGTTCCAGGTCGGGTCGATCACCAAGACGCTCACCAGCGCAGCCGTCCTGCAGCTCGTCGAGGAGGGGCGGCTGGCGCTCGACGACCTCGTCGTCGACCGGGTCCCGGCGCTGCGGGCACTCGCCGACGGCGGCGGCCCCGACCTGGCCGGGGTCACCCTCGAGCACGCCCTGAGCCACCGAGCGGGCATCGACGGCGACCACCTGCTCGTCACCCGGCGCGCCGCCGACGTCGCCGACCTGGCCGGCGCCCGGCGCCTGTTCCCGCCCGGCGCCGGCTTCTCGTACAGCAACGTCGGGTTCACCCTGGCGGGGCTCGTGATCGAACAGGCCACGGGGCAGACGTTCGAGGCGGTGGTGCGCGAGCGCCTCCTGTGGCCGCTCGGCGTGACCGGGGCCGGGTTCCGGGCCGACGACCTGATCACCCGCCCTGTGGCGGCGCCCCACCTGGTCGTCGACGGCGCCGCGCACGTGCTGCACGGAGCCGGGTGGCAGCCCGGCTGGGAGCTCGCGCCGCTCGACCGGGCGGCCGGCGGCCTGGTCGCGTCCGCCTCGCACCTCGCGGCGTGGGGCAGGCTGCAGTGGACCGGGGCCGGTGCCGACGGTGCGCCGGTGCTCGCGCCCGCCTCGCTCGCCCGCCTGCACACGCCGGTGGTCGAGGCCGACGCCCGCGAGCACATCGCGCTCGACTGGTTCGTGCGCGACGTCGACGGCCTGCGCACGATCGGCCACGGCGGCGTGACCGTCGGCTACGTGAGCCAGCTGACCGTGGCGCCCGACGCCGAGGTGGCGGTCGTGACGCTCACCAACGCCACCAACGGCGGTGCGGTCAACCAGGCCGTGCGCCGATGGGCGCTCGAACGCACCGCCGGCGTGGTCGAGCGCGACCCCCGGCCGGCACCCGGCCGGCACCCCGACGCGCCCGGGCGGGCCACCGGCACCTACCTGCACGCGTTCGGGCGCCTGGAGGTCGAGGCCGGCGCCGACCCGGGCACCGTCGTCCTCACGGTCGAGCCCCGCGCCGACCTCGACGACGACGCCTGGCAGCCGCTCGCGGAGCCGCCGATCAGCTACGCGTTCTTCACCGGCCGCGACGCGGTGTCGACCGACGCACCGGGCCCGGTGCGCCGCCTGCTGCGCTTCGGCGACGACACGGCGGGCCCGGCCGCGTGGGTGCTGTCGGGGTCGCGCCGGGCGCCGCGCCTCACCTGATCCGGCCCGCCCGACCGCTCACTCCGACCACGCCTCGGCGGCGAGCGAGGCCTCGCGCGCCGTGCGCAGGGTGGTCGCCCACCACACGAGGTCGTCGAGCATGACCTTGGCGGCGGCGGCCGGGCCGGTCGGGTCGATCAGCTCGCCGTGGTCGTCGAACAGCTCGGGGAACCGGTGGAGGCTGACCGTCTCGCGGATCGTCACGGCGTGCAGCTCGGCGAACACGAGCCGCAGCTGCTCGACCGCGCGCAGGCCCCCCGCCAACCCGCCGTACGACACGAACGCCACGGGCTTGCGCTTCCACGGCGTGCGCAGCAGGTCGATCGCCTGCTTGAGCGCCGCCGGGAACGAGTGGTTGTACTCGGGCGTGACGACGACGATCCCGTCGGCCCGCTCGATGCGGTCGGCGAAGTCCCGCACCGCCGGGGTCGCCCCGTCCGGGTACCTGGCCGGCAGGTCGACGTCGGCGAGGTCGACGAGGTCGACCAGCAGGTCGGGCCGGGCGGCGGCCTCGCGGGCGAACCAGCGGGCGACGGTGTCGCCGAAGCGACCCTCGCGGGTGCTGCCGACGATCACGGCGATCTGGAGGTGTGCTGCGGTCATGCGGGGACCGTAAGACCTCGAGGAAACTTGAGGTCAAGGGCGGGGCGGATCGGATCCGGGGTTGCCGTCGGCGCTCCCGGCGACGAACATGTGTTCGTGTGAGGGCACCGACGGGCGAGGCCACGATCCTGCACGCCGACCTCGACGCGTTCTTCGCGTCGGTCGAGCAGCGCGACGACCCCCGCCTGCGGGGCCGGCCGGTGATCGTGGGCGGCGGCGTGGTGCTGGCCGCCAGCTACGAGGCCCGCGCCTGCGGCGTCCGGGGGGCCATGGGCGGGCGCGAGGCCCGCCTGCTGTGCCCCCACGCCGTCGTGGTCGAGCCGCGCATGGCGGCCTACGCGGCGGCCAGCGAGGCGGTCTTCGCCGTGTTCGAGCAGACCACGCCGCTGGTCGAGGGCCTGTCGATCGACGAGGCCTTCCTCGACGTCGGCGGCCTGGGGCGCGTGGCGGACACACCGCTCGACATCGCCGTCGGCCTGCGCCGCAAGGTGCGCGACGAGGTCGGGCTGGCCATCACGGTGGGGGTGGCCCGCACCAAGTTCCTCGCCAAGGTCGCCAGCGGCAGCGCCAAGCCCGACGGGCTGCTGCTGGTGCCGCCCGATCGCGAGCGCGAGTTCCTGCACCCGCTCCCGGTCGAGCGGCTGTGGGGCGTGGGCCCCAAGACCGCCGCCAAGCTGCACGCCCGCGGCCTGACCACGGTCGCCGACGTCGCGGCGCTGCCCGAGCCGGCCCTGGTGGCGATGCTCGGGCCGGCCTCGGGCCACCACCTGCACGGCCTGGCCCAGCTGCGCGACCCGCGGCCCGTGACGCCGGGGCGGCGCCGGCGCTCGATGGGCGCGCAGAGCGCGCTGCGACTGGCGCGGCACTCCCCGGCCGAGATCGACGCCCGGCTGGTGGCGCTGGTCGACCGCGTGACGGCGCGCCTGCGCCGGGCGGGGCGGGTCGGCCGCACCGTGACGCTGCGCCTGCGGTTCGCCGACTTCACGCGGGCCACCCGGTCCCACACGCTGGCCGAGGCCACGGCCCACACCGCCACGATCGTGGCCGCGGCCCGCGACCTGCTCGACCAGAACATGGCCCTGGTCCGCCACCGCGGCCTCACGCTGGTCGGCGTCGCCGTGAGCAACCTGTCCGACGATCGGGCCGTGCAGCTGGCGCTGCCCTTCGTCCGGGCCGGTGGGGGCGCCCTCGACGCCGCCCTCGACGACCTCCGCGAGCGGTTCGGGTCGCGGGCCGTGGGCCGGGCGGTCCACCTCGGCCGCGACCTCGGGCACGAGATGCCGGTGCTGCCCGACCGCGACCCGGTGTGACGCGCCGAGCCGCGCCCGCGACGACCGGCGCCCGCGTCACACCGCCAGCGACACGGCCAGGAACGTGGCGGCGAGGGCGCCGAGCACCGACCGGACGTGGTTCCACCGCGTCCAGCGCGGCAGGAACCCGGCCCACACGGCCTGACCGGCGACCGTCGACGCGTCGACCGCGTCGAGCCGGTCGTTCATGGGCACGTTGACGGCCATCGTCTCGACGGTGACCCCGACGACGTAGAGCAGGCCTCCGGCGAGGCGCCATCCGGCCCCGTCCCGGTCGCCCGTGAACGGCGCCGAGACGGCGACCACCAGGCAGAGCAAGGCGGACCCGGCGAACAGCAGGCCGAACAGCGGGTTGAGGATCGTACGGTTCATCGCCTGCATGGCCGCCATCGCCTCGGGGCCCGGCCGACCGGCGAGGGCAGGCATCACGCTGGTGGAGAAGGCGAACAGCACGCCCGTCAGCAGCGCCGAGCTCACGGCGGCGGCCACGGTCAGGGCGGGGACGAGATCGGACATCGGCGAGCTCCTCGGCGGGGCGGGGTTCGGGCGGGGGTCGGCGGCCGGTGTGCCGCCGTGCGCCCATCGTGTGCCACCGCCGGGGTCGCGGCCATCGCCGGACGTCGCGGATCCATGCCCGAGCGTCCACCCCCGGCCCGCCGACCGCGGCCGACCCGCCTCAGGCGCGTGCGGGCCGCGACCCGAGGGCGAGGATCGCCGATCCCGCCGCGGCCGCCACCACCGACGTCGCCAGCACCGCCAGGCGGGCCGCGTCCTGCAGGGCGGCGTCGTCGAAGGCGAGCCCGGTGATGAACAGCGACACGGTGAACCCGATGCCCGCGACGGCGCCCACGCCGACGACCTGCCGCCACGTCAGGCCGTCGGGCAGCCGGGCCACCCGCAACCGCACCGCGAGGGCGCTGGCCCCGGCGATGCCGACCGTCTTGCCCACCAGCAGGCCCACGGCGACGCCGCCGGCCACCGCGGTCGCGCCCGGGGCCGACAGGGCGTCGCCCGTCACGCGCACGCCCGCGTTGGCCAGGGCGAAGATCGGAACGACGACGAAGCTCGTGATCGGGTGCAGGAGGTTCTGGAGCCGCTCGGCCACCGACACGGTCTCGTGGGCCATCACCGTCATCTCCCGCATCTCCCCGGCGGTCGGCTCGTCCGACAGGTCCTGGGCCCACTGGCGGGCGACCTCGGCGGGCGCCCGCGGCCGGGCCGGGGCGAGCAGCCCGAAGGCCACGCCCGCCAGCGTGGGGTGCACGCCCGAGTCGTACGCGGCCAGCCAGCACGCGAGGCCCAGCAGGGCGTAGGCCGGCATCCACCACACGCGGGCCCAGCGCAGCAGCGCGGCGGCGACGACGGCGGCCACCGCCAGGACGAGGGCCGTCACGTCGATGCGGTCGGTGTAGGCCACGGCGATCACGACGATGGCACCGATGTCGTCGACGATCGCCAGGGTGAGCAGGAACAGCTTGAGCGCCGCCGGCGCTCGCGGGCCCAGCAGCGCCAGCACGCCGACCGCGAAGGCGATGTCGGTGGCGAGCGGCACGCCCCACCCCGACGACCCGGTGCTCCCGGCGTTGACGACCAGGTATAGCGCCGCGGGCACGACCATGCCGCCGAGCGCGGCGATGGCGGGCAGCGCGGCCACGCGCCGGTCGCGCAGATCGCCGACGACCAGCTCGCGCTTGATCTCGAGCGCGACGACCAGGAAGAACAGCGTCATCAGGCCGTCGTTCACGAAGTGCCGCAGGTCCTCCTCGACGCCGAGCGAGCCGACCCGCAGCGTGACGACGTTGTGCCAGAGCGTCTCGTAGCTCTCGTGCCACGGCGAGTTGGCCCAGACGAGCGCGATCAGCACGGCGGCGACGAGCGCGAGGCCGCCCGCGGCCTCGGTGTGCAGGAACCGGCGCACCGGCACCGGCAGGCTGCGCGCCGGCAGCTGGTCACGCGCCGTCGGTCGATCGAGGGGGACCGTCATGGGGGTGCTCCGGGTCGGCTCGCGGGGACGTCGCCGACCAGGCTTCCCGGCACACCAGACACCAGGGTACCGAGGTGCGACGGCGGCCGCCCGATCGCCCGGATGCCTGCCCGCTACGGTGCGCGGTCGAGCGACCGTTGACAACGTTCGTGGCGGGCTACTTCACTGGCCCCGTCCTGCGAGCGAGTTCGACGACAGGGGCCCCGGCGACTCCCGGGGCCCGTGGCTCCGACGAGGAGGCGGACAGGACGGTGGTGGCGGACCTGGACCGGACATTGTCGGGTGGGACGGGCGTGGTGCTCGTCGCCCTCCCCGACGACGATCGTGCGGCCGCCGTCGCCCGTGCCCTGGCGGCCGAGCACCTGATGCCCGTCATGGCCTTCACGACCGCCGCGCTGCTGGACTTCGCCGCCGATCCCGCGGTCGTCGCCGTGGTCGTGGATCCCGCCGTGCGGTCCCCCGCCGACCGGGCGGCCGCACCGATGGCGACGCTGGTCGGGCGGGTCCGGGCGCTCACGGCGGCACCGGTCGTCGTGCTGGGCTACGTGCCCGGCGACGGCTGGACGCCCGTCGACGAGGTCGACGGGCTGCTCGGCGCGGACGCCTCGGCCGCCGACGTGGTCGGCACGGTGCTCACCGCCATCGCCCACCGGGGCGCCACCACCGACGAGGTCGTGGCCTGTGCGGACCTCGTCGTCGACGTCCGCAACTTCGAGGCCTGGCAGGGCGCGCGACGCCTGGCGCTCACCCCCACCGAGCTGCGGGTGCTGGCCGTGCTGGTCAGCGCGGGCGGAGACGTCGTGACCAAGCACGACCTCCAGCGGGCCGCGTGGGGCACCGCCGGCGCGCACGACGACAACCGGCTCCAGGCCCACATGCGCCGGCTCCGCACCAAGCTCGCCGGCAAGGGCGCCGACGAGGCCTGCCGCGTCCGCACGGTGCGCGGCGTCGGGTTCCGGCTCGACCCGCCGTCGGCGCTCGCCGACCGGCCCCCCGTCGAGGCCGACCGCGACCGCCCCGTCTGGTGACGGCGTTCACGAGCCGACGCAAACCGACGGGAGAACGTCAGGGACCCGCCAGTGATCCGTCGGGACGCTCCGTGGTCTCGTGGCTCCGACACGGCGAGGGCGGGACGAGCCCCCGCGGCCGGCACTCGCTCTCCGGTCGTGCGCGCACCGCTCACCTCGAGCGGCCAGACAACGTCAGGAGAGCAACATGCATCGATGGGCCCGAGCTATCACCGCCGGTGCCGGCGGAGCCGCCCTGGTCGTGGCTTCCTTCGGCGCCGGCCTGTCGCCCGCGGGCGCGCAACCGCACGACGACGCCGACGCGGACGCCGACGCCGCGGTCTGGAACGACCAGTTCGCGACGGTCGACATCGAGACCGGCGGCGAGGCGTCGACCGGCGACAACGTGGCGACGTCGCTGAACGGCAACCTGGTGCTGATCCACCAGGGCGCCACCGCGGACGCCGACCTGCTCGCCGAGTCGCGCGACGAGATCCTCGGGTGGTTCTACAGCGAGGGCTTCGCCGACTGGTCCGGCGCCGAGGGCCTCGTGGACACCGGCTTCTCGGTCATCCCCGGCTCACCGGTGGTGCTGCCGGTGGTGGGTGGCTCGGCCACGAACCTGATCGAGACCATCAACCAGACCGCGGCCGGCATCGCCGAGATCACCAGCGGCGCCGCCAGCGTGTCGAACACGACCGGCGTCGACGTGAGCCAGGACTTCTCCGGCAACGAAGGGGCCACGGCCACGGCCGACGCCACCGGCGGCGAGGGTGACGCGGACGCCGACGCCGACGCCACGGTCGGCAACACGCAGACCGCGCACGTCGGCGTGTCGAGCGGCGGCAGCGCCTCCTCCGGGGGCAACCGTGCCACCACCGCCAACGGCAACGCCGTCGTCATCGGCCAGGGCGCGAGCGCCGACGCCGGTGCGTCGATCAACGGCAACGCCTCCGACGGAGGCGGCGGCGGATCGGTCACCGGAGGCACCGCCTCCAACACGGTCGGGTCGGTGACCAACTCGGCCCAGGGCCAGGCCAGCGTGTCGACGGGCGCGGCGACGGTGAGCAACAGCACCAACGTCAGCGTCACGCAGTCGAACACGGGCAACGGCGGCGCCACCAGCACCGCCACCGCGACCGGCCCCGAGGGCTAGCGCGCGGGCGAGCACCTCCGGCCGGGCGGCCCACCGCCCGGCCGGTCGGGTGCCCACCGAGGAACGAGCCGGGAGAGAGGGCGAGGGGCGGAGCGACATGCGCACGCGATCTGCAGTGGCCGGGGTCATCGTGGCCGTGATCATCGGTGGGCTCGGGACCGCGCCGGTCGCAGCCGACGACGACCCGGCGCCCGACCCCGCGGCGACGACGTCGACCACCGAGCAGACCGCACCGACGGACGACGGCTCCGGGGCAGCCGCCGATCCCGCGACCGGCACCGACACGACCCCGGTCCCGGACGCGTCGACCGACCCCGCCCCGGCCGCCGACCCCGGCGCGGGCACCGCCACGCCCGCAGCGCCGGGCCCCGGCACCGCGACGGAGGACGCGGCGACCGACCCGGCGCCGAGCGGCGGGTCCACGGCCGGCGGCACGGCCACCGCACCCACCGCACCAGCCGCGACCGCACAGGCCGCGGCCCCGACCGGAGACGCGACGGCGGCCGCTCCCGCCGGCGCCCCCGTCCCGTCCACCCTCAGCACCCAGGACGCCACGGTCGACGCCGCCAGCACGGCGGTCGCCGACTCGGGCCACGACTCGGCGACGAACGGCACGGTCCAGGTCATCCTGGTCGGCCAGGACGCCGGCGCCACCGGCGGCGCGGGCGGCGCCGCCACCGACCCCGTCGCCGGCAACGCAGCCGGTGGCGACAACACGGGCGTCGGCCTCGCACTCGTCGTCACGGGCGACGCCACCGCCACCGGCGGGGCGACGAGCGACACGATCTCGCAGAAGGCCCTGGTCAAGGCCGTCGGCACGGGCGAGATCGAGATCATCCAGATCGCGCTCGTGGTGAACCTCGGCGTGGGGGTGGCCAACACCGGCGGCAACTCGGCCACCGGGCTCGACGCCGTGAACGTCATCGGCGTCGGCCAGGACGCGCAGGCGGGCCCCGGTGGCGCCGGCGGCGTCGCCACCAACGGCCTGACCGCGGCCAACGACGCCACGGGCGCCGGCTCGATCGCCACCGGCGACGCCACCGCCGTGGGCAACGCCAACACCGTCCGCGTCGTCCAGGCCGCCGACGCCCAGGCCGGCGCCGGCCTCGTCGCCAGCGACCAGGCCACCGACATCACCAGCCTCGGCGTGGCGTTCGGCAACACGGGGCTCAACCTCGTCATCGGCAACGCCGTGATCCAGCTGATCCTCGTCGACCAGGCTGCCGCCGGCGGCTCCGGCGGCAGCGGAGCGACCGCGTCGAACCAGGCGACCGCATCCAACTCGGCCACCGGGCTGGCCGGCATCACCACCGGCGCCGCCACCGCGACGGGGCTGCAGTCGGCCACGGGCATCGACCAGCTCGCCAGCGCCGAGGCGGGCGACGGCGGGTTCGTGTCGATCCTGCAACGGGCCCTCGTGCTCAACCTCGGCATCGCGCTCGCCAACACCGGCATGAACACCGCGGTCGGCAACCAGAGCGTCAACCTCGTCGACCTCCAGCAGCAGTCGATCGCCGGCGCGTTCTGGGCCAGCCTCCAGTCGCTCTTCGGCGGGACCGGGTGGCTCGACCTCACCGGCGCCAGCGGCACCGCCACCAACTCGGTCACCGCGGCCAACAGCTCCGACGGCACGGCGCTCGTGACCACCGGGGACGCCGGCGCCACGGGCCTGGCGTCGACCACCCAGGTCGCCCAGACCGCCGACGGCTCGGCGGCGGCCGGCGGGCAGGCGCTGATCACCCAGGACGCCACGGTCACCAACGCGGGGCTGGCCGTCGCCAACTCGGGCGCCAACGCCGCGGCAGGCCTGCTGGCCCTGAACGCGGTCGTCGCCGACCAGTGGGCGGGCCTCGGCACGTACCTGGCCGGCTACCTGGCCCAGCTCGGATCGGGCACGGCCACCGCCGCGCCCGCCACCTCGTCGTGGGCGCTCGGCGACGTGCTCGTCGACCTCTTCGGCGAGATCCAGGCCGACGAGGTGCTCATCGACGGGTTCGCGGGGTTGTCCGGAGGCCAGGTCGAGGCCGCGGTCGCGCAGGCCCTCGGGTTCGCCTCGGGTCTCGACGGCCCGGCCGCGACCGGCCCGACGGCGGCCGGGCCCCGCGTGCGCGTGCGCCAGGTCACGGGCACGCTCACGATCAACCTCGGCATCGCCTCGACCGGGTCCAACACGGCCCGCACCGGCACGGTGAACGTCGTCGTGGTCGACCAGGCGGCCACGCCGGCGAACGACGCCCAGGTCACCCGGGCGGTCGACCAGGGGGTGCGAGCCGCGGTGCAAGCGGCGGCCGCAGGGGCGCCGGGCGCAGCCACGGGCGACGCGGCCCTCGATCCCGCCAACCTGGCCGTGCTGGTCAACGCCACGACCGGGGCGGCGGTCGTCGTCACCGGCGACGCCCGCGCCGCCAACGCCACGGTCGTCTCCGTGTGCCAGACGTTCGAGGTGTCGACGGCGGTCTGCAGCCCGCCGACGCCGCCGACCCCGCCCGGGCCCCCCGATCCGGCCCTGCCCGCCGCGGCCGGCGGATCCGGCCGGCCGCTCTCGGTCGCGTCGGCGGTCGCCGCTCCCCGGATCCGGTCGGCGTCGGTCGCGTCCGGCACCGCCCACGGTCGGGCCCAGGTGACGGGCGACCTCCCCCGGACCGGGGCGGACGTCGCCCCCCTCGCCCTGGCCGGCGTGCTGCTCGTGGGGGCCGGCGCGGTCCTGGTGCTCACCACCGGCCGGCGGCGCGCCCTCCGGCGGACGGTGACCGCGGCGACCCGCGGGGGCGGGTCGTGACGCCGCGATGGGCGGTCGCTCGGGTGGCGACCGCCACGGCCGCCGTCGCCGCCCTCGCCCTGGCGGCGTGCGGCGGCGGGTCCGACGGTGCCGGGGCCGACGGCGGGTCGGCCGGGGCGTCGGACGAGTTCTGCGACCGGGCCGCCGACTTCCAGGAGGCCACGACCGCGGTGCGGGGCATCGCGTCGGCCGAGGAGATGCAGGCCGCCGTCGACCAGCTCGAGGACGTCGCCGCCGAGGCGCCGAGCCAGATGGACGACGAGTTCAGCGCCCTCATCGGCGTGCTGGACCAGCTGGTCGTGGCGATGCGGTCGGCGTCCAGCGGGTCGAACTCCGACACGATCGAGGCGATGCGCAAGGTCCTCACCCCCGAGACGACGGCCGAGGTCGAGGACGCGAGCCGCAACGTCGAGGCCTTCCTCGAGGTCGAGTGCGACATCCCCGACGAGGAGGTGGCCGGGGCCGGCGGCGCGGCCGCCGCGCCACCCACGTCGACCCCGGCGGGCGACCCCGCGGCGCTCGGCGCCGACCCGGCGCTGGGCCCGCTCGCCACCGCGTGCCACGACGGTGACATGGCGTCGTGCGACGAGCTCTACTTCGCGTCGCCCTCGGGGTCGCCCTACGAGGCGTACGGCAACACCTGCGGGCAGCGGACGACGATCGACGAGTACTGCGTCGACCTCTACCCGGCGCCCGCCACCGGGGGCTGACCCGCGCCGAGCGCTCCGCCGGCGCCCGCCGGATGCCCCGGCCGCTACGGTCCGGCGCGTGCCCGACCCCACCGTCCCGTCGCCCTCCCCCTCCGACGCGATCGCCGAGGCCGTCGCCCACGTCGGGGTGACGCGGCTTCTCGCCGAGTACGCCGACGCGGTGACCCGCCGCGACTGGGACGCGTTCGAGCGCCTGTTCCTGCCCGACTGCGGCGTCGCCCTCGACCTCGTGACCCGCCCACCCCAGCAGCTCGTGGGGCCCGACGCCATGGCCGAGTTCGTCTCCGGTGCGATCGAGCGGTTCGAGCACTTCCAGTTCGTCGTGCTCAACAGCCACGTCGAGGTGTGGCCGGGCGGCGACCGCACGGCCGCCACCGGGCGGGTGTTCATGTGCGAGCTGCGCCAGCACCACGGCGAGACCCGGCGCACCGACGCCTTCGGCCGCTACGACGACACCTACGCCGAGGTCGGGGGCCGCTGGATGTTCGCCGGGCGCCGGTACCGCTCGATGGCCCGGTGGCCCGAGGGCGTGGTGTTCCCGATGATCCAGGACATCTGACCGGCGACATCTGACCGGCGACATCTGACCGGCGCCGCCCCCGGGCGACCCCCGGGCCGGCGGGCCTCAGCCCGTCCCGTGGGCCTCGCCCGGCTCGCCGGGGTCGTCGAGCGTGGGCGGCAGGCCGAACCGCGGGAACAGGCCCGAGCCGAACGTGGTGACCTCGGCGACCTCGCCGTCGACGAACCGCACGACGTCGAGCTTGAACGCCCGGAACTGCGTGTCGCCCCACTCGCGCAGGTAGCTGGCGGCCGCCGGCATGCGGTTGGCCCGGGTGGGGACGAGGCGCCAGTCCCCGACCTCCTCGGGCCCGAACGCCGTGTGCAGCGCCGGGCCGACGACGTCGATGCCCTCGAAGAGGTACGGGTGCGGCGGCATGGTGATGCGCACGTCGTCGCGCAGCATCGCCGCCGCCGACGCCGCGTCGTGCCGCTCGTGCGCGCTCATGAACAGGGCCATCACGTCGCGCTCCTCGTCGGTGGGCTCGGCCACCGACCACTCGGCGCGGCGGGCGGGCAGCCGGTCGCCCAACGTGGCGCGGGCCCGCTGCAGCGCGCTGTTGGCCGCCGGCACCGTCATGTCGAGCAGGGCCGCCGTCTCGGCTGCCGACCACCCGAGCACGTCGCGGGCGAGCAGCACCGCCCGCTGGCGGGGCGGGAGCGCCTGCAGCGCGGCGAGGAAGGCCAGCTCGACGGTCTCGCGGGCCACGAGCGCGGCGTCGGGCTCGTCGTCGGCCGCCGCGATCTCGTCGAGCTCGACGTCGGGGTAGGGCTGCAGCCAGGGGACCTCGGAGAAGCGCCCGCCGGCCGGCGCCCGCCGGCTGGTGCGCCGCAGGGCGTCGAGGCAGGCGTTCGTGGCGATGCGGTACAGCCAGGCCCGGAAGAACTCGCCCCCCTGGAAGCTGTCGCGTCGCCGCCACGCCCGCAGCATCACCTCCTGCACGGCGTCCTCGGCCTCGTCGTACGAGCCGAGCATGCGGTAGCAGTGCACGTGCAGCTCGCGCCGGTGCCGCTCGACCAGCGTCGAGAAGGCGTCGGGGTCGCCGCCCACCGCCGCCGCCACCAGGTCGTCGGGAGCGGCGCCCGGGGCGCGGCCGCCGGCGGTGGGGCGCGGGGCCTGGTGATCGGTTGCCGGCACGCTGCCCCCTCGGTGGCGATCGCCCGTCGGCCCCACCGTAGGACGGCCACCCGCCGCCCGGAGATCGACGCGGTCCGCCCCTCGGCCCACCGGGCCGGAGCTGACGATGGCGGTGCTGTCGTCGAGACGTCGTGTCATGTCCCGTGCAACGCCGGCGCGACGGCGCGCTCATCGGTGCGCCGATGGTCGCCGGTCGAGCGCGCGTCGCCCGCCCGGCCGTCCGGGTCGTACCCTCGTCCCGATGAGCGAGGGGATCACCTACGACGTCGGCTCGCGCACCGTGCGGATCACGCACCCCGAGCGGGTGCTGTTCCCCGACGACGGGCTCACCAAGCACGACCTCGCCGAGTACCACCACGCCGTCGCCGACGTGATGGTCCCCCACCTGGCCGACCGGCCCCTGATGCTCCAGCGGTTCCCCGAGGGCATCGGCGAGGGCGGCTTCTACCAGAAGGAGGGCGGGCGCGGCGTCCCCGGCTGGATCCGCACCGTCGAGGTGGCGAAGGAGGGCGGCACGGTGCGCCACCCCGTCGTCGACGACGAGGCCGGGCTCCTCGCGCTCACCAACCTGTCGACCGTGTCGTTCCACCGCTGGCCGAGCCGGGCCGACCGGCCCGAGGCGCCCGACCTGCTCATCGTCGACCTCGACCCGTCGTCCGACGACTTCGGCGAGGTCGTGCGGGCCGCCCGCTGGGTGCGCGAGGCGTTCGACGAGCTCGACCTCGCGCCCTACCTCGAGGTGACCGGCTCGCGGGGCATCCACGTGGTCACGCCGCTCGACCGGTCGGCCACCACCGACGCCGTCGCCGCCTTCGCGATCGGGGTGGCGCACCTGCTGGCCGCCCGCCATCGCGACGCGCTCACCGTCGAGGGCCGCAAGGCCAAGCGCCGGGATCGCCTCTACGTCGACGTCGCCCGCAACGGCTGGGCGCAGACGGTCGTCTCGCCCTACTCGGTGCGCCCCCGGCCCGGCGCCCCCGTGGCGATGCCGATCGAGTGGGACGAGCTCGACGACCCCGGACTGCGTCCCGACGGCTGGACGACGGCCACCGCGCCCGCCCGGGTCGCCGACGTCGGCGATCCGTGGGCCGGCATCGCCCGCCACGCCCGGGCCCTCGGCTCCCGGGCGCCGCGGCTCGACGCGCTCCTGTCCGAGGCACCCGCGCTCGACTGACGGCTCCGCCTGCGGAACCCGTCGCCGCCGGCGCGCTCGGATCGACCCGGGCGCCGCCCGTCAGGCGGCGCGCTCGACCGCCGGGTCGGGCTCGTTCCCTGCGCCCGCCGCCGCCACCCGGGCGGCGTGGGTGGGGCCGTCGGGCACATGGGCCGGGCGCTGCGCGTCGAGCTCGCGGCGCAGGACGGGAACGACCTCGGTGCCCAGCAGCTCGATCTGCTCGAGCACCGTGGGCAGGGGCAGCCCGGCGTGGTCCATCAGGAACAGCTGGCGCTGGTAGTCGCCGAACGACTCGCGGAAGGTCAGCGTCTTGTCGATGACCTCCTGCGGGCTGCCGACGCTCAGCGGGGTCTCGTCGGTGAACTCCTCGAGCGACGGGCCGTGCCCGTACACCGGGGCGTTGTCGAAGTAGGGCCGGAACTCTCGCACCGCGTCCTGTGACCGGGGCCGGATGTACGCCTGGCCGCCGAGCCCCACGATCGCCTGGTCGGCGCGCCCGTGGCCGTGGTGCTCGTAGCGCTCGCGGTAGAGGCCGATCAGCCGGATGAAGTGCTGCTTCGGCCAGAAGATGTTGTTGGCGAAGAACCCGTCGCCGTAGGCGGCGGCCTGCTCGGCGATCTCGGGGCTGCGGATCGAGCCGTGCCACACGAACGGCGGCACGCCGTCGAGGGGCGGGGGGGTGGCGGTGAACCCCCGCAGCGGGGTGCGGAAGCGGCCCTGCCAGTCGACCACGTCCTCGCGCCACAGCCGGTGGAGCAGGGCGTAGTTCTCGAGGGCGAGGTCGATGCCGTCGCGGATGTCCTTGCCGAACCACGGGTAGACCGGCGCGGTGTTGCCCCGGCCCAGCATGAGGTCGACCCGGCCGTCGGCCAGGTGCTGGAGGGTGGCGAAGTCCTCGGCGATCTTCACCGGGTCGTTGGTGGTGATGAGCGTCGTGGAGGTCGACAGGATCAGGTCCGTCGTCCGTCCGGCGACGTACCCGAGGATCGTGGTGGGCGAGGACGGCACGAACGGCGGGTTGTGGTGCTCGCCCGTGGCGAAGACGTCGAGGCCGACCTCCTCGGCCTTCTCGGCGATGGCGACCATCGCCTTGATGCGCTCGTGCTCGGTGGGCGCCCGGCCCGTGGTGGGGTCGGTGGTGACGTCGCCGACGGTGAAGATGCCGAACTGCACGCTGTCCTCCTGGGAAGTCCTTGGTTGACGTGTCAACCTGACTGCTGGAACGCCGTCCCGGACGCCCGTATTCCGCCGGGCGGGCGCGCGGTCAGGGGGCGACGATCGCGTTGCGGATGCGGCCCACGCCGTCGATCCACGACTCGAGGACCTGGCCCGGGCGCAGGAAGCGGGGCGGGGTGCGGGCCACGCCCACCCCCGGGGGCGTGCCGGTGAAGATCACGTCGCCGGGCAGCAGGGTGACCACGGCCGAGAGCCGGGCGATCAACGCCGGCACGCCGACCACCAGGTCGCCCGTGCGGCCGTCCTGCACCACCTCGCCGTCGACCGAGCACCCGAGCGCCAGGTCGTCGCGGTCGGGCAGCTCGTCGGGCGTGACCAGCCACGGGCCCATCGGGCCGAACCCCCGGTGCGACTTGCCGAGCGAGAACTGGGCGCCGGCCGCCACCTGGAGCGTGCGGTCGGAGATGTCCTGCCCGACCGTCACCCCGGCGACGTGGGCCCAGCCGTCGCCCTCGGCGACCGCGTCGCACCTCCGGCCGATCACGACCACCAGCTCGACCTCCCAGTCCACGGTGTCGTTGACCGCCCGCACCGGGTCGAACGGACCGGCGAGGCTGGACGGGAACTTGGTGAACGTGGCCGGCACGGCCGGGACGTCCTTGCCGGTCTCGGCCGCGTGGGCCCGGTAGTTGATCCCGATGCCGAACACCTGCCGGGGCTCGGGCGCCGGCGACCGCAGGTCGCCCTCGTCGTACGGCTCGGCCGCGGCGGCAGCTCCGCCCGGGCCGTCGGGCCCGCCTCGGCCGTCGTGCCCACCGGGGCCGTCGGGGCCGTCGGGGCCGTCGGGGCCGTCGGGGCCGTCGGCCCAGGCCCGCAGGTCGGACCAGCGCTCGTAGAGGGGTTGGACCTCGGGGCCGAAGGCACCGCCGGACGCCCGCTCGACGTCGACGGCTCCTGCGTCGGTCACCAGCACCGCCCGCCCGGCGAGGTTGGCCAGCTTCATCGATGTTCCGTTCGGCTCGGGGACGTCGGCCCAGGCTAGGCACGCCTCCGGCCGGCCGGCCGGCGCGCCGTTCCTAGCCCCGCGCCCGCTTGCCCTCCGCGGCCGCGGCGGCGATCTGGTCGATGCGGGACGCGCGGGTCTCGGCCCGCTTGGCCGTCACCACCCACATCAGCATCAGCTTCCGCGGTGACGGGGGGAAGGCGTCCCACGCCTCCCGGCTGCCCGGGTGGCGGGCGAACGCGTCGGCCAGGTCGGGCGGCACGACCAGGTCCTCGACGTCGTCGAGGAGGGTCCACGAGCCGTCGGCCTTGGCGGCGTCGATCAGCGCCCGCCCGGGCGGTTGCATCAGGCCGGCGGCCTCGAGGCGGGCGATGCGCTCCTTGTTGGGCCGCGACCAGCCGCTGCCCGCCTTGCGGGGCGTGAACGCCAGGCGGGTGCGCTCGTCGTCCACCGAGCCGGCCTTGGTGTCGATCCACCCCCAGGCGAGCGCCTCCTCGACCGCGGCGCCGTAGTCGAGGGTCGGCCTCTCCGCCCCCTTGCGCCACGTCACCAGCCAGATGCCGGGGGCCGAGTCGTGGTTCGCGGTCAGCCAGGCACGCCACTGCTCGCGCGTCTCGGCCGGGAACCACTCGAGGTCGTCGAGCTTGCCCACGGACGCAGTCTGGTCGCGGGAATCCGGTCGGGTCCGACTACGAGCCGGTGGCGCTGTCCGCCTGAGCGCTCGCCGCCCAGTCCTCGATCATCCGCCCGGCGATGCTCATCGTCGGCGGGACCATCGGCAGCTCGTCGGGCGCGAACCAGCCCGCCTCGGCGATCTCGTCCGCCTGCAGGACGAGGTCGCCCGCCAGGTAGCGGGCCCGGAAGCCGACCATCAGCGAGTGCGGGAACGGCCACGGCTGGCTGCCCCAGTACGTGATGTCGCCGACCGTCACGCCCACCTCCTCGAACGTCTCGCGCTCGACGGCCTGCTCGAGCGTCTCTCCCGGCTCGACGAAGCCGGCCAGCAACGAGAAGAAGGGCACCGGGAACGTCGGGTTGCGGGCCAGCAGGATGCGCCCGTCGTCGCGCTCGATCAGCGTGATCACCGCCGGGGCCAGGCGGGGGAAGGCCACGAGGCCGCACCGGGGGCAGCGGCGCGAGCGCTCGCCCCGGGCCGGTTCGGTGGCGGTCGCGCACTGGCCGCAGAAGCGGTGGGTCCGGTCCCAGTCGACGAGCTGGGCGGCCCGGCCCGCCAGGGTCCAGGTCACCTCGTCGAGCGCGCCCCACAGCTCGCGCAGGTCGCGGAACAGTCCGACGTCGACGGTGGGGTCGTCCCGCACGTCGACCGCGAAGCACCACCGACCGTCGAGCGTGCCGAGGAACAGGCCGTCGCCGGGGGCGTCGTCGTCGACCACGAAGACCGAGCGGCCCTCGTGCACGGCCACGACCAGCGCCGGACCGGCGGGGCGCACGTCGTCGGGCGGGGCGTTGAGCGGCTGGAAGGGCACGCCCGATGTCTAGCGCCCGATCCCGGGAACGGCGCCCCCCAGGCGCGGCACCCGCCTCGCCGCGGCGCGCCACCCCGGGCGCGGCTCAGGCTGTGTCGGTGATGTCGATGGCCGTGCCCGACACGCGCACGCCCCCGGCGACCGGCACGTGCACGCCGATCGTGCTGGGCCGACCCATGTCGACCCCCTGCACCACGGTGAGGTCGGTCGGCGGCTCGATCAGGCCGTGGTGCCGCAGGTAGCCGCCGAGGGCGGCGGCCGCCGCGCCGGTGGCCGGGTCCTCGACGACCCCGCCCACCGGGAACGGGTCGCGGGCGTGGAAGCGGTCGGGTCGCTCGCGCCACACGACCTGCGCCGTGATCAGCCCGGCATCCTCGAGCGCGGTCCGCAGCGCGGCGAAGTCGTAGGTCATCTCGGCGAGCAGCGTGCGGCTGCGCAGCGGCAGCACGACGTGCCAGGCCCCGGCGAAGGCGAGGTCGGGCGGGAGCGTCGGATCGAGGTCGGCGGCGGTCCATCCGAAGGCGTCCAGGCAGGTGGCGAGCAGGTCGGGCTCGAGGATGCGCCGGGCCGTCGCCACCGATGTGAACGCCGCCGTCGCCTCGCCGGCCGAACCGAGCGCGACCTCGACCGGCACGAGGCCGGCCGCCGTGTGCAGCTCGTAGGTGCCCGCACCGTGTCGGCGGCCGAGCGCCACGGCCGAGGCGATGGTGGCGTGCCCGCAGAAGGGCACCTCGGCCTCGGGGCTGAAGTAGCGGACCGTCCACGCCCGGGAGGGGTCACCGGCCGACGGGTCGGGAGCGAGGAACGCCGTCTCCGAGTACCCGACCTCGGCTGCCATCGCCTGCATCTCGTCGACGGTCGGCAGAGCGTCCACGACGACGACCCCCGCCGGGTTGCCGCCGCCCGGACCGGCGGCGAAGGCGGCGAGACGCAGGACGACGGGTGCGGACACGCCGGGAGTCTGCCGCCGACACGGTTCGATCGGCGACCCGGTTCAACCGACGGCGACCGGCACGCGAAGCGCTCAGCCCTCGCCGGCCGCCGGCGGGCGACCGAACGTCACCGCCGCCCGCACCTCCACGGGCACCGCGTCGTGGAGCGCGTGGTCGGGCCGGGCGCCGAGGGCGTCGTTGACGGTCGCGAACGCCAGGCGCAGGGCGACGAGCGTGGTGACCGCCACGATCCGGGCGTCGTCGAGCCCGGCCCCGCGCAGCGCCTCGACGTCGGCCGCGGCGACGCCGTTCGGATCGCGCACCACCGCCCGGGCCCAGGCGGCGAGCGCCCGCTCGCCCTCGTCGAGCCCCACGTCGTCGCCCCGCACGACCCCCGCCGCCGTGTCGGGGCTCGACACCTCCGCCAGCCGGGCCCCCCACGCCAGCGAGCAGTAGGCGTCGTCGCGCGCCGAGGCGGCGGCGGTGATCAGGACGGCGCGCTGCCGGAACGTCAGGCCGGCCGCGGTGACGGCGTCGCCGATCAGCGCGAACAGGCCCTGCTGGAGCGCGGGCTGGTGCGCCCACAGCCGGGTCTGGTTCATCACGTAGCCGACCTCGTCGACATCCTCGTCGTAGATGTGCTGCACCGCCGCGGACGCCTCGGGGACGGAGAGGAACCCGGTGTCCGGCGACGGGGGGACAGGGCGTCCGGCGACCGTGAGGGGCCCGCCGGCCCCGCCCGCCGCGGGCCATGGGTCGTCGTCGGGTGTGGGGATGTCGGCCATGTCGCTCCTTCCGGCGGTCCGCCCCGGCCCGGTCGGCCGACGTCACCCCGCCGGGGGCACGATCGGCCGCTGGGCGTCGGTCCAGGCCGTGATGCCGCCCTCGAGGTGGGCCACGTCGCCGTCGCCCATCGACGCCAGTGTGGCCGCCGCCAGCGCCGAGCGGGCGCCGGACCCGCGGACGACGACGCGTGGCACCGAGCGCCCGCGAGAATTCCTGAGGGAAGCTGTCGATCCGGCCGCCTCCCGTTCGTCTCCAGGCGTCACCCCACCGAGAAGGAGACACCGATGAAGTACATGCTGCTGATCAACCAGGGCACGGCGCTCGAGGTGCAGGCGGCCCTGCCCCCCGACGAGCAGGCCACCGTCTGGCGCGACTACCAGGCCGTCAACGAGACGCCGGGCGTGACCCCCGGCCAGCGGATGGCCTCGCCCGACTCCGCCACCACGGTGCGGGTCGAGGACGGGCGCACGCTGACCACCGACGGTCCGTTCGTCGAGACCAAGGAGGCGCTCGGTGGCTACCTGTTCGTCGAGGCCGACGACATCGACGGCGCCATCGCGGTCGCGGCGCTGATCCCCGCCGCCCGCTACGGCGGGGCCGTCGAGATCCGGCCCCTGGTGGAGGGGTAGCGCCCTTGCCCGACGGGGCACCTGCGCTCGAGCAGGTCTTCCGCGACGACTGGGGACGTGTCCTCGCCGCCCTGATCGGCTTCCTCGGCGACGTCGACCTCGCCGAGGAGGCCACCCAGGAGGCCTTCGCCGTCGCCGCCGCCCGGTGGCCCGTCGACGGGGTGCCGGCCAATCCGGGCGGCTGGCTGATGGCCACGGCCCGGAACCGGGCGATCGACCGCATCCGGCGGAACCGGACGCTGGCCGAGAAGACCCGCCTGCTCGAGGTTCCCGAGGCCACGGAGGACCCGGTGGACACCCTCGACGACACGGCGTTCCCCGACGAGCGGCTGCAGCTCGTGTTCATGTGCTGCCACCCCGCGTTGTCGACCGAGGCGCAGGTGGCCCTCACGCTGCGCTCGCTCGGCGGCCTCTCCACCGACGACATCGCCCGGGCCTTCCTGGTCCCCGAGGCGACGATGGCGCAACGGCTGGTGCGGGCCAAGCGCAAGATCCGCGAGGCCGGCATCCCGTTCCGGGTGCCGCCCGACCACCTGCTACCCGACCGCCTCGGCGCCGTGCTGGCCGTCGTCTACCTCGTCTTCAACGAGGGGTACGGCGGGCGCGGCGACCTGGCGGCCGAGGCGATCCTGCTGGGACGCGCCCTGGCCGAGCTGATGCCCGACGAGCCCGAGGTGCAGGCGCTGCTGGCGCTCATGCTGCTGCACGACGCCCGGCGGGACGCCCGGTTCCGGGACGGCGAGCTGGTGCTGCTGGCCGACCAGGACCGCACGCTGTGGGACGCCGCCCAGATCGTCGAGGGCCGGACCGTGCTCGACCGGGCGCTGGCCCTGCACGGCCGCGGTCCCTACGTCGTGCAGGCGGCCATCGCCGCGCTGCACGCGGACCAGCCGAGCGACTGGCCCCAGATCGCCCTGTTGTACGGCGAGCTCGGCCGCCTGACCGACTCGCCGGTGGTCGAGCTGAACCGCGCCGTCGCGGTGGCCGAGGCCGAGGACCCCCCGGCGGGGCTGGCGATCGTCGACGCGCTGGCGGCCTCCGGCGACCTCGGCGGCTACCGCTACCTCCACTCGACCCGCGGCGAGCTGCTGCGCCGGCTCGGCCGCACGAGCGAGGCCCGCACCGCGTTCGAGCGGGCGCTCGCCCTCGCGCACGACGACGCCGAGAGGCGCTTCCTCACCCGCCGCATCGCCGAGCTGACGCCGTGACCGCTCCGTCGTCGATCGCGGTCACGGGTGCCACCGGGGGCGTCGGCGGAGCGGCCGTCCGCCGGCTGCTGGCGACGGCACCGCCGGCGACCCGGGTGGCGGCCCTGGTGCGCCGACCCGAGGCCGTGCCGGCGCACCCGCGCCTCGAGGTCCGTGGGGCCGACTACGACGACCCCGCGTCGTTGCGCACGGCGCTGGCCGGCGTCGAGACGCTCGTGTTCGTGTCGAGCGACGGGACGGCCGAGGCGATGCTGCGCCACCACGAGAACGTCGTGGCCGCGGCCGGCGCTGCCGGGGTGGGCCACGTCGTCTACACGAGCATCCTCGACGTCGACCCGGCGTCGGGGTTCTTCTACACGCCCGGGCACATCGCCACCGAGGCGTTGCTGGCGGCGTCGGGCCTCGGGCACAGCCTCGCCCGCACGTCGGTGTTCGCCGACTTCGTCGTGGCGACGTGGATCGAGCCTGCGCTGGTGTCCGGCACGCTCGAGCTGCCGGCCGGCGACGGGCGGGCGTCGCTCGTGACCCGCGGCGACGTCGGGCGGGCGCTGGCGGCGCTGGCCCTGTCGGGCGAGCGCGGCGCCGTGGCGCTCACCGGCCCCGAGGCCCTGTCGCTCGACGACATCTGCGCCCGCGCGGCCTCGGTCACGGGCCGAGCCGTGAGGCGGCGGCCCGTCGACGACGCGACCTACCGCCGTGAGCTGGCGGCGGCGGGGGCGCCGGGCTGGCTCGTCGAGGCCTACGCCTCGCTGTGGGCCGCGGTGCGAGAGGGCCGCTTCGCGGCGGTGGCGGGCGACGTCGAGCGGCTCACGGGAGTGCCACCGCAGACCTACGCGGACCATCTGGAGGCGGAGGCGGTGCGCCGCCGTTGACATATTCCGATATCGGAATATGATGCGGTCATGGCTCGCACGCCGACGACGACGGATGCGTTCAACGCCGTCGCCGAGGCGAGCCGCCGCGACATCCTCGATGCCCTCGGCACCGGGGAGGCCACGGTCGGCGAGCTCGTCGAGCGGCTCGGCCTCAGCCAACCACAGGTGTCGAAGCACCTGGGCGTGCTGCGGGCGGTCGACCTCGTGCTCGTCCGCGTGGACGGGCGGCGACGCTGGTACCGCGTCAACGGCCCCGCGCTGCAGCCGGTCCACGCCTGGGTGTCCCGCTTCGCGGCCACCTGGAACGCCCGTCTCGACCGCCTCGACGACCTCGTCGCCGAGCTCCAGACCCAGGAGGAAGAGCGATGACCACCAGGTCCACCGCCAACCGCCACGGCTCCGCCGTGGTCACCACCCCGTCCGACACCGAGATCCTGATCACCCGCGTCTTCGACGCCCCGGCCGACGTGCTGTTCAGGGCCTACACGACGCCCGAGCTGGTCAAGCGCTGGTGGGGCTTCGGGGCGAGCGAGTGGAAGGTGTGCGAGGTCGACCTGCGCGTCGGCGGCTCGTGGCGCTACGTGATCGGCGAGGAGGGGTTCGACGTCGGCTTCCACGGCACGTTCGAGGAGATCGACGCCCCCGGGCGGCTCGTGCACACCGAGGTGTACGAGGGCTTCCCGGGCGCCACGCCCGACAACGACGGCGGCGCCCGCGTGATCGTCACGTTCGACGAGGTCGACGGGGTCACCACCATGTCGTCGCTCGTGCAGCACCAGCTCAAGGAGCACCGCGACGCCCACCTCGAGTCGGGCATGGAGGCCGGCATGCAGGTGTCGTACGACCGCATGGAGGACCTCGTCCGGCAGGCGAGCTGACCCGCCGGCCGTGCGCGGCGCGTCTCCCCGCCGACGACCCGGCGGCCCGGTCCCCCGACCGGGTCGTCGGCGCGCCCGGCGAGCACGCACCCGCGCCCGGGTGATCCGGCGTCAGTCCCCGCTGAACAGGCGCTCGACGTTCCGGCGGCCGAGCGCGACCAGGTCGGGGCGCCGGTCGATCGCATACGCGAGGTCCTCGACCGCCAGGCACCGGGCCAGGTAGCGGGCGCGGGCGGACAGTGCCCTCCGTGCGGCGCGGTCGGTCGCCGCCTGCGCCCCGGCGACGGCGTCGAGCGCCCGATCGAACGCGGTCTCCCCCAGGTCGCGGAGCACCCGGCCCAGGTCGCCCGCCGGGTCGGCCATCGCGCTGTCGGACCAGTCGATGACCCCGACGACCGCGAGCTCGTCGTCGACCACCACGTGCTCGGCGCCGAGGTCGTTGTGGGCCAGCACCAGGTGGTGCCGCACCGCGTCGGGCGGCGGGTCGGCCGCCAGGAACGCCTCGATCCGGCCGACGGCGGCGGCGGCGAGCGCCGACGCCACCGCCGGAACCAGGTCCACCGTGCCCGACCGCCACTCGGCGAGCGGCGCGTCGTCGACGACGACCTCGACGGCATGTCCGCCGGCGACCTCGACGGCGGCGACGTCGCGGATGAACGCCCCGAGCTCCTCGCCGAGGCGGGCCGCATCCGCCGGTCCGACCGCTCCCGCCGCCAGCCGCTCCTGCAACGGGGTGCCCGCCACCCAGCGGCAGGCCGTGACGCCGGCCGCCGCGTCCAGCAGCCGCGCCTCGGGCGCCCACCGCCCCACCTCCCGCCGCACGAGGTCGAGCACCGCGACCTCCCGCCCGGCGGCCGTGCCCGGGGACCCGTCACCTCCGTCCGGCCCCTCGGACCGGGGCACCCGGACCACCCAGGCGCCGTCGCCGGCCCGCACGTGCCAGGCCACGTGGTCGCCGCCCTCGCCGGCGGGACGCACGTCGACCGTGCCGAACCCCGCCTCGAGGACCCGGGCGAGGTGATCCGGCGGCGACATCCCCCCAGTCTCGACACCGGCAAGGCCCTCGGCCAACGCCGCGGCCCGGGCCGACGTGTGCCCGGTGGCGCGACCGGGCAGGGTCTGCCCCATGACCGAGCCCCGGACCTATCCGCACGGCGTGCCGTGCTGGATCGACATCGAGCCGCCCGACACCGACGCCGCCGTGGCCTTCTACGGTGGGCTCTTCGGCTGGACGTTCGACGACGCCATGCCGCCCGAGGCGCCGGGCCACTACCTGATCGCCCGGCTCGACGGTGAGGACGTCGCCGCGGTGGGGATGCCCCGTCCGGGCCCCGCGGCCTGGAACACCTACGTGGCGGTCGACGACGCCGACGCCACCGCCCGGGCGGTGACCGACGCCGGCGGGCAGGTGACCAGCCCGCCCGAGGACGCCGGCCCCGGAGGGCGGGCCGCGTCGCTCGTCGACCCGGCCGGGGCGCCGTTCCGCATCTGGCAGCCGCGCCGCCGGCTCGGTGCCCAGGCCGTGAACGCACCCGGAACGTGGAACTTCAGCGACCTCCACACGCCCGATCCCGAGGGCGCCACCGCGTTCTACGGCTCGGTCTTCGGCTGGGAGACCGACAGCCTCGGCGACGACGGGCCGACGATGTGGCGCCGGCCCGGCTACGGCGACCACCTGGCGGCCACGATCGATCCCGGCATCCACGAGCGCCAGGCCGCCGTGTCGGCCCCGCCCGGGTTCGCCGACGCCGTGGCCTGGCTGGCCCCGCTCGACGGCGACGAGGCTCCCCACTGGCACGTCACGTTCGCCGTGGCCGATCGCGACGAGTCCCGCGAGGCGGCGCTGCGCCTGGGGGCCACGGACGTGAGCGGGCCGGTCGACTCGATGTGGACGAAGCACGCGGTCGTCCGCGATCCCCAGGGCGCCGTGTTCACGCTCAGCCAGTTCACCCCGCCCGAGGGCGCCTGAGCCGCCCGGGGGAGGCATCCGCAACCGACAACCCTGGGTTGACGGCTGCATGGCGACAACCTAGGGTTGTCGCCATGACCGACCCGTCACCCGCCTCGCGGGCGATCCGCCTCGACGACCTCATCGACGCCATCACCACCGTCCACAGCGAGCCGCTCGACCAGCTCACCGATGCGGTGCTGGCCGCCGAGCACCTCGGCGACGTGGCCGACCACCTCATCGGCCACTTCGTCGACCGAGCCCGGCGCAGCGGCGCGTCGTGGACCGACATCGGCCGCAGCATGGGCGTCACCAAGCAGGCGGCCCGCAAGCGGTTCTTCCCCAAGGACCCCGGCATGCCCGACGTCGACCCCAACGAGGGGTTCAGCCGCTACACGCCGCGGGCCCGGCGCGTCGTGATGGCCGCTCACGACGCCGCCAAGGACGCCGGCCACGACGAGGTCAGGCCGGCCCACCTGGTCCTCGGGCTGCTCACCGAGCCCACGGCGGTGGCGGCCGAGTCCATCGTGGCGTCGGGCGTGTCGCTCGACGCCGTGCTGGCCGCCGAGCACCTCGGCGACGTGGCCGACCACCTCGTCGGCCACTTCGTCGACCAGGCCCGCCGCTCGGGGGCGTCGTGGAGCGACATCGGGCGCAGCATGGGCGTCACCAAGCAGGCG